>ENA-UOWE01005619-UOWE01005619.1-activated-sludge-metagenome-genome-assembly--contig:-NODE-5619-length-11368-cov-4.824892_pt1 | contig 11368 bp, 16 predicted proteins | sample MGYA00249841_ERZ761562 | MGnify/ENA primary metagenome ERZ761562 (study PRJEB28883, sample SAMN05720200) | activated sludge metagenome | isolation source: Anaerobic digester | place: Japan... | reverse complement strand
GTGCTATTTCCTTCGTCTCGCCAGCTTGGTCAACGCCACGTACGATTATTGTGCCTGTGTGCTCGTACTTGACTACCTGTTTGGCTTGCTGCCAAGCTATGCCTTGCTTCTGTCCATACAGGTTGGCGTATTCCTTCAACTGGTCACTGTTGAGTCTGGATAAACCGATGATTTGACGTGCGTTTCCTGGTCCAAGTTTTCTCAGTTCATCCATCAAGTCCTCGTTGCCTGGACCAAGTTTACCTTGGATGGTAGCAAGGGCTTCTGACCATTTCCTCATCTCTTCAACCTGCTTACGTAGCCTATTCGTAAGGGATTCGCCAGAACCAGTGCCACTACGCTGTACCTTATCGAACAAACCTACGAAGTTGGAGAAGCTGTTAGTCTGGTCTTTAATAGCCTTAGCCACTTCCTTGAACTTGTCAGCAATCTCCTTAGCTGCACCAGAACCAGTGTCTCCAAGCTTAGCAAAGTCTGCTTTCAAGTCTCCAGCCAAGTCTTTCGTGCCTTGCATCTGTGTATTTAGTCCCTTAGCTGCATCACCGACGTCCTTAACACTCTTCTTGTGGTCGCTTGTGTCTATCCTAGGTAGGGATATCGGCTTGAATGTCATTACACTGTTACCAGTGAATTGCCCTGGAGTTTGCAGCTTACCAGAGGTAGCCTTACCCCAGTCATCCTTCAACTTACCCATACCGCCAGATATCTTGTCGATTGCTGCCATAGTGCCATCAGCGTATGCTTGTGTACCACCCTTGACGCCCTCGATTGCTCCAGTGACAGTATCCTTCAGGTCAGTCCACATGCTACCAACTGATTGCCCTGCTTTCTTCAAGCTGTCCCATGCTCCACTGAAGTCACCTGTCAATGCTTGTGCTGCTGCTTTCAGAACATACACAAGGCTCGTTAAGCCGTCGATTATGAACTTCAAGGCAGGTGCAAGGGCTTTGACTATTCCACTGAACACTGCCACCACAACACCAAGTAACACCCAGAGGACTGCACCTATCGCCTTGATGATTGGTTGGAGAAGTTCCCAGAGGCTCATGAACAATGAACCAAGGGCTTTGAACAAGTCTCCAATTGCACCAAACACAGGCTGTAGATTCTGCCATAACTCGTAGAACAACTTCGCAAAGTAGTCTAGGATAGGTTGTACGAACGCTACAAGAGCTTGCCATGCCAACATCATTGCTTCGATAATGACCACACCGTACTGATTCCACAACGCTCCGATGTAGTTGATAACCGCTTCAATCTTTGTTGCTAGCCAGTCCCAGACGGCTGCTACGCCCTTCCTAAACTGCTCTGACGTGTTCCAGAGGTAAACCAGTGCTGCTACCAATGCTCCAATTGCCACAACCGCTATAATGACTGATGCTCCTATGGCTGCAATCACGCTGCCAATCGCTGATATTGCTGTAATCAAGCCACCTATGATGACCAAAAGTGGTCCAATTGCTGTAGCTATAAGCCCTATAATCAATACGACTCGCTGCATTGTGGGTGACAGGCTCTGAAACCACGCCTGAAGCCTGTTCATCTGTTTTATACAGGCTGGTATGATTCTCTGTGACAAGTCGTCAAACAGAGGTTTCATGACCGTGCCTAGTGTGCTGTTTACTGCATCTTTCAAAGTACTCATCTGACCTGCAAAAGTCTTGGACGCATTGTCCATAGCCTTGTAGTATCTGCCTCCCTCGGAGGTGGCTATCTGGAATGCTTTCGTTACCATGTCGGCACTAATTGCACCCTTCTCCATCTTCTCCTTTAGGTCTTTCATGCTGATACCAGTCTTCTCAGAGATGATTTGCAGTGGGTTAAACCCTGCGTTAACCATCTGTAGAAGGTCTTGCCCCATTAGACGCCCTGTTGACGACATCTGTGCGAATGCCAGTGTCAAACCCTTGAACCTTTCCTGGTTTCCAAGGGATGCATCACCCAACATCTTGATTGTTGGCATGATTTTATTGGCTTCTACACCGAACGACAGCAGTGTTTGTGCTGAGTCCGTTAAACCCTTCATCTCGAAAGGCGTCTCGTTGGCAAACTTCTGCAGGTCTGCTACCATTGTCTTGGCTCTCTCTGCACTACCAAGCAGTGTGCCAAAGTTGGTGTTGGCTTGTTCCATTGCTGAGTCAAACGCTAAACCAGCTTTACCTGCTGCTACAAGTGGTAGTGTTATCGCTGCCGACATTGCCGCACCCATGCCCATCAGCTTAGTGCCGATTTGCTGTAGGTTTCCAAGTGCTCGTGACACTTGGTTCGCTCCGTTGACTGCACCCGAACCATTGACGTTGATAATATAGGTTATATCACCACCGTTTGCCATGTCTCTCACCTCCTATCTGAAGGAATTGACTAACTGGTCGTGTTTCCTGCGGAATTCCTCTTCCTCGGCTTCTAACTCGTATAACGCTTGCCATTGAACCAGTTCCTTGGAAGTGATGCGTTCAAGCATTTCTTCCATTGTCATGCCACCCAGTGTCCTGGTCAAACTGAGGTAGAACCTTAGTTCTGGGTGGCTTCTGAGTTTTTTATTTCTTCCTTGATTTGGGATTCAAGCAAGCCGTTACGCTTTGCACATTCCTCGAAGAGTGATTGAAGCAGGTCAGCGTCAAAGTTCTCAACCTCTTCAACGTCTTCGGGATTGTTGAAATCATACAAGTTGACGCCGTTCTCGTCGCAAAGGCTGATTGCAACTATCTCAGCCATGAGTTTGAACATTGCAGGATAGTCCTGGGTGTTAATCTTTACCTGCTCTGCTCCCATCATACCCTCAATCCTGTCCTGTCCATATACCTCGGATACACGTGTGAGCAACATAGCACGCTGCTTGCCACTCCACTTACGGATGTTCACGTTACCATTCCAAGCCTCAACAAAGAACGGTTCGCCAGCTATCGGTTTCAATTCCTTGATTTGATTCCTTGATACAAATTTGTTCATATCGGTCTCTCCTTCCATATTAGCCACCATTACGTGGCTTTCCACTAAAATTGATTTTAACACGTTTTACTTGCGTCCGTGGGTGGACAGGTCATTGCCCTACCTACCCATCGAACGTTGGTTTAAATTGATTCTGTGAAGCCATACATACCCTTATGGCACGAGGTCTCTTGCTACCGCTCCATTGATGATAAAAGATGCGGAATATTTAACTGCGTCACCAATGCTGCCAGGAGGATTGTAGGATGTCAAGATAGCCTGGAACGTGTAACGCACGTTTCCAGTAGTGTTGCCCTGTGGGATATACACTACAGCTACCTCAGTACCAAGTGCTGCGTCCATCCAACCGTCCAATGTTGCATCCCACAAACCTTCTATGGAGAAGGTTGCACCCTTCAACCCAGGAATGTAGGTCTTGTCGTTTGTCCCAAATGTTGAAGTCTCTGCAGTGTCAGCACTTCTTGGGAAGTCAACCTTATTGGTATAAGGTGACACGTTGTGTGTCGCTACGGACACATATATCTGTTTACCATGTACGAATGCCATTGTGGTTCACTCCTTCCTTCAGGTGATTGATTATTTCCTACAGAGTGCTACAGCGAATGTAGCTGTACCGCCGTTAAAGTCGTAGGTTGCTCTAACGTATCTGTTGATTGTGCCGTTTATGACAACTCTTTCGTGGGTTCTGCCTGTAACTGCAGTAAATGTAGCTAAGTCAGCCCATGTGTTGTTGTCAGTTGAGTGCTCAAGCTTGATTGCCACGTTTCCTGCATATCCTGATGCTGCTGTCACCTGAAGATAGGCTGTACCACCGTTCGTAGTGGCTGCAGTGTTATCGTTCACAGTTCCAGAACCATCAACATTCACAGTTGCCATTGCTGTAATGAGTTTGAGTCTCTCACGTCCAACGTTGGAATGTCCAGCCATGCTGATTTTCACAGCATCGTCCTTTGTACCCATTACGTTGTAGGCTGTCTGTATCATGTTGAGTCCGTAGCCTACATTACCAACTGAGTTTCCCTGCGGAAACCACATGATGTTGTTACCGTTGTTCGCTCCAGCCAGCACACTGCTGAGCAGTTGGTCAACAGCGTCTACAGAACCGTCAAACAGTCCCTCCGCTGACAAGGTGGCGTCCTTCATACCTGGAAGGTATGTCTTGTTGTCGTTGCCGAATACTGAAGTCTCGGCTGTATCGGCTGTGTATGGTGCTTCGATTTTGTTGAGATACCCAGTAATGTTGTAGCCGTTCATCATCACGAATATCGACTTACCATGGATAAATGCCATCTCGTTCACCTCCTAACGTGCGTTTATGATGGTTGTGTTGAAATTCAACGCTTGCAAGTGGCGTCTATTCTGGTCTCTGCCAAGGTCTAACACGTCACCTTGCTGCTCGATTATCAGGTATGTTCTGCCTTCAACGGTGTAGTTGGTCTTGCCATCTAACGCATTGATGACTGCATCCCACATTGTGTGCAGGTCATGCTCTTTGGGATGTCTGATAACCACTTGGAAACTGGGATGTATCATGGCTGGCTTCTGTAATGCTGCGTCTCCACCACCAAAGGTGTGCTCTGGGTTAAACCCTCCTGCGTGCATGATAGCAATCGCTATGTCCTTGTCTGCAGGTAGTTCGCCGTACACGTCAGTTGTGATGTCGGTCAGCAAAGCCTTTATATCACTCGTTATATCGAATTGAGCCATTTGTTACACCTCATTTCCTACTTGGGAATTCATCTGGACTACACAACCCTCGAATTCAAGCTTTATGCTGGTTGGGTGTCCTTGACCGTCCTCGACTTTGAATTCCACACAACGGCAATTCTCAACTTCCTCGCCATTGATGAATATCCTGGTTCGTGTCGGGTCTGGATGAGTTTGTATCTCAACCTTACGTACTCTCATTACGTGCCACCTCCTGACGTCAGCATTCTCTTGACTCGTAGGTTGATGTTTTGCATCAGTTTCTCACGCCTACGCTTGATGGGATTCTCGAGGAACTTTGCATTACCCACTGCATGGTGGGCTGAGAGGTCTTCGTGAACTATCACTGCGTATGTCGTGGTCACTTCGCCGTTCTTTGGATTAACCTTCGTTGCTACGCCACCATATCCAAGCTTTACAGAGATTTGCTTACCATTGATTCTGGGTTCTTCCACGAAACCACTGTTTCTCAGAGAACCAGTATCTACAGGCACTTCCCTTTTCGACTCAGTCATGGTTAACTCCGCTTCTTGCTTCAACGCTGCAGCTACCTCATTGGGAAACCTTGTGCAGAAGAAGTCTAGTCTCCTGCGGATGGTGTCAATTCCAGTGACTCTGACGTCAAGAAAATCACCTGATGCCATGTGCTCACCTCCTTACCTTGTGAATATAACCTTGTGGTCTATAGCACCTGTCTCGTCTGGGTTTTGCTGTATCATTATGATTTCAGGGTCAGCCTTGGTCAATCCGTCGGCAGTTATCTTGTCCCTGATGTCAATTGCAGTGTCACCATTGCAATAAATTTGGCATGTGGAGACAATTTCTTGCCCTTGCTGATTCCTTACCAGCTTGTTAGAGAATTCAATCCTAGCCTTAAATGTGACGAAATTGACCATGTCCCATTTGAAGTCGTTATGCTCGTCATATCTAAGGAACGGATACCTCGTTACAGTCTGGTTGCACAGTGCTAGGAGTTCTGCGTCCATATGAACACCTCCTATACTGCGTCGTCGTCAGTTATATCGACTGACGGCAATGCTTGCTTCTGCATATCACGGCTGAAGGCTGGTTTGACTCTGTCGTCATCGTCTTCAATGGACTCCTTGTCTGTCTGGCTAATGCCTCCAGCATAAGGTAACACAACCTTGCTTGCCTGCATCCTCAACCTATTTGCCAAGTCTGCGTACTTCTTGGATTTGTCTCTGTAGGTCAGCTTCAAGTTACCAATGGTCTTCTCTTCAGCCATCCCAGAGAACTTACTCGATAGCACGTCAGCACAATTGGCTGCAGCCAGCTTGTAGTTGGGATACTCGGTTAACATGAAGTCGATTTCCTCATCCTGCAGCATAGCAGATGCAACAACCGTGTCCTGTATGAGAAACCTTACTTTGTCTCTAGTTGTTGGCATTGCTGGATTATAAGTTGCTGCCATAGGTCATCACCCCTTCACGATAGCAGTCAAGACACAGTTGCCATGTGTAGCAGCGACTTTGTCCTTAACCATTACTCTGTAGTATGCATACGGTGCAGGTGCTACAACATAAGTGCCGACTGCTGCAGCAGGTATGTCTGCCTCGGCTTTGACCTCAACTGCATCATCGAAGTCAACCTGATTGGCTGCTTGTACCTTGAACGATATGGTATTGTCTGCGTTAAGCACAGTCAATGCCACCGAACTGGCTTCTCTTGCATCTATCACAGAACCAAGCATTGCATACGCTGCTGTGCTCTCTGTGACATTTGAGCTAATCCATTGATACGGTCTCTCCGTAGTTGCTCTGGACATCCTAACCGCCTCCTTTCTTGGTTTATAAGCAAAATGGGGACAACCTCTTCAGGCGTCCCCATTCTTTAATGTGTCAGTGGACAGCCTGTTACGCTTTTTCAAAGTAACCTGTCACCTGCACCAATGATGCAGGGGTATCGGCTGTAGCACCGTTTGTAACTGCTACTGTAAGCACGTCACCTGCTGCCAAAGCAGCATCAGATATGGTCAACGCCTTGCTTGCACCATTGTCTGGATAAACCTTTCCTGCAGTACCGTCAAATGTGAAACCTGCTTTTGCTGTTGCACCAACAGCAAGTGTGAATACTGAAGTGTTAGCTGCATCTATGCCAGCATCATCACCTTTGGCAATGAGGTTGACAGCTACAAGCGTGAACTTATATCCAGCAGGTACTACAAATACGGGTGTTGCAGCCAGGTCTCCACCAGCAGCAAGGTCAGCTAACTCATATGTGAATGACTGAAGGTTAGCAGCCTGCAATTTAGCAGTGATGTCAACATTGTCGAGAACAACTGTCTTGACAGCTATTGAACCTGCTTTGGCTTTGCCTCTTGTTACTTGATTCACATATATCACCCTTTCTTACTCGATTTGTTTGACTTTGGCTTGTCTTCTTTGGGTGGCTGGTTGCTACCGTCACCAGTCTTACCATCACCATCAGGTGTCTTGCCGTCGTCATCGTCGGTTATTTCAATTTCATCGGGATGGCACTCTATATAGTGTCTATCCAGCGTCTCCTGGTCGATGAACAGCCTTTCACAAAGTTGACACCTGAAGGAAGCCTCTGCCGTGACGTCAGTTTCCTTCAGGTATCTCAGCGAAATAAGCTTGCTGAGTAGCTTGTAACCAGTACCTTCTACCAATTCACCAGGAACACGCTGTGTACCATCACTGAAACGTCTCGTTACAAGATACACAGCACATCACCATCCTTACGCTATAGCGGTTGCGAAGAACACGCCAAGGTCAGAAGCAATGATTTTCTGGTCGAATGCCATCTGTCCTTCAATTCTGTCGCTTTCAAGGTGTTCCATACGGAAATTCTTGATTGCCATGCTGTAGCCCATACCAGAGAGTCCTTTCCAAGCGAAGGTATAACCTGCGGATGGAGTTAAGAGTCCAGGATTTGGAGCACTGTAGCAAAGCAATGCACCTTTACCAGCTACGAAGCTGTAAGCACCAGTTGCACCCTCATTGTTGGTTGCGTAAACGCCACCAGAGATGAGCAAGCGGTCAACTTCGAAGAGTCTTGCCAACATGTCAGCGGTGATAACGCTGGAGTTGGTGTATTTGTAACGGTCGATGATGTCAGGGTGCAATTTCAAGGTCTCGAACACTTCTTCGCTGAGAACGAGGGTGTTAGGTCTGAAACCAGTGATGCTCTTGATGTAGAGTCTGCCGTATTTGATGTCGCTTACAGGGTCGCTGCTTGTGAAGTCAGACCACTGTGTGAATGAAGTACCAGGTACTCCTACACCAGCGATACCATCGAGGTCTTTGCCCCATTTGCCCTTCACGAAGTAGTTATCGTGCCACTGTTTTTCTCTCCTGATGAGCAAACGCTGTGTAACGAACATAGTTGCGTCACGGTCAACGTCAAGTGCTGCATCTGCATTGGCTCTTACCTGGTCTGCTACGTCTTTATGGAACGCATACACCTTACAGTAGTAGGTGTTTGTGGAATCGAGGCTGTAACCTCCACCAGCAGATTCAGTTCCAGGTGCTCTTTGACCTGCTTCATCCCTGAACCAGTCGTTCTTGTTGTATACCCAGTAAATGTCTGACTGCTTGTCAACAGGTACTACAGGGAATACCTTGTCTGCCACGAAATCAGCTTGGGACTGGATATATGCAACAGATATATTTGTCAACGGTGCATTAACGTGCACACTAGCTGCAGTTGGTTGGCTTTTAGCAATGTATTCAGCCATTTCAATTCACTCCTTCCAATATGTTAAAGTTGATTACGATGCTGATTGAATCACAGGTGTCGCACAGTTCACTAACGCAGAACCAATCTCGTTTGCACCTCCAGTGGAGATAACAACCTGACCGCAGTAATAGAGGTCTCCATTACCGTCAGGGTCAATCGCTACGGCATGTCCGTTGGCGTCTGTGCCCAAGAGAGCACCAGCAGTCAAAGCAGCAGCTGTAACAATTTTTGTGATGCCATACACCATCACTTCTGCAGCACCACCAGAGGGTGGGTTGTTCTGAAGTACCCCACATGGGATATCAGTGGTTGCAGCACACCCAACAACTGTCATATTAGCTGACAGTTTCATGAAGTGGTACTGTTTAGCGGATAGGTCTTCACCTGCGATGGCGGTGAACTTGAAACCTTGAAGTTCGATTGCCATGAGAATTCACTCCTTTCAATGTGTTTGACACTTTGTATTTTGATTGTTGTGTGCTTGACTCTGTTGTTACCTCTTAGCCCTTGATTTTGCCAGTGTAGATTGCATACAACCTACGTCCTTCATCACTCTTGAGCACTTCGCTGATTGCTTCTGCCTGAGTCTTTGAGTCACCCTTAGCTACCATGTTGGAAGCTAATGTCTCAATCTGTCCCCATGCATCTGCTTTTGCAACACCAGTAGGGTTGCCGTGTGTCTCTGCTCCAGCTTCTTTGAATAAGTCACCTTTGGCAACCGCTTCGTTAGCTGATTTCAGAACTGCTTCAACCTTTGCAGCCAACTCAGGGTTAGCAGCATTGATTGATTTCAGGACTGGACCAAATTCATCGGCTTTAACGCCCAAGTTGCTGGTGAGTTTTGCAGCCTTAGCCACGAATACCTTCGTGTCATTTTCGTCCCTCATCTTTGCAATCTGTTCGTTTGCTGCCTTTATCTGGTCAGCCTGGTCTTTCAACATCTTAGCGACTCCTTCAGGTAGTCCCTTGAAGATGTCCTTTTCCTGACCTGCAGGGGTCTCAGCAGCCTTTGCAACTTTTGCCTCAAGGCTGGCAATGTAGTCCTGCACGTCCTGTGGCAGTGCGGATTTGTTGATTTTGTTATTCTCTGCCATCTTTCCTCCACTCCTTTCATTGTCTTCAGCCTTGACAGGCTTCTTATTCTGAGGCTCGGTAGCCTTACCTCCAGGGTTATCAACTTGTGCACCTTCCTGTGCTGGTGCTGCTTTGGATTTGTCTGCAGGTTGAGCAACCTGCCCATCTCCCATGTCGTGCTCAATTGCTGGCTCAGATTCTGCATCAGCAATGAGGTCTGCAAGCTGTTTCATATATGCTTTCAGTGCCTCCATACGCTGTGTTGATATCTTCTTGCCGATTTTCATGACTGTATTGCCCTGTACCCAATTGGGTAATGCGGTCAATACTGCTGCGCCGAACTGGTCAATTGCTCCCTGTATCAACTCGGCTTTGTCACCTGCGTCACTACAGATGACTGATTCAATGGTTTCATGGAACGCATGTGTATAGTCCCAGACTTCACACATGATTGCGTCCTTTTGACGCCTCATCTTGACTTCAGCAAGTTCCTCGGCGAATGTTGCAGGCTCTTCGTTTTCGTCGTCCATCGGGACTACCTTGAAACCGCTCAATGCCTTGGCAATTACCTCGACTATCTTGCCCATAACACCTTTCTTTTCACCATCAGCAGACTTGAACAGTGATATACGTGAGTGCTGCTGCGCTCCAGCAGGGACAAAGTCCACCTTGTTGATGTCTGCATCTTTGAGTTTTGTCTTGTTTCCATCTAAACCCATTGATTTTACACCTCCTTTCGATAGTGTATCACCATTACCTTAATTATCGCACATTTGCGTGAGATAGTCACATCTCCCTCACGCAAATGAGTGCGTACAATGAGAATTGTGTCTTGCGTTCCCTCGGTCTGTCACCAATTATCGCTGCTTAGCAACAATCGTTTCTACGTAACTTTTTCCCGCACTGCACTGCCTTCTATGCTGAAGGCTGAGTACTCACCAGTCTTAACCTTTTCCCATACATCGTCATCTATGACGTAGAAGCCAGTCCACCATCCTACAGGCATGACACCTGAAGGGATGCCCCATATCTGCTGTTTCTCCAGTGTGGTTACAACGCTTTCTATCAGCACTGCCTTGCCATGACTGCCATTATGAAGTTCCCCAGAGTCCCTGTACAGCTTGACATACCTGTATGCCAGTGCTTCGAGTTCGTCAGGGTCTATAGCGTCGTTCTGTAAGTCCCAAACCTCTTGTCCATCTGCGGTACGGCTGATGACTGACCACCCGAACGCAAGTCTCTTCTCATCATTGGTGCTTGCTATCTTGAATATGAACTCCTTCTTGATATCTGCCTCTGGGTCTTCACCCATAGGGCGGTTGACATGCACAGAACTGGCTGTAGGTGCATCCTTTTCAAGCTTGACACCACGTTCTGCCAGTATTTCATTGAATGTCTTAGGCTTAGGTCTAGCCATTTCAATCACCTCCTAGTCTTTCATGTACTCCTTGAACGCATTGACCACTTCTTCAGGTGCTCCGTCCTTCAGATGCCAATTTCCAGGCTCAAATATTACCCATTCTTCCATCCAGGGCTGCCATGATTGTACCATAATTACATACCTCCCATGTATTCTTTCAAAACGTCATCAACGAACTGTGTGTATTCATTGGTTGTCCTACCTGTGTAGTGCCTTTGTGTGAACGTCTCTGCCCAGAACTCACGCTCGTTCTTAGTAGCATATCGGCTTACGTCTTTTTCAATGTTTGCAGCCCTACGTTTGAAGATATAGGTGATATCCTGGTCTTCTGACATAGCCGTCATCATATCCATTGGGCTGCCTCTCTCAGCAGTGTTCTTGATATCATAATGCACTGCGTGACCATACTCGTGTGTGAGTATCGAGTCTGCCTTAGTGCCTTTCGGGTGGAATCCATTCTTTACGTTGTTGGCATATGACCTTTGCAGGTATGCAGGG
>ENA-UOWE01005617-UOWE01005617.1-activated-sludge-metagenome-genome-assembly--contig:-NODE-5617-length-11369-cov-4.291320_pt1 | contig 11369 bp, 4 predicted proteins | sample MGYA00249841_ERZ761562 | MGnify/ENA primary metagenome ERZ761562 (study PRJEB28883, sample SAMN05720200) | activated sludge metagenome | isolation source: Anaerobic digester | place: Japan... | reverse complement strand
CCGATGCCGAATTGCGTAAGCGAATTAAGGCATTGGGAAAGAAGGGGTAAGAAATAGGTAATGTCACCCCTTCGGGTTTTATTACAATCCCCTTTCCTTTATTTCTTCCCAACTACGCTAAATCTTCGTTGTACACTATTTCCTTGAGCATCAATTACCATGAGGGTATGTTTACCCGGTGTAGGGGCAATTTCTATGGTGTGCATTCCTTTGGTGCTTGTGATATATTCATTGTCGATATGCCAAAAAAGTTCTGTTTTGGGATGTTTGTGTACCGCTTCAAAAATTATTTTTCCCGCTTCGCCATCCAAACCTTGTGGAATGTATAGTGCCGAATTATTGTCGGGGTGTATGAGGTCTAACACCTGTTCTTTTATCGGAGTGCATCCTTGCATGTAGTCGGGAACCATTGTGTAATTTGGGTGATTACGTTTGTAAAACCATTCTTGTGCAGGCGGGAGTATAAAATATGTTTTTGGAACAATTGCAAATACCGGATAACATTGTGCCGATACACGGTACGTTTGTGTCGAATCTACATGTATTGTTTGGTGATAGGTACACATTGTTGCTTGTGTACCTTTGGTAGGTACATACATCTGTTGCGTGTGTGGACAAATAGTACTTGCTCTGTTGCCGCTTTCTTTACAAATTTCTATGCGTACCATATCGCTTGTAGGCATGCGAAACCATGATTTGGGATTCAAATATTTATATATTTCAAACATTATTGGTGCCGCATGGCTAAGTCCTGTAAGTCCCGGACGACCTTCGCCCGATGAATTTCCAACCCACACACCAACGGTATATTCCGGAGTAACACCTATAGACCACGCATCACGATGCCCAAAGCTTGTACCTGTTTTCCATGCGATTGTGTGTGCCGATGCAAATTGTTCCCACCCAATTTCGCCCCAAGGTCGATTAACCATACTTAAGGCTTGTAATGTGGAGTATATAGCTCCCGCACTTATTTTTGATTGTTTTGAATATTCCGGTTTTGTATCGGTTGAAGGTGTGTATTGAATTGACCGATAATCGTTGAGAGAATACTGAGCATCTGATTGATTGTATGTCATAAGCGAACGAGCCATAGACGCATATACCGATACGCTTTCCCATAAACTTACTTCGGCACCACCGAGTATAAGCGATAAGCCATAATAATCTGCCGATTTTTGAATACTACTAAACCCTAATGTTCGTAGTTGATATAAAAATGGTGCTACACCATAGTCTTGCAGCATTCGAACAAAGGGTATATTGAGCGAACGAGCCAATGCGTCGGATGCAGGAACCACACCTTCGAATGTTTTTTCGAAATTTTGAGGTGCATAGCCTCCAATTCGTGTGGGGATATCAGAAAGGAGAGTGTGGGGGAGCATTTGACCGTTATTGAGCATTGATGCATACAAAAATGGCTTCAATATACTTCCAGAACTTCGTTTTGATATACAATTGTCAACATGCGATTCGTGGTTTTTATTGCCATTGCCAATATATGCAAGAATATTTCCTGTTTTTGTGTCGGCTACAATGATTGCTATATTGTGAATATAATTCGATGCATATTTGTATGTGTACGATTGTGCTATTGATAGAATATGTTTTTGTTTTTCTCCATTGAGTGTGGTTTCTAATTTTTCCCCTTCGTTACCATCTGCAATTGCTTTGTTGAGTAAATGTAATGCTGTGTTTGGTAATGGATGTGGTTTTTGTGGCAATTGTTCTAATTGTGCCAATTCGTAGCTTATTTTGTCAATATATCCTTTGTCAAGTAGTTTACGCAACAAACGGTTTCGTTTTTTTTGTAGAATATGTTCGTTTTTGCCCGGGAATACTAGTGCCGGAGCATTTGGCAATACCGCCAATGCTGCAGCTTCGCCCCACGAGAGCATATATGCAGGGCGGTTAAAATATCGCCACGATGCAGCTTCCAGTCCTACAACATTACCTCCAAAAGGAGCATGCGATACATACATATTCAGAATTTCTTGTTTTGAATACGATAGTTCAAGGCGGAAGGCAAGTATTATTTCGTAAAATTTTTCAAATATAGTGCGCTGTTTCCCTTGTCTGCTCAATCGAATTACTTGCATGCTTATAGTGCTTCCGCCACTGGTAATGCGTTTGTTTGTAATGTTTTGACGTAATGCTCGCCACATTGATACTGGATTTATTCCCGGGTGTGAATAAAAATATTCATCTTCAAATAGTACAATAGATTGTGCAAATTTGTATGGGATAGAATCACTTTGAGGAAACCGCCACTGGTAATCGCGGGCAATTTTTGCCGACAATAGTATTCCTTTGGAATCTTCTACAACAGTAGAATATGGTGTGTGAAATAGTGGATTGGGCAAGCAGAAATAAAAACATAACAATACAGCAAAACCCAAGGAAGATAGGTATACCTTGGGTTTGCGAAATGTGTTGATTATATTCTTTGTATTTAATATCAAGGTTAAAAAAGTCTGAAAAGTCTGAAAGGTCATTTTAAAACTCATATTTCATAAATTTCTTCAATTAAAATTAAGAATTAAAAATTATCCCATCTCAAAACTAATTTTTACCGTTTTACCTCGATCCATTGTCCTTGAGTTCTTCCGTGAATCGTATTGTCGTACATAGCTTCGCAGAATACCGATGGTAAAAAGAATTTACCGAGATATGCAGTAGTGAGCATTATTTTGTACGTTTTCGTTTCATAAGGTTGTAAATCAAAATATGAATACACTCTATCGTCGCGAATATCTTGATAACGCATAGTGCTATTGTTTGCAGCATTGTTGTCAATTTCGTCCATACGCGTGTTCAGTATTTCCCAACCACTTGGAAACATATGTTGTACAGCCATATCTTTATACCTATCCTTAATTCCCGGATGTTTTATGGTAACTATGGCATAAAAGTCTGTACCTTGTTTAAGTGATTGAATTTCTAGTGGTTTATCTTCCATGGTAAAATAATCAACGTCAATAGAAAGATTTTCTGCGTTTGCAGGTTGGCTTGCCATCAGTGGAACTCCCTGTAATTGAATTCGTGCGTACAATACTTGTTTTGAAGTATTTGTAATAGAAATAGTTCGTGTTTTGGTTTGTTTGTAATCCAACGATGTTTGATGCAATGGTTTATTTGAAGAAATATTTTGTTTTGCCCCATCAATGCTTATTGTGTATTGCAGAGATGAACCGGAATTATTACCGGCAAATTTAGATAATGCCATAAGAGAATATGCAGTAGTTTGTGTGCTGAGCCAATCCTTGCTTGCCAATGTATTTGCTAAATCGTCTGCCAAAACTTTTGCTTGCATATGTTTTTTTAACAATACATAGGTTTGCAGTTTTATTGCTTTGGAACGTTCAAAACTACCGTAATTATAATAATCTTCATCTGATGCCAATTTTGATTCAGGAATAGATTGAATAATTTTTTCACTTACTTCTGTTTTTCCTGCCATAGCATATGTCGATGCCAAAAGCCATTTTGCATTGTTCGATATTGATGAGGTTTCACGCAATCTGTTCATTGCACTCATGTGTGGTTTTTTTGCAAGTGCAAGCGTATACAATCGGTATGCTTGTGCTGCATCGTCGCCTGTGTTGAATGCTGACGAACGCCAATTGCCGGCTTCGTTGGTTTGGAATGTGAGCCAATTGTCATAAACTCCAACCGGAAGTGAATAGCCAAGTTGTTTTGCTTCTACCATACAATGTCCGGCATAGTTCGTTCCCCATTCGTTGGCACCGTAGCTATCGCCCGGCCAATAACCAAACCCACCATTTGCTAATTGATACGATTTTAATTTTTCTAGATATGCTTTAATATTCGTCTCAATTGCTTTTTTACGTTCTTGTGAAATTTCGGTAAATGATTGCAAAAATAATTGAGGAAATGCCGCTGATGTAATTTGTTCTATACATCCGTGTGGATACCGAATCAAGTATTGCATGCGGTTTTCTAAATTTACAGGTAAAATACGAGAAATTTCTACCAAGCCCGAATTTGTGCCTGCAATACCTATAGCCTCTACTGTTTTTTTTACTGTTTCTCCCGGTTTTATTACCATGTTTATAGCGTCTGTTACCGGTGGGTTGGGGAGTCGAATATTTAAATTTGTTTCCGATTTTGCTTGTAATGTGCCGGATTTTGCTACAACAGTAATTTTTGTTTGAGCACTTATTTCTTTTGCTTTTACACGGAATTCTACAATTTTATCGCCCGGTTTGCTGAACGTAAGCGAACGTGTGGCTCCGTCGAGAATAGTTATGTTGTTGTCTACTTGTAATTGAACTTGTACTTGTTTTATATTTGGTTGCATAGCAAATACAGTTACGGGAATGGTAATTTCTTCGGTAGGGCTTATTACACGTGGTAGGGTAGGAAGCACCATCAAATCTTGCTTTACCGGTACGGTTTGTTCAGCTTTTCCGTATGCTCCATTATTGCCTGCAACTATCATTACACGTACCGAACCTACATAATTAGGCATAGTAAAATCGTGAGTTTTGGTTTCGCCTGCTTTACACGTAAAAGGTCCTTTGAATAATACTACAGGTTTGAATCGGTTGTTATTTTCTTTACCTTTTTTCTTTTCAAATTCATCACCACCAATTGCCAGTAATCCTGCTATATTTCCAGTATATGTTCCTGCTACATATTTATACATATCCCATGTGCGAACACCAAGTGCTTCTTGAGCATAAAATGCATCCCATGGATTTGGAGTTTTAAAACGGGTAAGGTCCAATATTCCATCGTCTACTATAGCAATGGTGTATGTCATTGGTTTGCCGCTGGCTTCTTTTACTTTTACACTAAATTTCTGCTCCGGTTTCAATTCTTTACTCATTTGAATCACGGGTTGTAAGCGAGTTGCAGGATCGTCAATTTTTATTGCTTGTACACCATACATGCGTATTGGAAAATCATTGTTTTTTGTATTGTGTGCTTGAATATACGAAATATGAATATATACATTTGGAGACATTTCGGGGGTAACGGTGAACGAAAATTTGGAGTTATCTTTTGTTGGTTCTATCCAAAAATTTTGAAGCACTTTACTACCTGTTTCTATACTTACCAATGCTCTACCCGAATGAGTTGCAGGTAATTCTACGGTTACCTTATCGCCAACGGTATATGCTTTTTTATCGGTATTGAACATAAGCATTTCGGCACCTCCTGGGTTTTCGTTGCCGGCATTACTCCACCAACTTTTGTAAGTTGTGTAGAATGTAGCTCCGGTACTATGTTCGCTTTCTTCATCGTATACCCGTATAAATTTTCGTCCCCAATAGTTTCCGCCCAAATTCATTTCGTACATGGCTTTACCTTGTTTGGTAGTAACATAGTCGGTTTTAATCAAATTTGAATGTTGATTGGAAATATAATCTGCAAGATTTTCTTCTTCGCTCATGTCCCACCACCAACGCCAATAAATTTCATAAATTTCAATTTTCAATTTTCGGTTGAGAGGTTTACCATTTTGGTCAACAAGAGCTATAGGAATTATATTTTTTTCGTCGGAATACAGTGCGTTGTTCCAGCCTTTACCTTCGGGCATTTTTATACCTACATAAGCGGTATATGGTGAATACGGCATTACAAATCTGTCGGTACTGAAATCGCCTCCCGATTCGAACGCTCTGGTTTTGAGTTGCACGTTTACCATACCGGGAGTATTGTTTGCTACATCAATATCGGTATGAACAGTGGCTTTACCTTCGTCGTCTACAGTGCCTTCAAATACTGTAAATTCTTGTGTTTCGAAATTTACCGAAGGATCATCAAAACAGTAGTCTTTGTAACCTTCAAACGTGGTTTTTGCAGGTGCTAAGGTAGCTTCAATTTTTACTTTTGCATTGCGAGCCGGAACACCGTGCAGCCAATTCACTTGTAACGAACCTTTTTCGCTTACCCCGTTTCGTAATATTTTTGAAGGGTAGGTAAGGTTTATCTTCATGCGATTTGGTTTTACCGTTTCTATTTTGAGCGTTTTGCTAAATGTAGAATTTCCCACTTTACACTTTGCAGTCCAATTTCCGGTAGGTGCATCGGCAGGTGTTTGGATGCGAAAACTATAAAAACCATTGGTATTAATAGATTTTACTATGCGTTGCGAAAGTTGATTTTCAGGATTGTATAATTCAAAAATTACGGGGTGGTTTGGTGGCAATGATTTATTTTTGTCTTCTAAAATAAATGTAAGGTACAATGAATCGCCCGGACGCCATACGCCACGTTCACCATAAATAAAACCTTTTACTCCTTTTTGTAATATATCGCCTTTTACATCGAACATGCTAAGCGAAAGCGACGATGCATCGTCTACTCGTAAATATCCTCGTTGTTTATCTTTTTTTGCAACTAATAAAAATGGTTTGTTTTCTAATTTTATTTTACACATGCCATCACCATTGGTTTTGGTTTTTGCTAATACTTGATTCTGATAATTCCTGAATTCTATTTCAATTCCGCTGAGTGGTTCGGTGGTGCGTAGGTCAGAAACAGTTACAAAATATTCGTTGTTTGTGCCGGCTTTGGCAACAATACCAAAGTCGCTTGCCAAAATATTACGTACTACTTTTCTATTGTTGTACATATAGTATGAATTTTTACAAGGATTTTCGCGGTCATACCAATTGTAGTCATAGTATTCATATTCGTATTCATCGTCATAGTAATCCCAATAACTTCGTTCGGGAGCATCGTAATCGGCATTTATATCTTTTTGTGGCTTATACGTTTCCTCTTCTTCTTTAGAATCGGTTTCGGAACAAGGATACAGCGAATGTTTTTTTCTAAATCCAATTTCTACTCTATATATAGCTCCCGGTTCTGGTTCAATAAGTTGCGATAGGTCAAGTGTAAATGTATTCCATGTACCGTAATCTATAGGTTTTTCGGAAATGAGCGGCATTTCTTGATTATATACAATACGTCCAACTCGTTTTAATTCTCGGTCGCCATCAAGTTGGTTTACTTGTAAAAATTGAGGAATATTATTTTCGAATATTTTAATAATCGTAACATCTACAGCTTTTAAACTTACTGCATTAAAATGAAAAAATACCCCATTGGTATTGGGGATAATATTTCCTTCGCTTGTAATGCTAACTTCTGGTTTCATGCTTACAAACTTGAGTGTAGTTACATAATCTTTTTTGAGATTAGCTCCAAAGCTGTTTTGTAAGCCGGCTTGAATTGTAAGTTTTACATCGCCTGTTACCGATTTTCCCAAAAACATTTTTGCTCCGGTAGGTGTTATAGTAACACGTTCGTTTGCCGAAGGTTCAAGGATAAACAATCCTGTTATATCTTGGTTGCTATTGAGCGGGTCAGAGAAGAATATATCGATAATAGTTTGCGGATTGGTCGTAGTTTTTACATGCAATACTTTAAAATCTTGAAGTGCCGGCATTTCTATGCGTTCGGTAAATGTTTCGTCTATACCTATAGCTTTGGCTTTGCAGGTTAGTTGAATCATTTCTGGCGATTGTTTCCGCTCAACACTATCAATGGTAAAATTATGTGTTTTACCATCTTTACTATGCTGCCACGAAATTTTGAATTGTTTCCCGTTTGCTTTTGCAGTTACAGCTTTTTCTAATTCAGCATTGTCGGTAACATCGGCTGTTGTATAAATTCCATGAATTTTTTGCCATTTTTTTTCGCTTATTTTATATGGTTCAATACCGTTGAAGCTATATTCTATAGCTTGTTTCATTACCTGAAATCGAAATGTGAGTACACGTAAATTTTTGGGAACTTCAACAAATGAATGTAATGCAAAATCTACGGTGTAAATTTCTCCTGCCGGTAAGCGCTTTTCCGGAATAAATTCTATGGTTTGATTATCTATCCATACTGCTTTACCTTCGATATTGGGGCTGAAATCAAACGGATTGTCTTTTAATTCTTCCCCGGCAACCGCACTTGCTTGTTCTTGAACCATGCGAACGCGAATAGGCGAAGCACTCGAAATTACTCCCGAAGTAAAAGAAATTATATACTCGGCAAATGCAGGGTCAATGTAAATTGGTTTTAATTTTTTTTCGCCGCATGTAGAAAAACTTATAACTAATAAGAATGCAAGACACAGGCGTAACAATCTGTGGGTTAGGGGTGTTTTCATATAAGATTAGATAAAATTTATTAGAAACAAATATCGTATTTTTATGTAGATTATTGTACGAAGTTGTATTTTTTTTATGAATTAAGAGAAGAATATTTTACACGTAATTATTTAAATCTTTATTCGCCACAAACAGTTACTATTATAGTTCGTTGTCCTCCATAATTGCGGTGTTCGCAGAGGTATATGCCCTGCCATGTGCCTAATGCTAAAGAACCTTTGCAAATAGGGATTGAAAGAGAATTTCCTAAAATACTTGCTTTGATATGTGCAGGCATATCGTCGGCACCTTCGCAGGTATGAGTAAAATACGGGCTTCGTTCGGGGATTGCCTTATTAAAATACGATTCAAAATCAACACGAACGTCGGGATCTGCATTTTCATTAATTGTTAATGAAGCCGATGAATGTTGAATAAAAATATGAACAATACCTATTGATAGAGAGCGTATTTCGGGTAATTGAGATATGATGTCGCGTGTAATTAAATGAAATCCACGTGCACGAGGAGCGAGTAAAATTTGTTTTTGAATCCACATATGTAATTTCCGAAAAATTAAAATGCAGCCATCAATAAATCAATATTTTTGTAAGGCAATCCATATTTATTTGCAATGTAGCTATTGGTTAAAATGCCATTATATATGTATACACCTTGACGAACAGCAAAATCATGTTTTAAGAAATTTTTAACTCCTCCCATTTCCGTCATCCTTAATAGTATTGGAACAACAATATTACTCAAGGCAATTGATGATGTACGAGCGGCACGTGATGTAATATTAGGTACGCAATAGTGAGTAACACCGTGTTTTGTGAAAATTGGATTTTTATGGGTAGTACATGCCGAAGTTTCGAAACATCCGCCTTGGTCAATACTTAAATCAACAATTACAGAGCCTTGTTTCATGCCTTTAATCATATCTTCCGAAACGTAAAAATTTTGACCATCTTCTACCAATTGTATAGTTCCTATTACAACTTCGGCAGATTTTAATGCCTTTTGTAATACCCCACTATGGTAATTTGAAGTAAAAACTCGTTGTCCGAGTGATTGTTGAATAGTAATGAGACGTTGTAAATACGAATCGAAAATTTTTACATGAGCACCCATGCCCATAGCAGCTCGAGCAGCAAATTCTCCGGCTGTGTTTGCACCCAAAATCACCACTTCGGCAGGGCTAATTCCGGTAACTCCGCCAAGCAATACACCTTTGCCTACATTCGAATTGCTCAAATATTCAGCTGCAACTAATACCGACATGCTTCCTGCAATTTCATCCATAGATCTCACAACAGGGTAATTTCCTTCTATATCGCGAATGTAATCAAACCCTATAGCATTTACTCGTTTTTGTGTAAGTTCATGAACTTGCTGTAAAGCTGATTCGTTAATTAAAAAGGATGATAAAATGGTTTGTTTTTCACGTAATAATGATATTTCTTGCGAATTGAACGGTGCAACTTTTATAAGCACATCGGCTTCGTACACTTCTGTTTTTGCATCGCAAATAATTGCACCAACTTCGCTATAATCTTGGTTTGTAAATTTTGCTCGTTCAGCTGCATTTCGTTCAAAAAGAACTTTGTTACCGGCATCTACAAGAAGTTGAACTGCTTGTGGAGTAAGAGCAATGCGATGCTCGTTAACGTCGGTTTCGTTTAAAATACCTATGGTAATATTTTGTTTTTTTGTATTTACCTCAAGCATCTCTTCTTGTGGCATCAATGCACCACGACCAAACGAAAATTGTGTACCAAGATTTCCCATATTGCAAAAATTTGTATAAAAATAGTATTTTTTTCGTCTTATACTATGTTGTGAATAAAAAATATGAATTATGAGATATAAGTTATGAGATATCACAGATTTTCAGACATTGAGACATTCAGACCTTTTAGACTAAAAAAAGAGAGTTCTAGTATTAACAATAAATAACACATTTTGTGTATAAAAAGTAGCATGTATGTTTTTATTTGTCAACTAAAAACAAGTATTTTGCAAGCAATAATAATTACGTATTAAAATATATTATCTTCATGACACACAAGAATATAGTAGACCGCTCGGCAGACAATCTGCGAATTTTATCGATGGCAATGGTGGAAAAATCGAAATCTGGACACCCAGGTGGAGCAATGGGAGGAGTAGATTTTGTAAATATTTTGTATTCAGAATTTTTGCAATATGATCCAACTGATTTTACGTGGATAAATCGCGACCGTTTCTTTCTGGATCCGGGGCATATGTCGCCGATGTTGTATTCTATTTTACATATGGTAGGCACTATTTCTATAGATGAAATTAAATCGTTTCGTCAGTGGGGTAGTGTGTGTGCCGGTCATCCCGAAGTAGAACATGCTCGTGGAATTGAAAACACATCGGGTCCACTTGGTCAAGGTCATACTATGGCTGTAGGTGCTGCAATTGCAGAAAAATTCTTAACACAACGCTTTGGTGCATGGATGAAACATAAAATTTATGCATATATTTCCGATGGTGGTATACAAGAAGAAATATCGCAAGGAGCAGGTCGTATTGCAGGACATTTGGGGCTCAATAATCTTGTAATGTTTTTTGACTCTAACGATATTCAACTTTCTACCGAAACTAAAGATGTAACAAGTGAAGATACTGCTAAAAAATATGAGGCGTGGGGCTGGCAAACTATTACCATAGATGGTAACGACCAACACGAAATTCGTAAAGCACTCCAGTTGGCTCAAGGAGATTTAGACAAACCACTGCTTATCATTGGAAAAACCACTATGGGTAAAGGTTTGCTTGACGAACAAGGCAACAGTTTTGAACGAAAAACATCTACACACGGACAACCGGTAAGTAAAGCCGGTGCATCGGTAGAAAAAACTATTGTAAATTTAGGAGGAAATCCTGCCGACCCTTTTGCTGTTTTTGATGATGTAGCAGCTTATTGGCAACAAGTAAAACAACAAAAAATTGCTCAAGCACAGGCTAAAAAACAATTGCAAGCTGCTTGGGAAAAAGAAAACCCTGAACTTGCTCAAAAATTACGTGATTTCTATGCAGGTAAATTGCCCGAAATAGACTATTCTAAAATAGAACAAAAAGCAAATATTGCAACGCGTGTAGCATCAAAAACAGTATTAGAATATTTCGCAGAACATATCGAAAATATGATAGTATCGTCTGCCGACCTTTCTAATAGTGACAATACCGATGGATATCTTAAAAAAACCAAAGCTCTGAAAA
>ENA-UOWE01005616-UOWE01005616.1-activated-sludge-metagenome-genome-assembly--contig:-NODE-5616-length-11371-cov-25.634853_pt1 | contig 11371 bp, 10 predicted proteins | sample MGYA00249841_ERZ761562 | MGnify/ENA primary metagenome ERZ761562 (study PRJEB28883, sample SAMN05720200) | activated sludge metagenome | isolation source: Anaerobic digester | place: Japan... | reverse complement strand
ATTGGACAGGGCATGCGCACGACGTGCACCCTGCCCATCGAGCCGGCCTGAAAGGCTCCGCTGGCGGCTATTGACATCAGATTAAGCCGTGCTACACTGAAGTTATGCTGATCTAACTTTGCAGCAAAACAGCGGCGAGTCGTAAAGTCGGCGCATTGACGTCACTTGCAACGCACCTGAGGCTACTCAAATTCTCAAGTTTGAATTGATGAGGAGGTTCCTGAACATGCGCACTAACCGAACTGTGATCCTTGTCCTGATGCTGTTATTGTTAGTCGTCGCAGCTGGCGCCTATTTCTTGATGCGCCCCCGTAATGCTCAGACCCCCACAGGCGAGGTAACCGTTACGGAACCACCTTACCAGGAGACGATTGAAATCGTCGTAGCCGCGCAGAACATTCCCCGTGGGGAGCGGCTCAGCGTCGAGAATCTGGCCGTGGTCCTGCAACCCTGGCCCAAGGATGCCCTGCCCCTCGAATACTTCGATTCTCTGGAGCAGGTGGATCAGAAATTTGCGCGCATGGACATTCCACGCGGGATGCCGATCACCCCAGGGATGTTGGGACAACCCGGCGGCATGCTTTCGGTAGAAGGCTCAGCTGCCGCGTTATTCGAAAGCGGGCGCGTGGCGTATACTATCCCCATGGACGCCCAGGGCGCGGTTGCCTGGGCGCCCATGCCCGGCGATCGGGTGCACGTCCTCGCAACGATTCAGCTCATCAACATAGACCCCGACTTCCAGAGCCCGCTGCCCAACAAATTCCTCTCGCTGCCCGCCACAACAGAGGAACAGCAGCTGAGCGGCGATTATGGACGCTTTGAAACGCTTCCCAATGGGCAGGATGCGCTCGTCTACCAATCCGGTTCCGCTATTCCCAATCTGGTCGTGCAAATGACCGTGCAAAACGCCATCGTCTGGCGCATCGGCGTCTGGAATGAGACGGCAGCGCCCGTGCCCCCTGCTTCCGCTCAACAGGAGCAATCAACCGGCCTTCTCGGCACAACGCAGCAGACAGAAGCCACCCCCGTGGCGACCCCACTCATGCGAAGCGATATCGAACCGGTGACCCTGCTGGTCTATCCCCAGGACGCCCTGGTGCTCAAATACCTGTCGGAAATGGGCGCTGACCTGGATCTGGTCCTGTGTTCTGCTGCCGACAGTGGTCCGGTCATCACCGAGCCGGTGTGGCTGCGGTATGTCCTCGACAAATACCAGATTTCCGATCAGCCTTCCGATCTGCCTGTCGCCGCGACGCCCGTGCACCCCCCTTTAACGCTGCCCACCGTGGCGCCTACGGCGCCCGCCGACTAATTCAGCCATGATGAGGGAGGGTTGAGACCTGGTGGCCGGTGAGAAGATTCGGGTCATGATCGTGGATGATGTCGCGGAAACGCGCGAGCAGCTGCGCAAGCTGCTCTCGTTCGACGCCGACATTCAAGTCGTTGCCATGGCGGGCAGCGGCGAGGAAGCCGTCAAAACCGCCGTAAGCCTGCAGCCCGATGTGGTGCTGATGGACATCAACCTGCCTGGGATGGACGGAATTACCGCCACCAGTAAGCTACTGGAAGTCGCGCCGGCCGCCCAGGTGGTGATGCTCTCCGTACAGGGCGAATCAGATTACATGCGCCGGGCGATGATGGCCGGGGCGCGAGACTACCTCACCAAACCGCCCAGCGCCGATGAACTCACCGACGCCATTCACCGCATGGCAAAACTGCGCTCCACACGTCCGGCCGAGAGTCTCACCTCCGCCGCCGGGCTCACCGCCGGCGGCATGGGCCTGCCCGGTGCGGCCACACGACGAGGAAAAATCATCACCGTGTTCAGCCCCAAGGGCGGAACGGGGTGCACCACCACGGCGGTCAATCTGGCGATTGCATTGCAGAGCGCCGGGGGGCTGGAGACCAAAGTCGCCCTGGTGGATTTGAGCCTGCAGTTTGGCGACGCCGCCATCTTCCTGAAGCTGCAGCCCACGCGCACCATCGCCGACCTGGCCTCGCGCGCCACGGAATTGGATTCGGAATTGCTGGCAACCGTCATGGTCCCCCATCCTTCGGGGATCAAAGTACTCGCTGCGCCGCCCTCGCCTGAAGATGCGGAGAGCCTCCTGGCCCCAGAAGCAGTAGACGAAGCCGGCGGCAATCGGCTGATCAAAGCCATCCTCAAGTTTATGCGTCAGGAATTCGATTATCTGATCATTGATACCTCACACGCCGTGGATACCGTGCTCCTGGCATTGCTCGACCTGAGCGATATGCTGTTGGTGGTCCTACGTCCGGTCATCCCCGAAATCCGCGGCGCGCGGATGCTCATTGATCTGCTGCAAAAGATGCATTACGACATGCACAACGTGGGCTTGATCATCAATGGCGTAGACAATAAGCGGATGGGAATTCAACCCGAAGCCATCGAGCGCAACATGATGCCGGCGCTGGCGCGCCTGCCACTCGATGAACGCATCGCCTTGACCGCCGCCAACTACGGCGTGCCCTTCGTGATCAAGGAGCCGCGTTCGCCTCTCGGCCAGGCCGTGATCAAACTGGCGCAAGAAATTGACAAACGTTTCACCGAGGAAGCCACGGAAGCAGCGCAGCCGGTCGAAGCCCAACGCCGCGCCGGCCTGGGACGCCTGCTTTAGGTGGACTTTTAGCTGAGGAGGAGTCTCGTGTCGCTGTTACGCCGTATTGAGAAAAAAGAGCCAACTGCAGGATCCACCCCTTCTGGCCCGGCAGCGCCGGGCGGAACGGCCTCCGAGCAAGTGGCAACTGCACAACGTCGGCCGGCATCCCCGCCCCGGGACGCTTACATAGATCTCAAAAGTCGCGTGCAAAACCGGTTGGTGGCGGAGCTGGATCCCAGCATGGACATCTCGCGCACCGACGAGGTGCGTCGCACGATCCGCCAGATGTACGAAACCATCCTTGAAGAAGAAAGCATCGTGCTCAGCCGGGTCGAACGCGAACGGCTGTTCGAACAGATCGTGGCGGAAATCCTCGGCCTGGGGCCATTGGAGCCGCTGTTAGCGGACGATTCCGTCACCGAAATCATGGTCAACGGGGCCAAAAACATCTACATCGAACGCGGCGGCAAGCTCGAACGCACGTCAGTCACCTTCGAGTCCAACGAGCACCTGATGCGCATCATCGAGCGGATCGTGGCGCCCCTGGGGCGGCGCATTGATGAGAGCAGCCCGCAGGTAGATGCGCGCTTGAAGGACGGCTCCCGCGTCAACGCCGTCATCCCGCCGATCTCCCTGATCGGGCCGGTACTGACCATCCGCAAGTTCTTCAGGGTACCCTTGCAGGTGGCGGACCTGATCCGCCTGGGAACAGCGACGGAAGAAGTGATGGAGTTTCTACAGGCGTGCGTGGTTGCGGCAATCAACGTCATCGTTTCGGGGGGCACCGGCACGGGCAAAACTACCTTCCTGAACGTGCTTTCCGGTTACATCCCCGCAAACGAACGCATTATCACCATCGAAAACGCCGCCGAGCTGCAATTGCGGCAGGATCACGTGGTCACGCTGGAATCCCGCCCCCCCCAACATCGAAGGCAAAGGCGAAATCACCATCCGCGACCTGGTCATCAATGCGCTGCGGATGCGCCCCGATCGCATCATCGTGGGGGAATGCCGCGGCGGCGAGGCCCTGGACATGTTGCAGGCCATGAACACCGGCCATGAAGGGAGCATGACTACGCTCCACGCCAACAGCACGCGGGAAGGGCTTTCACGCCTGGAGACAATGGTGCTCATGGCCGGCATGGAATTGCCGCACCGCGCTATCCGCGAACAGATCGCTGCCGCGATTGATCTGATCATCCACCTGGAACGGCTGCGTGATGGCTCACGGCGGGTCGTCGCTATCACCGAAATCCAGGGCATGGAAGGGGATGTCATCACCACGGCAGATATCTTCAAATTCGAGCAGGTCGGCTTCGAGAATGGCAAAGTCATCGGGCGCCTGCGTCCTACCGGCATCCGCCCCAAGTTCATGGATCGCATCGAGCAGGCCGGGATTCACCTGCCGGCATCTGTTTTTGGCGTTGGAGAACGGTTACGCAATTACTGACGCATCGCAGCTGAAAGAAGGTGTTCGGCGATGACATGGCTTTTTGTGCTCATTGGCGTGGCCGAGGCCATGCTGTTAGTGTTCAGCCTCCGCGGCAGGCGGGAAGGGGAGGATCTGGTAAAAGACCGCGTCGGGAGCAGGCGCGAGAAGAAAGAGAGGGCAGAGAAGAGCGAAGGCCCCTCGAAGCTGGGCAAGGCGGTGGATCGTGCGGTAGCCGGACGCGGCTTCGCCAACACTCTCGCTGAACAGCTGGCGCGTGCCGACCTCAAGCTTACCGTCGGCGAATACCTCATCATCAGCGTCACGGTGGGGCTTGGCGCGGCGCTGCTCTTCTACATCCTTAATCGGGCCATCTTGATCCCCGTGGGGCTGATCGTGGGATTTTTCGGCCCGCGGATCTATGTCTCCCAGCGCCAAAGCAACCGCCTTAAAGCTTTCGACAGCCAGCTGGGGGACGCCATCAACCTGATGGTAAACTCGCTGCGGGCTGGCTACAGCACGTTGCAAGCCATGGATGTGATCTCAAAGGAGATGCCCGAGCCCATTTCCAAGGAATTCGGGCGCGTGGTGATGGAGTTACAGCTGGGAGTGGATTTCGATACGGCCATGCAGCACCTGGTGCGGCGCATGCCCAGTCCCGATCTCGATCTGATGATTACCGCGATGAGCGTGCAGCGTGAAGTCGGTGGGAACCTGGCCGAAGTATTGGATGCCATCAGCTATACCATCCGCGAACGGGTGCGCATCAAGGGCGAAATCAAGGTGCTCGTCGCACAAGGACGTCTCACCGGCTATCTGCTCACCTTTCTGCCATTCGGTCTGGCGGCGTTTCTCTACATGTACAATCCGGACTTCATGGGGCCCATGTTCACCGATCCTTGCGGCTGGCTCATGCTCGGCATCTCAGTCGTGCTGATTGCCGTGGGGTATTTCGTGATCAACAAGATCATCTCGATCGAAGTATAGAGCGAGGGAGCATAGAACATGGGAGGCATCATTGCCCTGCTCGTAGTGTTCGGCGTCGCCGTACTGCTCCTGGTGTTGCGCAGCCGGGGCAGTACGCAAAGCCTGGACGAACGGATCGAAGAGATGGCGGCCCTGGGACAACCCATCTCGCTGGAAAAGCTCGAGCTCTCCGAGCCCTTTACCGAGCGCGTGATCAAGCCCTTGGTCCAGGGCCTCTCGAGGCGCATCCAGCGCGCGACGCCCCAAAAGCTACTTGAACAGGCCCAACACCAACTCGAACTGGCCGGCATGTTATCCAAAATCAAACCGGCGCAGTTTGTCGCCCTCCGACTCTTCACCACCGTCGGCGGCGGCATTCTGGGCCTCTTGGTAGGGGGGCTAGCAGCGGATTCCGGGCTCGGGCAAAAGCTGTTAATCATCGGCGGCGGCATCGTCTTCGGCTATATCATGCCGCAATACCTGCTCACCTCACAAATCCGCAGGCGCCAGGAAAACGTGCTCAAGGCGCTGCCGGATGCCCTGGATCTGCTGACCATCTGCGTCGAGGCGGGCCTGGGTTTCGATGCCGCGATGTCCAAAGTCGCGGAAAAATGGGAAAACGAACTCAGCCTGGCATTCATGCACACTGTCCAGGAAATGCAGTTGGGCAAGCTGCGACGGGAAGCATTGCGCGACATGGCCAACAGCCTGGATGTCGGCGATGTGACCTCGTTCGTGGCAGCGATTGTCCAGGCCGATCAATTGGGCGTCAGCATGGCCAAGGTCATGCGCATCCAATCGGAACAGATGCGCATGAAACGTCGGCAACGGGCGGAGGAAAAAGCCCGGCAGGCGCCGGTAAAAATCATGATTCCGCTGGTGTTTTTCATCTTCCCCACCATTTTGATCGTGCTATTGGGGCCAGCAATATTAAAGATCAAGGAAACCGGTCTCTTTGGCGGGTAACAACTCCGATGTTTCCCAAAGCTCCGCCCTGCGCCTTGCCGCCAGCAGGGCTAGCGGCAAGGAACGATGGCTGAATGCGTTCTTTCAAAGCCTGGGACAGTCGTATCGGCGGCTGTTGGATCTCATCACTCCGCCGTTGTGTGTGGGATGTCGGGCGGTGGGGGTATGGCTGTGCTCAACCTGCGCGGCTAAAATTCCCCTGTATGTGGACGCCCAATGTCCCCGCTGTGGACGCCCGTGGACCCAGAACAGCCCCTGTACAGTCTGTCAGGAACATCCCTTGCAGGTGAATCCTGTGCGTTCGGCCTTTCTCTTTGAAGAACCCATCCGCAGCGCCATCCATGCTTTGAAGTACCGCGGCGGCGTGCAGATCGTCGAAGCGTTAGCGGAGCCGCTGGCGCTGGCCTGGCGCACGTGGGACCTGCACAGTGATTTGCTGGTGCCGGTGCCGCTGCACGCCCGACGGGAAGCTCGCCGGGGCTACAATCAGGCGCAGGTGCTGGCCCACGCGCTGGGAACGCAGCTCGGATTGCCCACCGCCTCACGGGCGCTGCAGCGCGTCCGTGATACCACCTCACAAACGCGGCTAAACCGTGAAGCCCGCCATCGCAACGTCGCAGATGCCTTCGCCGTTTTCCCCGGATTGGAGCTGACAGGAGTGACCGTCACGTTAGTGGATGACGTGGCAACGACCGGCGCCACGTTGAATGCCTGTGCCACCGTCTTGTTGGAAGCCGGAGCGGCGGCGGTTAACGCCTTCACTCTGGCGCGCGCCCCATAGCTGGACCATACCAATTTTTCAGGAGGGCATACAATGAACGTGCAGATCTACAATCGGAATCTGGAATTGACCGAACGTCTGAGCGAATATGTGGAAAGTAAGGTGGAGAGACTCGGCCGTTACCTCGCAGATATTGAGGACGTGCGTGTGGATCTCAGCGCCACCAACGCGCGGGATGCGTCGCGCCGCATGGTGGCCCAAATCACCCTCCGCGTCCCCCGTTCCGTGCTGCGAGCAGAAGAACGCGCCGGAGATGTGTTTTCGGCGTTCGACGCCGTCATGGACAAGATGGAACGGCAGATTCGGCGTTATAAAGAGCGCAAGGCCGATCATCGGGGCGAAGCCGTGATGCCGGATGATGTGGAACAGGCCGCCGCCATGGAAACTGCCGCCGAGGAGGTCGAGGCTCAAGGCGGGAAGATCGTGCGGGTCAAGCGTTTTGAGGTGAGCACCATCCCGCCCGAAGAGGCCGCAGAGCAGATGGAGCTGTTGGGGCATTTCTTCTACCTCTTCACGGATGCGGCCGATGGTCGCCTGAGCGTGGTCTACAAGCGAGAGGACGGGGATTACGGCTTGATCAAACCCATCTACTAACCTGCCCTGCAAACTGGTAAAAAATCGCGCGGTGCACCTCTGTGTGCACCGCGCGATCCTTGTGTCAGACGCCGTTCAGGCCTCGGAAACAGACTCCTCCGTTGCCGCCGGGGCCGCCGGCGCGGCTGGTTCTTCTGGCGCTGGCAGCAGGGCCACCTCGAGCACCTGATCCATCGTCTCCACCAACACTATCTCGAGGGCGCGCAGGATGTTCTTGGGGACCTCCTGCAAATCGGGTTCGTTGGCCTTGGGGAGGATCGCCGTCTTGACGCCGGCGCGATGCGCGGCCAGCAATTTCTCCTTCAGCCCACCGACCGGCAGAACCCTTCCCCGAAGCGTGATCTCACCTGTCATCGCCACATCATGACGTACCGGGCAACCGGTGAAGGCAGAGATCATCGCCGTCGCCATGGTGATGCCCCCCGACGGGCCATCTTTGGGAATGGCGCCTTCCGGCAGGTGCACGTGAACGTCGGTTTTGTCGAACTCTTCAGCGTCTATGTCCCAGGTATCGGCATGGGAACGCAAATACGTGCTGGCCGCTTGCGCCGATTCCTGCATGACCTCGCCCATCTGCCCGGTGAGCGTGAGCCCGCCCTTGCCGGGGATGAGCCCCACTTCGACCGGCAGAAGATCGCCGCCATTCGGCGTCCACGCCAGGCCCATCGCTACCCCCACTTCATCCCGCTGTTCGAGGCGCTCGTGGAGGTAATGCGGCGGGCCGAGGTAACGTTCGGCGGTGCGCGGAGTAACCCGCGTGAGCGGACGCTTCTCCTCCGCCAAACGGCGGGCCGCTTTGCGACACAGGCTGCCGATCTCACGCTCCAGGTTGCGGACGCCGGCCTCGTAGGTGTAGCCGCGAATCAGCAGATGCAGCGCGCTATTGGTGAAACGCGGCGGCTGCGCCTCCAGACCGTTCAACTCCAGCTGCCGGGGGATCAAAAAGCGCCGCGCGATTTCGATTTTCTCTTCCTCGGTGTAGCCGGGGAATTCAATGACCTCCATGCGGTCTTCCAGAGCGGGCGGAACCGTGTCCAGGATATTCGCCGTGGTGATGAAAAGCACCTGCGAGAGGTCATACGCAATCTCCAGATAGTGATCCGAGAAAGCGTGATTCTGCTCCGGGTCGAGCACTTCGAGCAACGCCGACGAAGGGTCGCCGCGGAAGTCCTGCCCCAGCTTGTCAATCTCGTCCAACATGAACACGGGGTTCACCGTGCCGGCGCGGCGCATCGTTTGAATGATCCGTCCCGGCAACGCGCCGATGTAGGTGCGACGATGGCCGCGGATCTCCGCCTCGTCGCGCACGCCGCCGAGCGAGACGCGCACAAACTCACGGCCTAGCGCTTCCGCAATCGAGCGTCCCAGCGAGGTCTTCCCCGTGCCCGGCGGCCCCACGAAACAGAGAATCGTGCTGCGAATCTTCTCCGGCGCCAGTTTGCGTACGGCGATGTACTCCAGAATCCGCTCTTTGGCTTTGGGTAGACCGTAATGCCGGGACTCGAGCACCTGCGCCGCATTTTTCAGGTCGAGATTGTCCACCGTGGTCTTGAGCCATGGCAGCGCGAGCAGCCAATCGAGATAGGTGCGGATGATGCCGATTTCGGGCGCCATCGGGGGCAGCATCGCCAGCCGCCCCAGCTCCTCCTCCGCCCGCTGCCGCACGTGCTCGGGCAGTTCGGTCTGCTCCAGCTGCTCGCGCAGCTGGGCGACCTCTTGCATGAAGACGTCGGATTCGCCCAGCTCGCGTTGAATCGCGCGCATCTGCTCACGGAGGAAGTACTCCCGCTGCGAGCGATCCACTTCCTGCTGCACCCGCGATTGGATTTGATCCTCCAGCTCCAGGACGTCCAGCTCGCGCGCCAGCTGCGCGCTGATCTTCTGCAACCGCTCAACCGCGTCGAAGGTCTCCAGAATCTCCTGGCGCTCCTCGATGTTCAGATCCACCATCTGCGCGACGAGATCCGCCAGCGGCCCCGGCTCCTCGACATTCATCGCGTAGATGTAGGCTTCCTCCGGCAGGCTGTGGTCGAGATGCACGACCTTCTCGAACATCGCCAGCACAGCGCGCATCAACGCTTCGACCAGCGGCGTGTCCGCCGTCGTCTCCTGGACGGTTTCGACCCGCGCGACCAGATAGGGCTCTAGCTGGACAAATTCGAGGATGCGCACACGCGCGTAGCCCTGAGCGATGGCGCTCGTCGTGCCATCCGGCAGGCGAATGGAACGGGCGATGGAAATCTCCGTGCCCACCCGATAGATCTGCTCAGGCGTCGGATATTCCTCCTCGGATTCAGGAGTCTCCGGCAATTGCGCTACCGTCACCAATGGCCAATCTTCCTTGAGCGCCGCTTCAAGCGCGATGAGCGAAGGCGTCCGTCCCACGTAAAGGGGCGTCACCATCCGCGGGTAGACGACGAGTTCCCGCAGCGGCAAGATGATCGCCTCAAAGGGGCCTTCTTCCGCTTCGTGCTCCTCGTCCGAGCCGAAAAATTCATCAGGCAAAACAGGCAGGTTATCCCAATCCATCATAATTGTCTCAACACCTTATGGCGAAGTCATCGCCTCCGCCTGCCAGGGTTCATCGTCCCAATCGCTCTGTGGCAGGTTGAGGGGCGCCGTCTGAGCATACACGGCGCGAATGTCGGCGACCAAAAATACCGAGCCGGTCACCAGGATGCCAAACTCGCTGTCCGCCCGCTGACAGGCCTGCTCCAGGGCCCGCTGCGGACTGACGGCGATTTCCGCGCCGTGCCCCAGGTCAGCGCACAAGTCCGCCAGCTGATAGGGGACGGCCGCGCGGGGATGGTAGGAGCGGGTCACAATGATGTGCTCGCTGATGGGCAGCAGCGCCCGCAAGATGCCGGCAATGTCCTTATCGGTGGACGCGCCAAAGACGAGGATCCACCGCTTGCCGGGGAACCATTCCGCGAGCGAGTCCGCCAGCCGTTGCGCGGAATAGGCGTTGTGAGCGCAGTCCACGACCAGCAGCGGATCATGGTACAACACTTCCATGCGGCCAGGCCAGACGGTGTGCGCGAGCCCCTCCCGCACAGTTTGCGGCGTGAATTGGGGCAGACCGTGCTCTCGCGCCACGGCCGCCGCGGTCACCGCCGTTGCGGCATTTTCGCGCTGGAAGCTGCCGATGAGGGACAGCTCATACTCGCCCTCGAAGGCATCGGGGGCGCCGCTGTGCCGCAGGACAAAACGTTGACGGTGATACCGGCGCTCGAGCACTTCCCAGGTCCAGGTGCGCTCGACGAGGGTGAGCGGGGCCTCTCGGGCGGCCGCGACGGTCTCGAAAACGGTGCGCGCTTCGGGGCGTTGCGGCGCCACCACTACCGGCACCCCCGGCTTGATGATGCCGGCTTTCTCGCCCGCGATCGCCGCGAGGGTGTTCCCCAGCAGATAAGTGTGATCCAGACTGATCGAGGTGATAACGCTAACAAGCGGCGTGATGACATTCGTGGCGTCCAGCCGTCCGCCGAGGCCCACTTCGATCACGGCAAGGTCCACCTGCTGGCGGGCAAAGTAGAGAAAAGCCAGCGCCGTCGTCACCTCAAAGATCGTCAGGTCGGGGTTATCGCCGATGCGGGGCCGCAGTTCGGTGAGCATGGCGGCCATCTCGGCGCGCGAGATCGGCTCGCCGTTGATCTGCATCCGCTCGCGGTAGGTGTGCAGGTGCGGGGAGGTGTAAAGCCCGGTCTTCAGTCCAGCCGCGACCCCTACGGACGCCAGCATCGCCGAAACAGAGCCCTTGCCCTTGGTGCCGGCAATGTGCAGTTTGGGATACGCCAGGTGCGGATTTCCCAGCTGCGCCAGGAAATCCACCACCCGCTCGAGGCGAAACTCCTCCGGAGAGTACCGCTCGATGCGGCGCTTTTCATAATCTACCAGGCTATAAAGGTATCTCAGTGCTTCATGGTAGTTCATGGTCTTCATCCACACATAAAGAATGGAGCCGGAAGCCCGGCTCCAGAGCTATTTTACCCGATTTTAGGGCTTTGACAAGGG
>ENA-UOWE01005608-UOWE01005608.1-activated-sludge-metagenome-genome-assembly--contig:-NODE-5608-length-11383-cov-4.072740_pt1 | contig 11383 bp, 8 predicted proteins | sample MGYA00249841_ERZ761562 | MGnify/ENA primary metagenome ERZ761562 (study PRJEB28883, sample SAMN05720200) | activated sludge metagenome | isolation source: Anaerobic digester | place: Japan... | reverse complement strand
CATCTCATTAGTTACAGCTTGTTCGAATGGGATGAAGCATTTGCTTACTGCAAAAACATCGAGGAGCGCCAGTGAAACAAGTGCACTGATATGTTGTGGGGCAGTGGTATTCGGAATAATCTGCGCAAGCTTTCGTGTGAGTCCTAGCCTGTGCCACAGCTCGAGTGTTTTTTGAATAAGGAATGAATCATCAGGGATCATAGCGGTACCCTTTGTGGTTTGGGAATCGGTTTGCTTTGATGTTTCGAGAGGTGCGCTTGTGACAGCAGTTTTGGCACACATTGATTGTGCCCACATAAAACAGACGCTCATGCACGAGCGTGCTACAGGGTACTGGAGTGGAAGTGGCAGTAAGTCAGAATAATGCTCACAGTATTCCTCTAGTGTATGAGGTGGAGCACTTGCAGCAACTGTGCCAGTTGTTTTACTAGCTTTCTTGCTCGAATCCTGGTTTTCAAATATTGTTTTATAAATACCCTGCATGCGGGTTAGAGCATCGATGGTTTGTTGAGCAAGTTTATTAGAGTCCGTGGTTATATTTGAAATTCCTGTACAATACTGAAGTGCCCGGATAAGCTCAGTAAAGGTTTCATGAAAACATGTGAGTTTTGCTTGCTCAAGATGCGTTTTATCGGAGTCTTTAAATGCTTTATCCCATGCGCTATAGAGCGTGTGGAATTCGATATCGAGGAGGCTGTCGTTTATATTTAATGTCCCAGCTCCATTGAGGCTTTGTGTTAATTTTTTATAAAGCTCTCGATTGTCATCAATAACGCAATGTATGTTGAGAAAGACTTGTGATTCAAAGCCATTGAGCATCACTTTTAGTCCGTGACGGTGAATGTCAAGCGCATTACGAATATACCAGAGTCCGCTCCGCTGTTCCTGCATTATTAAAAATGCGGAATCACTTTCAGGAAGTCTCAAAGCGCCACCCAGATTGGTTCGAGCCATGGTTTTTGAACCATCGGGATGTTTCTGTGCCCACTGGCATGACCAGTTGATGGTGCCATGTGTTGCTGTCCATTCATTATTGTATAAAACTAACGCAAGTTCTCTGTCTGTGCCGTTAGAAAATGCAAAAACGTTTTCATCTACGGTACTATCTTCTTTCCAGAGATCATAGAGAACAAAATTATCGACACCAGAAAAAAGATAGCGCTTTTTGAGAAGCGGGAAAATTTCTCGCTCATGACGGGCGATAAGGTATTCATCGGGTATTTCATTATAATAAGCACGGCGGTATTCCATGCCATATTTTTCTGTGAAGCCTTCAATTTGTCCGTGTCCAAACATGGGCAGTCCTGGGAGTGTTGCCATGAGCGTACACACACCAAAATAGTGATCTCCTTTGCCGAACTGGGCTACTGCGGTTTCTTCATCTGGATTGTTCATAAAGTTGACAAACCGCTTGAGTATCTCCTTATCGAACTCCTGTGTGTTTTTTATAGTGTCACGATATTTGTGATTTTCTTTGCGTTTAAGCATATTCATAAATGCAGAGTTATATACTCGGTGCATGCCAAGTGTGCGGACAAAGTAGCCTTCCATCATCCAGAACGCTTCTGCAAGGAGTAGTGTATCGGGAACTTCTTTTGCACAGATATCAACAACTTCACGCCAGAACTCATTGGGCATAGCACGGTCAAAATCGTTTCGGGGAAGTGCATATTCACTGCGGCTCGGTATATCGCCGCCATGTCCGGGTTCTGGATACCAGAGCCGTCGGAAATGACGTTTTGCCATAATCATGGCGGCATCAAAACGAATAATTGGGAAATTGCGTGCAACATGCAGAATGCGTTCGATGACTGCCTGTCGTGCCTCGGGTTTAAGAAAATCTATCTGTGCAGTATCGTTCCATGGCATGCTGGTACCGTCATTGCCATGATAGATATATCGAGTATCCCCGGTGCGAAAATCTACCCGCTTAAAAACAACTGCACAGTCGCTGCGGTTGTAGTAGTGATCTTCGAGCCAAATACCGATTGAAGGATCGCTTGAAAGATTTTCTCCATTAAATGTGTAGGTTGGAAATGGCACTGAGGTGCGTTGCATAAAGAGTTCAGGCCGATAGCGTACCCAGCTCGAATCAATACCGGTATGGTTTGGTACCATATCAGCAGCGAGCCTAATACCATATTTCCATGCTCGCCAGCGCAGGTTTTCCAAGGCGGGCCAACCTCCAAGTTCGCCGGCGATTTCGTAGTCCCAGAGCGCATAGGCACTCGCTGCAGCTTCAGGATTTCCACAAAGTTGCTTAATGCGCTGGCTGGCATGGCTCCGTTCCCAGAGTCCGATTAACCAGAGTGCATTGAAACCACGTCGTGCAAGGATTTCAAGTTCTTCGTCAGGGATAGCATCAAGTGTGGTAATTGTACGTTGGTACTTTTTACTGAGCTGATAGAGCCAGACCAGTGTGCTTTTTGCAATCATGACGACTTTAGGCATCCAGTCACTGTCGCTCGTAAATGCTTCATATTCGTGCTCTGTGCCTTCAAAGGTTAGCACCTGGTTGGGGCCTGGTCCGCCAGCAAATCGGGGTTTTTCTTCTTCGGCGATGAGGTCAAGGACACCGAGCAGTTTTGCTAATATATCACCAAGGAGTGGTTTCCATGCGGTAAGAATGTATGCAAGTTGATCTTTTATCGAATTAGGAAATCGTCGGGCTGGTTCACGGAGCATAGAAAGGAGATCCATCGGTTTTTGTCCAGGGACCTCAACTGCTGGCATCAGCATAAAAGCTTTTTCTGAAATAGCAATTAGTTTATCAACGGGATACTGTGCCCTGAGCGCTGCATCAGAAAATACAGGATGGAGTGTTGAAAGAGCAGGATTTTCATTTGCAATGCGAATGAGGAGTAGTTCTTCCAGCATGAGCATCGTGTTAGCAGGGGTTTTGCTCCATGCTTCTGGTGAAACTGTCTCAGAAAAAACTTCCGGTGGCGGGAACGCATCGGTATAAGCGGTAATAATTGTGGCAAAATCTGTTGGACTTAAATTTCGAGCAGCAGCTTCAGCCGTTTCTTTGAAAGCTTCAGGATATATCGATTGAATGTAGTATCTGCACAGGAGGTGAGCTATTTCATGGAGCAGGGCAGAGCCGTAGACTTCACCAGCTTTTACCGGCACAGGAAGTGCTTGTGAGAGTTTCATTGCAAGAACACGGCTTGAAAACACATCCACAACGAGAGCATCACCCGTGCTGGAAAAGGGAATCTCGTTGAGCTTAAGTTGCTTTCTAATCAATTTGAGTATGGGGAAGAAATGTCGTATGTCTCGTTCTGTTATGGTAGTTGTTGTTTTCATTGTGCTGCTCCAATGGTTGTTTGTAATAGTATATCCTATTTTAAGGTGGTCACGCAAATAAAAACTAGTGTCACGAAGCTTGTAAACAGGGGGCATATCTTTACTAGTGACACGAAGCTTGTAAACACTATTCACATTTTTCGTAGCACTAAAGAGAGCATCCATGATAAACCATAGAGTATAGGCAGGTGGAGGAGATAAATTATGAGTGAATGGCTTCCTAACCACCTAAGAGCAGCAAGCAGTGGTTTAAAAAAGGCGTGAGTATTCTTTTTTGGGTGAGCGCTATACGGAGACGCGATTGCTCCTGTTTCTTTGCATGTATGAGTGTTGGTACCGGTACCAGTATGCTGAGCAATCGTGCTGAATGGTTTATACGATGCAATACCATATATAAACCATGCAAACCAGGGTAGAAGCGGTTCATAGTCCACAGGATAGAGATTTTTGGGACGAAAACCAAGCCAAGCGAGCCATGGAAAATCAAAGCGTACCATGCCCAGCCAGAGTCCTGCTGCAAGTACTGCACACCCAAGAGCAGCGACTGCAAATTGTAGTCCCTGATTTGATATGGGTTTAGCAAGTGGCCATGCGACAATGCTGGATACAGCAAGCAGATGCAATATGCCAAAAAACACAAAATATTGATACCCAAAGGCAACAAATGTTGTGAGACTTACAAGTCCCGCATACAAAATGAGTTTTCCACTCCGCTTTAACGCCTTTTGTAAGGTATATGATCTGCTTCGTGCTGCAGCAAGGCTCATGCCGGATAAAAATATAAAGCCTGCTGCGATACAGCGGGGAAACCACCACCAAAATCCTTGAAAGAGATCGATTGTAATAAGTTTAAAACTGACGAGGCAGTACACCGTATGATACAAAATCATTGCGATAACGAGTGTACCGCGAATGTAATCAATAGTAGCTTGTCGGCTAGTTTGGTTTTGTATAGTATCCATAGGTAAATGTGTGCCTTTGGAAGTTCGGATTAGTGTCAGGAAGCTTGTGAATAAAAGCATCTCCACAATATGTAGTAAGCATATTTATATGCCACACAATATATCCGGTATTTTCTATAAAAAATAAGACGTAGTGATTAAAAACAGATTTTTCACAATTTTCCTGACACTATAGAGACTATCCTTTAACTCCGCCTGCTGCAATACCCCGTATGAGAAACTTCTGCATTATGAGTGTAAAGAGAAAAACGGGAATGAGCAGCACAACAGCAGCAACATAGAGCTGTCCCCATTTAAGTCCATCTGCTGCAATGTAATCAGCAACATGAATAGGTGCAGTTTTCGCACGAATGCTTGTTAGAATGAGTGCATATAAAAACTCATTCCAAGAATTGATGAACGCAAAAACCGATGCCACGACGAGCCCTGGTGCTGTAAGCGGGAGAAATACCTTGAGAAATGTCTGAAACCGTGAGCAGCCATCGACGAGTGCTGCTTCTTCATAGCTCCTGTCAATCTGAGCAAAAAATGGAAGTATCATCCATATTACGTATGGGATATTAAAGCTTGCATGAGCAAGGGTAAGCCCCCATATCGTATCACGTGCTCCTATTGCTTGAAACATCATGTACATTGCAATAACGAGTGAAATTTGAGGAAGCATACGGAAAATGAGAAAGCTGTATGCAAGGGTTGAACGGCCTGTAAACTTAAACCGGGCAATTCCATATGACGCCATGGACCCAACTACGACACTAATCAACGTAGAAAGGATGCCAACCTGTATTGAGTTCCATAGGTAACCCATATACTCTTTATTTTTGATAAAAACGAGAAACCACGATCGTGTTGTAAAATTCATGTTGAACGGACCGTTGCTGATAATATCAATATCACGCTTAAAACTAGAGGATACAATGATAAAAACAGGAAACAGTTCTACGGCAAGAATAATTACTGCTGCTATGGTAATGAGCCAGGGTGTGAGCTTTTTCTTTAAGGCATATGCGGTCATGCATCGGCTCCTTTCTCAAATTCCTCAATTTTCATATTCTTGCGAACCAGTGTGAGTGCAATAGTGACTGAAAGTACCAGTAGTAAGATAGCCATAGCGCTTGCCAGTCCTACCTTGTAATAGGTAAATGCCTGCCTATGAGTATAGAGTGAAAAGAGCAGCGTTGCAGAACCTGGACCACCCTCAGTCATTGTATAAACTTCGGAGAAAATACGGAGTGCATCGATGAGACGGAGCAGCAATGCTGTAATGATGGTTGGTTTAAGCATGGGTAGCGTAATGTGTTTAAAACTCTGTCCCCAGCTCGCTCCATCAATGCGTGCTGCTTCATAGAGTTCATGCGGTATGGTTGTTAAACCTGCATAGAGCAGCATAAACATGAATGGCCACATGCGCCAGATATCCTGCAGAATCACGGCAACATAAGCAAGCGTGGGATCATTGAGTCAGAGGATTTGTTTGCCACCAAGCGCATTGATAAGCCAGTTAATCGGCCCATAATCAGGCTGAAGCATGAATCGCCACGTAAAACCTGAAATTACCGGTAAAATGAATACCGGAAGAAGAAGTAAGCTTCGTACAATGCCACCACCAGGGAATTCTCGATTGAGGAGTAACGCTGCTGCAAAGCCCAGCACGAGTTCAGTTGGTATAGCAATAATGATAAAACCACATTGGAGTCGCAGTGAGTTCCAGACTCAGGATCCTTGAACAATGTTACATAATTTTTAAGGCCGATAAATTCCCTGGAAGATGCATCGTTGAGCGGCCATTTGAAAAAGCTGGCATAGAGAGAATAGAGTGCTGGGAAAATCAGCACTACGAAAACAAAAATAAATGCAGGCATAAGAAATGGAAGGACGGCCCTCCATGAGCCGCCTTCCAGTGTGAAACTCTTAAGCCTATTTGTTGGCTTCGACGAGTACTTCATTGGTTTCCTTGATAATTGCTTCAATAGCATCAGCGATTGGCATATTGCCCGTTACTGCAGCGAGCCAGTATTTCTTTACGATTTCGTTAACCTGTCCAATTTGTGGGAAGCGAGGGCGTGCAACAGCATATTCCATTGATTTTGCTATAGCTTGATACCAGGGCATCTTTGCTTGGTATTTGGGATCCAAAAGTACATCTTTGCGTGCTCCTGGAATACCCTGATCAGCTAGTTTATATCCGATTTCTTTGCTTGCCCACCAGTATACAAACTCTGCTGCAGCCATTTGATTTTTAGAAGCAGCAGGAATCGTCAATGTCCAGCAACCGCGTACAGCGACGCGTTTTGCGGGGCCTGCGGGGGGCGGTGAATATGCAATTTTGCCAAAATAGAGTGATGAGTCAGGATTTTCATAGTTTGCAATCTAATTAGGCCAAATAAACATTGAAAATACACCCTTGCCGGTTCTAAACGCAACTTGTCGTTCAGAGTGTCCCAATGTTGCAGCATTGGGGGGTGCTACAGCCATCAGTTTTTTATAAAACTCCATAGCTTCAGCTGCTTTTTTCTTGTCCAAAACAACCACATATTTACCATTAACTCGGTCAATAAACTTAGTGCCAAAGCTTTCCCACATGAAAATAGCTTCTGCGTGAACACCAGGAGCACCAGTGGCAAAATTGCCAAATCCAATAGCAACATTATTGGTGTGGAAAAAGATTGCCATATCGAGTAGTTCTTTGAATGTTTCTGGAACGCGAAGGTCATAGCCATATTTTGCCTTAAACTGCTGGCGATATGTCGGATTCTCGATAAGGTCTTTGCGTGTCATCCATACGTACAAGTTTCCATTGATTGGGAAACCCAAAAGCACATTATCCCAGGTAGCAGCATCGAGCATTGGGGCAGTAACCGTATCTTTGCCTACTTTAGGAAATTTTTTCCCTTGAGGCCATTTATCAAAAGGAAGCATGACCGGTGCCACAATGGGTATATTGCCTTCATCAACAGCAACAACATCGTAATCTGCATTGGTTTTGGTAACACCTACGGTTGTTTTAGTTATTACACTGGTTGTTGGTACGATTTCCATATTAACCTTGTAGCCTGTTGCTTTTTCAAATTCAGGTAAGAGCTCTTTTATTGCTCTGGGAAGGGGATCGTCCCATACCAGCACATTGATAGTTTGAGCACTGATTATGCCCAATGTGATGAACAGTGAAACTGCAATGAATAGCAGTTTAGTTGTGGTTCACGTCATACGAAACCTCCTTATCGATATCACACTCCAGCACGTACTGTGGAGTGGTTAGCGCCTTACGTAAATTCTTCCACGCATATCCCCTGTTGTCAATAATTATTTTTATTAAGTAAATAAGAAATATATGCAATGCGCATAATCACATAGAAGTTTGCACATGTTTTTCCTCCGAAACTATTTCGAGCATATTTTCTGTTTCATGTTCAGATACACATGCTTGTTCAACTCTAAATTCGCAGAGCATGGTATTGAGCTCTGATGAACGTTTGTTCGTTATAGTTACGAGGCTGTTCATCTGTTCGAGAGCAGATGAAAGTGTATTTATACTTTCTGTAATTCTAGCAATTTTAAGGACTACCTGTTCGGATGTAACTTTAACCACTGCTAGATCCTGTTCAATTTTTTTAGAAGATTCAGCAGCCTTAGGCCCTTCTTGTTTAATAGTCAGAGATGATGTTTTGATATTTCCTACAGCTTCAAGAATTTCTTTGCTTGCCTGGTTTAGTTCTTTTATTGCAGAGCCAATTTCATAAAATGCAGATACAAACGATTCAGCCATTTCTCTTGTTGCAGCAAGAACCGCTCGACTCTGCTCCGCAGATTGTGATGAGTTGCTCAAGCTTACTGCAATATTTTTTACCAATTTTTCAATATTGCTGGCATTTTCTGAAGCAGTATCAGATAGTTTGCGTATTTCTTCGGCTACAACAGCAAAACCTTTACCACTAATGCCAGCATGTGCACTTTCAATGGCTGCATTCATAGAAAGAATATTAGTTTTATCGGCAACATCGGCAATCATATCAGAAATTTCGCTTATGCCTTCGAGTTCATGCTTAGCTTTTGAAAGAATTTCCGATGACTTATCGGCTTCATCAAAGCCTTCTGCAATTGCTTTTTGTAATTCTTCCAGATTGGTAAGGCGCGATTCAACAAGCTTTGATACACTCTGCATAATTTCTATGATCATATTGATATGTCTTGATAGTTTACCCAATTCATCCTTACTTGTGTCATGTGATTCAATGCTAATGTCTTTTTGTGCCATACTTTCCATGACTTGTTCCAGATTTTGAATGCGTTTGGATAAACGAGTGCTAAAAATTAAGGAGAGCAACAATGCAAATCCAATTCCAATAACCAAGCTGCTCACCGTAATGAGAAATGCATTTTGTGAAGCAATGGTAGCGGATTTGGTTAAAAGGTCGTTGAGTGTTGTCAAATCTTGCTTAATGTATGGAAGCTTGTGAAAGTATTGTATATAAAATTTATTATATTTATGATTTGTGTCAAGAAAAAATGCTGGTTACACGAGTAAAAATATGATGTGCCGTACCATTTACAGAGATACTAATACGTTACTGCTCTTGATTTGGTTGTTCTACTAACAGTGCATGCGATTTTTTATCAATACTGTGTGATACCCAGATTTTTTTATCAGCAAGTGTAATGAGTGTTCCTGAGGGGTAGTGGGAGAATGGCTGCCCTACCATAAGATAACCATCTTCCCCACAGCCATAGCGGTATATTTTATTGTGAGCGCGTATTGTATCAGAGATGATCCTGATAGAATTTTCCTCTTTTTTATGATTTTTTTCATATTGTGTCGGTTGTTTTGAAAATAGTTCTACATAAAGCCAGCTTGCAACGAGTCTTTCCTTAGGTATGCCCGCTGCTTCTGATAATTCGAGCAATCGTTTGGGAGCAGGAGAACTGTTGAGCACAAAGTGGCACCAGGGGTATTTTTGTCGTGATGCGGGCATGTTTACCGCAGCAGGTATTTCTTTAGTGAGTGGCGCACCAGTCCTGAGCGCTCGTAGAGCTTTTCCAAGATAGCTGCCGGGCATTGGACAAGCATTGGTATGTGGACAAGGAGAAAGAATGCGTCCTTTGAGATGCTGCGCATTGATCAGTATGCTTTCACGGAGCGCTGCAATCATGGTGCCCGATCGAGGTTCGCCCGGTTCGATAATGAGCAGTCGCGTTCCTGGTCCTGCATTTAGACTTACACTTTCCAGTACACTGCTGGCACGAATGTCTAGCTGTACGCGTTCATTCCAAAATAGTTCGTTGAGTACATTTGCAGCTGTTATGAGCGCAAATGGCTTAGGTTGTTTCTTTTCTGCTAGAGCAGGGAATTGTTCACGAACTGTGACAAACTGCCAGGGACAATCTGCTAGATTTTGCATCTCATTCAGTACAGTAAAAATAGCTCGTCCGGATTCCATTGGCTTTTTAACGCGATCCATCAGTATCCAGGTGAGCTGTTTGGTGCGGAGTTCTGGCCTCGCAATCCAAAATGCAAGCGGAACAGTCCATGGCCCTGAACCAATATCTAAAATGCTGTCCCCATCTTGTAAAGAAACATCGAGATTTGCAACGATCTGAGCAATACGGAGCACATTCCAGGGAAGAAAGTATTGAATGTATGCTGCATGATTGCGGGGCATCCCCAGATAATCGCGTTTGCGTTCAGTCCGTTCGCTCGTAAGCTCTCGCGAAAGGTCTCGGACAGCATATTTAAGGTCTTTTTTATGTGCAGGGCTGAGCGGAAGAGCCCTATCAATTGCATCAAGCAATTGATCCATGTGAGCAGCGAGATTTTCAGGCAATACAGGTTGTTGAACGGTATAGTAATCGGATGCTGTATGTTTACCGCTACTAGAAGCTAGTTTAACTTGCTTTAAAGAGGAATGGTTCCCAGTTCGTGTTCTGGAAGCTTGTCGGCTTGTTGATGGTTTCAGGTTTTTATTGTGAGGATTCATTGTAAAACCAATTATTGCATAAAGAGATGTGTAACGCAATGCTCATTGGGTATCACAATCTTCGTGGCACTAGCCCCATTGGGTATCACAATCTTCGTGGCACTACGGATACGTTCAGGCACAATCACTCGATTTGAACACAGCGTTAATGTGTTTTATATGTTCTCTGAGACTACCCTCGATATGCAGGAATATTGCTGGCATGAGAATTTCTTCAAAATAGAGTTTCCGTTCATTGATTTTGCGCATTTCTTGATGAAACGTTTCGATTGTATTCATCTGTTTTGTGATCCAATCGTCATAGGTATCAAATGAGCAGATACTCTGTTCTGGTAAATCGGCTTTTTTCCAGTGGTCTTGATATGAACTTAATAGTGAAAATAGTTTATAAAGAGAAATATTTTCGTTTATATATGTTTCAGCGCTTTGTTTATTTCCTGAGTGATCATCAAGAATTTTTTTATAGTGCTGTGGAGCGAGCAATTTGAATATATCAGCTTTTCTCAGCTGAATATCGCGTTCTCGGAACAGTTCTTCAACAGCCTCGATGACAAGACGGTTTCCGCGGTAATACTTAATGGTATCAATGATGGTTTCAATACCCTGTTCGCCCATTTCAATGTGTGCTTCAATGTACCTCCAGATATCTTCGGGCAGGTCTGGATTAGCTTGAACAGCATAGCTTTCAAACCGAGCATTTCGTTTTTCATGCACAGTAACATCTTTTCGTAAAAAGAGCTCTTTCATTTCGATGAGCTGATAAAATCCCGATGCCTTGCTTCTAAAATAGTAAAGGTATTGTTCCATGAGATTTGTTGTTTTGAGCACATCCATGAGATGGCTTGTTATTCGTATGCAATCGACAGGGGCTGTAGATTCCATGCGGCGCGCTTCGATTACAGGATTCCCAATGATATCGAATTGTCGGGCACCTTCTGGTCCAAAATTACCGATACATACTTCACCCAATGAAGCGCCAATTCTGATACGAACTTGAAACATTGCATCGATGGTCGTGATAAGTGAAAGGTTTTCTCTTAGATTTTTCATTATAAGAAAAGCCTGAGTAATTGCTTTTCGAATGCCAGGTTCAGCATTTTGAGGAATAAAATCTTCATCGGCACGGTTGAAAAGCCTGCA
>ENA-UOWE01005604-UOWE01005604.1-activated-sludge-metagenome-genome-assembly--contig:-NODE-5604-length-11391-cov-3.633028_pt1 | contig 11391 bp, 8 predicted proteins | sample MGYA00249841_ERZ761562 | MGnify/ENA primary metagenome ERZ761562 (study PRJEB28883, sample SAMN05720200) | activated sludge metagenome | isolation source: Anaerobic digester | place: Japan... | reverse complement strand
GAGCCGAGCTGCACGCCGGGAGAGAAGCAGCTCGCGGTTGACGGCTGCAACACCTGCACCTGTGAGGTCCCGATGGACGGTGGCAGGCTGCCGGAGTGGGTCTGCACCACCATCCCGTGCCCTCTCGACATTGAGCCCCCGCCGTGCACGCCCGGCGACACGCGGCTCGCGGACGACGGCTGCAACACCTGCGAGTGCGTGGTGGTGCTCGACTCCAGCCTGACCGAGTGGACCTGTACGGAGGACCCGGCGTGCGAGGAGGCGTGCACGGCGGGCGAGGTGCGGGACGCGGGCGACGGCTGCAACACCTGCGAGTGCGTGGGGGTGCTGAACGGCGGCAGCCCGAACCGGTGGCTGTGCACCGAGGAGGTGTGCGAGGAGCAGACCTGCACGGGCTTCGATCAGGAGCTCGTCAACGTCGACGGCTGGGTCGGCGGTGATCCGAGCTCCACGGACGACAACCCGCGCGCGCTCCAGGGCGCCTGGTTCAGCGCTGGAGACGGCATCGCCTGCCCGAACCTCCAGGGCAACCCCTGCACCGCGGATGGCTGCGCGGTGTACGGCAGCACCATTGTCGACCCCGAGTGGGAGGCCTGGGGGTGCATGGTCGCGCTCGAGCTCAATTCAACCGGCGGGGACGCGCCCGTTCGGAGCCCCTACCTCGGCCCAACCAACTGCTTCGACCTCGAGCTCGTCGGCGCGACCGGCGCATCCACGGTGCGGCTCGGTTTCTTCGATCAGGCGGACATGACCGGTCGTGTCGGGCCCTTCCAGGACCTCGGGCCCGTCAACGGGGCCTGGAGCGGGCGGATCTGCACCTCGGACGTCGCCTGCCCCGAGCACATGTCCGCGGCCGGGCTCTGCCAGGAGGGCACGGGCGTCGCCGAGCCCTACGTCCTGTACGCCCAGATCGTGGGCGGCGACGCCGACGAGGCGGACGTCGAGCTCCGGATCACGAGCCTGCGCCCCGGCACCTGCACAGGTGAGCCGGAGCCGACCTGCACCGAGGGGGCGACCTACGCGCCCGACGCCTGCACGGCTTGCACCTGCTCCGCGAGCGGCGCCTGGGTTTGCGCGACCGACCAGACGTGCACCCAGCCCGACTGCGAGGTGGGCGAGATCCGGGAGGCGGGCGACGGCTGCAATCTGTGCGAGTGCGTGATGGTGCTCGACTCCGGGCCCGCCTGGCAGTGCGGCGTCGAGGAGTGCGGCGGCGGGACCTGCGCCGCCCCGGACGACGGCCAGAACCTCGTCAACGTCGACGGCTGGGTCGGCGGGGACCCCGCGGTGACCGACGACGATCCGTCCGGCGTGCAGGGCGCGTTCTACGCCTTCGGCGACGGCATCGCCTGCTCGCCGCCGGACGGCAACCCCTGCACCGCGGACGGCTGCACGATCGAGGGTGCCACGGTGATCGACCCCGAGTACCTGGCCTGGGGCTGCGGGCTGGGGCTACAGCTCAACGCCTCCGGTGGCGAGCCGAACGTCCTTCGGCCCTACGACGGTCCCGGCGACTGCTTCGAGCTCGTTCTGCGGGGCGAGACGGGTGAGGCGCCGGTGCGGCTCGCGCTCGCCGATCGGGAGAACATGGACGGCTACCTCGCCCCCTTCGCCGAGATCGGCCCCGTCAACGGCACCTGGCAGGGGCAGCTCTGCAAGTGGGACGTCGCCTGCCCCGACTGGGGCCTGGACGGTGGCCTCTGCGCCGAAGTCACCGGTGTCGCGCAGCCCTACCAGCTCCAGCTCTTCGTCATCGGCGGCGACGCCGAGGGGCCGATCTCGCTCACCCTCGAGGGCCTGCAGGTCGTGACCTGCGACTGACCGCCGGCAGCGTCGCCGTGCGGGCCCGGCCCGCGCGGTGCGCTCCACCCTCACCCGAGCGCCAGCATCCGCTCGATGGGCCGGCGCGCCCGCTCGGCGAGCCCCGGATCGAGCTCGACGCGGGGGGCGAGGTCGCGCAGGGCGAGGTAGACCTTCTCGGGCGTGTTCAGGCGCATGTGGGGGCACTCGTTGCAGGCGCAGTCGCTGCTGGGCGGCCCCGGGATCAGCGCCTTGTCGGGCGCCCGCTTGCGCATCTGGTGCAGGATGCCGCTCTCGGTGAGCACGATGAACTCCCTCGCCGGCGAGGCGACCACGTGGTCGATCAGCGCCGCCGTCGAGCCGATGAAGCTCGCGCGCTCGAGGATCGGGGGCTCGCACTCGGGGTGGGCGATGACCTCGGCCTCCGGGTGCCGATGCTGGAGGGCGGTGAGCTTCTCCAGGCTGAAGAGCTCGTGGACGATGCAGGTGCCCGGCCACAGGACGAGCGCGCGGCCCGTTCGCTCCGCCACGTGCCGCCCGAGGTTCCGATCGGGGGCGAAGAGCACCTCGGTGTCGCGCGGGATCGACTCGACCACGCGCACGGCGTTGCTCGAGGTGCAGATGATGTCGCTCTCGGCCTTCACCGCGGCCGAGCAGTTGATGTAGCTCACCGCGACGGCCCCCGGGTGCCGCGCGCGCCAGGCGCGGAACGGCTCGACGGGGCAGCCGTCGGCCAGTGAGCAGCCGGCGGCGAGGTCGGGGACGAGGACGATCCGGCCCGGGTTCAGGATCTTGGCCGTCTCGGCCATGAAGTGGACGCCGGCGAAGAGGATGACCTCCGCTTCCGTGCGCCGGGCCGCCTGCGCGAGCTGCAGCGAGTCCCCGACGAAGTCGGCCAGCTCCTGGATCTCGCTCTCCTGGTAGTAGTGGGCGAGCAGGACCGCGTTCCGCTCGCGCAGCAGCCGCCGGATCTCGGTGTCGAGGTCGAGCGCGGCGAGCGCCGCGGGGGCGGTGTCCTCCGGCATCGGGCTCACTCGGGGCGATCGACCGCCGGCACGGCGGCAGCGAAACGGGTCTCGAAGTGGCTCGGGGGCAGGCCGCGCGCGGGATCGAGCGTGAAGTCGGGCACGGAGGCGTCGCGGAGCTTGGCGCAGAGCTCCTCGAGCTCGCGCCGCGAGAGGCCGAGCGCGTCGAGCCGCGCCGGATCGAGGGCTGCCGAGTCGAAGGCGGTCGGGTCGGGGCCGTCCCCGCCGGTCGGGCCGCGCTCCCGCGCGGGGGCCGCCACCGCGGCGCCCGACCGCGCCCGGAGCCCGGCGTCGTCGACGACGACGAGCTGGCGCAGAACCTCGAGCTCCCCCCGGCTCAGGCGGGCGCCGCAGACGTCGTAGTCGATCCAGGCCTCGTAGCTCAGCGGCGCGACCCGCTGCAGCATCCCCGCCATCACCCGGGCGTACTGCTGGATCTCCCACTGCGCGTGGTGATCGACCCGCAGCCGGAGGAAGTGCATGAGGTTGTGCAGATCGATCTTCCAGTACCACTGAGTGTAGGTGCTGAGCGGGAGATCGATGCGGGCGAGCTCCCGCGCCACGTCGTGGCCCGTCAGCCACTCGTAGCTCTCGCGAGCGGCCGCGCGGATGGCCTCCCAGCGCCTCACGGCCTCGGCGTAGTCGCCGGCGGGGACGGCCTGCCCGCTCCGGCCCTGGCGGTTCGCGTCGTTCTGCGTCTTCAGCTCCTCGGCCGTCGGGGTGTAGAAGAGCATCGGCATCAGCGAGTAGCGCCCGCTGTACTCGTTCACGTTGGCCGTGCGGTGGCGGATCCACTGCCGGGCCACGAACACCGGCATGCAACAGTGAAACTTCAGCTCCACCATCTCGCTCGGCGTGGTGTGCTGGTGCCGGCGGAGGTAGCGGAGGAGGCCCCGCGTCTGGCTGGTCTTGCGGGTGCCGAAGCCGTAGCTCACGCGCGCCGCGCGCTCGATGCAGGCGTCGCCGCCCATTTAGTCGACCAGCGCGACGAAGCCGTGGTCGAGCACGGGGAAGTAGAGGCCGAGGATCTGCTCCGCCTCCTCGGTCGTGGGTCGCCTGGTGCGGGTGGTGTCGGTCATCGGGCTTCACCGATCGTGGCAGACCGCCGGCATAGCAAAGGCACGCGTGCCGCGCCACGCGCGGCGCGGGCGCGCCCACCGCCGCCGTCGTCGCCGGTGGAGCGGGGACCTCTTCTCCGGTACGCTCCGCGGCCGTGGTGACCCTCGTCGCTCCCTCGGCCGCCGCGCCCGTTGACGCGGCCGGTCGTCGTGGCGTGCGGCACGTCCGCGCGTGCCGCGCCGCCGCGCTCGCCGTCGTGGGGCTGCTCGGGGCCACCGTGGCCCTGGTGGGGTGCCGCGCGAGCGCCGGCGCGGGAGCGACCGCCGCGCCAGCGACGTCGGCCGGACCGTCGCCGGCGGTGTCGTCCGCGCGGGCGCTCGCGTTCCCGTCGCCGCCGCGCGCCTTCGCGCTGCCCCGGAGCGGGGAGGAGCCGGCCCTGCGCGACCGGGACGGCACCGAGCGCTACCTGATCCAGGGGCTCCGGCTCACGCGCCGCCCCGACGGCGCCCTGGCGCGGGCGCGCGATCTCATCCCAGCGCCTGCGGTCGCGGTCACCGAGCTGCCGGAGCGCGTGGGTCGCGGCTACCTCTTCCTCGCACGGACCTCGGGCGAGAGCCTCCTCTGGCGCGCGAAGAGCTGGACCGGGCCGCTGCAGCCGCTCGCCCGCCTCGGGTTCGACGCGGAGTCGGTGCAGGTCGGCTTCGACCGGCTCTACGTCGTCGCGCGGGACACCCGCGAGGTCGTCGCGCTCGACCCGTCCACGGGGGCCGTCGTCGATCTCGGTAGCCTCCCGCGCACCGCGGCCGTAAGAAGCCTCGCCTTCGCGGACGCGTGGTTCGGGATCGTGGATCTGCCGTACCGCGGGGCGCTGGTGACCTTCGACGCCGGTGCGAGCTGGCACCCGCTCGGGCTGGGGACCGTCCGCGGCCTGACGGCGGGCGAGGGCGAGATCGTCGCGCAGGTCGAGGCGGACGCGATCACGATCGACTCGCGCGGTCGCGTGGTGCGCCGGGCGCGGCTCGATCAGATGGAGACTGCCTCGCCCGGCCTCGCCGCGGAGCCGCCCCGGCGCGCGCGCCCCCCGGCGCCGCTCCGCGAGGCGGTGCTGCGCGGCTGGCCCGACCCTCCGGACCACGCGCTCGTGATCACCGCGGGGACGCTCGCGCGCGTGCGGCTGCGCGACGGCGCGGTGGTCGCCCGCGTACGGGACGTGGTGGACCGCGGCGACCAGTGCCAGGCGGTGCCGCTCGGGGAGGGGTTCGGGTTCGTCTGCACGCGCGAGCAAGGCGGCACCGCGCTGCTCCGCTTCCGCCCGCCGTTCGGGGTGGAGCGCGCGCTCGCGTTCGCCACGCCCCGCTACGTCGCGCCCGGTGGCCGGGGCGCGCTCGCCATCCGCGGCGGCTGCGCCGACGAGCCGAGCGGCGGGGCCCCCGGCCTCTACTGCATCGTCGGGGTGGACGGCGATGTCCGCGAGATCCGCGTCAGCGGCGACCGCGGCGTCGAGCGCGTCGTCGCGCTCGGTGACGGTCGCGTCGCGGTGCTCGTGCCGCCGCGGTTCGGGGCGCCCGGCCAGCTCACCCTGGTCGACCGCGCGGGGCGCACCGAGGCAGCGGCGCTCGCGCTGCCGGCGGCCCGGGAGGCGCGCCGGGCGCTCCTCCGGCGCGCCCTCTGGCTCGACGGCTTCCGCGAGCGCCGCGCGGGCGAACTCGCGGGCTGGGTCGCGGACTCCGACGAGTTCGTCGGGGTGCGGGTCGCGTTCGACGGTCGCGTGACCGTGGGCAAGCCGTCCGCGGACCTCGGGCGCAGCGTCCTCGCCGGCCCCTTCGCGCTGACGCGCAGCCGGGACGGGACCCTGCGCGAAACCACCGACGGCGGGTTCACCTGGCGCGAGTCGGACTCCCCGCTCGATCTCGAGTCGCTCGCCGGGAGCGGTCGCCGCGAGCACGGCTGTTCCGCGCTCGGCTGCGCCTTCGGTAGCTGGGTGCGGGTCGGGTGGCAGGGACGCAAGGGCAAGCCCGACGCGCTCGCGGTGGCCGAGCGCCCGCGCGGCGCCGTCTTCCCACCGTCGGAGGGGGGGCGCTGGCTGATGCGCTGCGCCGTGGATCGCGCCCGAGGCAGCGGCGCGGTGGCTCCCCCAGCGGGGGGGGGCGCCGTGCCGCGCCGGCGGACGCCGCCCCGCGCCGCCCCGACCTCCACCGGGCTCACCGCCGACAACGTGGAGTCCACCGCGTGGGAGTCGTTCTTCGGCGTCCCATCGCCGGCGCTCGGACCCGGCGAGGTCGGGTTCGACGCCGACGCCGCCGGGCTCGCGGGGCGGCTGCACGTGTACGCCGCGGGGCCCCGGGGCGCCGACTGGACGCGCGCGGCGACCTGGCGGGCGCGCGGCTACGACGCCTTCGACGTCACCGGTCAGGTGTGGTCGACGGTCCCGGCGCCGACGCCGTGGGTCGACGTCGTCACCGCGGCGCAGGCCTTCGGGCTCAACGTCTACGGCAACCCCTCGCCGGACCTCGCCGTCACCCTGGAGCCGGGCGGTCGCGCGGGCGTGCTGTCCATCGCCGCCGCGGGCAATCGCCAGCTCTTCGTCGCCGAGGCCGGCCGCGCGATCCTGCCCATCCGCGAGTCCGCCGCCCTGGACGTCGCCGCGGTGGCCGGGGCCGTCAAGGTGGGTGGCCGCTTCTACGTCGGCATCGACCGCGGGAGCTTCCGGATCTATCGGGTCACGTCGGATCGCCTCGTGCTCGTCGGCGACTACCCCGAGGTGGAGAACTCGTCGAGCGCGGCCAGCGCCGTGGTGGTGCGCAGCGCGCGGAGCGACGCGCTCGGCATCTGGGTGCGCGCCACCCGCGTGCGTGGGGCGTACACGACCTGGTACGTCTTCCCCATCGACCCGGAGACCGGCGCCGTCGAGCCCCCGCTGGTGATCGAGCCGCGCGACCTCGGCCGTGTCCCCCCGGCGTGCTCGGTGGACGACGAGGGCTGGCTGCTCGTCGGCGCGCCGCCGGTCGCGCCGTACATCGAGATCGAGGGGCAGGAGGGGGCCTGGTCACCGCGCCGCGTCGATGCGCGCTGGATCGCGGGTCCGCAGGGGCTCTGTCTCCACGCCCTGGCCGCCGAGGGCGAGCCGCCGAGCCCCGGGCGTCCGACCCCGCCCACCGGGGCGCCACCACGACGCACCGTGCCGATGACCGTGCTCGATGCAGATCGGCCTTCGGGCCGATCGCTCCTCCGTTGCTCGGGTTGACGAGTCGGCACGGCATGTGAATTCCGCGGCTTGAACCTGTGAGAATTGCAGGTCTGAAATACCCCCAGGCGCCCCTGCACGACGGCGGCCGCGGCGCCCGACTCAACCCACATAACCTAGCGGTTTCAGTAAGTTGCTTTTCCCCGGGGGGCCTGCTAGGGAACCGGCGTCCGCGTGGAGCGTGGCTGTCCCCCCCGGCCCCTCTGCGCGGACCTTTTTTGTGAAGGGCGGCGCCGCGGACCGGGCAGGCGCGTCCAGCAGCGGATGATGACCGGTCAGTCGGTCCTTCGACCGAGCTCGCCAGCGCGCCGCGTCGCGGCCTCCACCGCCGCCATCACCGCGTGGCGGACCGCCCCCCGCTCGAGCTCCGCCAGACCCGCGATGGTGGTGCCGCCGGGGCTGGTGACCTGGTCGCGCAGCCGCGCGGGGTGCTCACCGGTGGCGACCAGGACCTCGGCGGTCCCGAGCACCGTCTGGAGCGCGAGCTTCAGGGCCTGGTCGCGCGGGAGACCGACCCTGACGCCGCCGTCGGCGAGCGCCTCGACGAACAGCGCCACGTACGCGGGCCCGGAGCCGGAGAGCCCGGTGACCGCGTCGATGAGCTTCTCCTCGACCTCGACGACGCGGCCGACGGCCTCGAAGATGCGCCGCGCGAGGCCGAGGTCGCCCGCCGTCGCCGCGGGTCCCTGGACGATCGCCGTCGCCGCGGCGAGGGCGGCGGCGCCGACGTTCGGCATCGCCCGCACGATGCGGGTCCCGCCGCGGACTCCGGCGGCGAGGGTCCCGGTGCCGATCCCGGCCGCGATGGAGACGAGCAGCTTGTCGGGACCGAGCGCGCCGCCCACCTCGGCGAGCAGCGCGGGGACGACCTGCGGCTTGACCGCGATCAGCACCACGTCACTCGCCCGCACGACGACGCCGTTGTCCGCGGTGGTGGTGATCCCGTGGTCCCGCTCGAGCGCCTCCCTTCGCGCGGGGAGCACGTCGGAGACGGTGAGCTCGGAGGGCGCCACCAGGCCACCCACGAGCAGGCCGCGCACGATCGCGGACGCCATGTTGCCGCCGCCGAGGATCCCGAGCTTCTTGCCGAGCGTCGTCATGGTGCACCGCCTCTCGTCGCTCGCACCGCCCCCTCCTGCGCGCGAGAACCGCTCGCGCGCGACATAGCACGGGGGCGCCAGGGCGTCGCCGGACACGTCAGGCGCGGCGGCCCGTCGAGGCGCGCCGCGGAGCGCGAGTCGCCCTCGACCCACGGCCGCCCGGCGCTCAGCCGAACCAGCCCCGCACGCGGTCGAGGAAGCTCTGGCGTTGAGGGCTCGAGTCCTGGCCGAGCTCGTCACCGAGCTCGGCGATGAGCTCGCGCGCGCGCTCGCTCAACACGACGGGGACCTCCACGCTGAGCTCCACCAGCTGGTCGCCGCGGCCGGGTCGCGAACGGTGGGGGACGCCCTTGCCGCGCAGCCTGAGGACGCTCCCGGGCTGGGTGCCGGCCGGGACGCGGAGCTTCGCCTTGCCCTCCAGCGTCGGGACCTCGATCTCCGCGCCCAGGGAGGCCTGGACGAAGGTGACGGGGACCTTGCAGCGCAGGTCGTGACCGGCGCGCTCGAAGAAGGGGTGAGGCTCGACCTCGACCACCACCTCGAGGTGGCCCGGGGGCCGATCCCGGCGGGGGCGGCTCCCGGCGCCCTCGACGATGCGACTGGCGCCGCTCTCGATCCCAGCGGGGATGGTCACGGCCAACCGATGCGGCGAGGGCGCGATCCCGCGGCCGTGGCAGTCCCGACAGGGGTAGCGCGCGAGCCGACCCGTGCCGTGGCAGCGGGTGCAGGTGCGCTCGAGCGTGACCGGTAGGAACGGTTGCGCCTGGCGGATCCGCCCGCGGCCTTCGCAGGTCGAGCAGGTCTCGGTCGCGGTGCCCGCCGCAGCGCCGCTGCCCCCGCAGTGGGTGCAGAGGTCGACCCGGGTGTAGCTGACCTCCCGCGTGCACCCGAGCGCGGCGTCCACGAGGCTGAGCTTGACGCGCTGGCGCACGTCTCCCCGGTCGGCGGTCCGCATGCCGATCGCCTCGAGGAAGTCCCCGAACATCCCCTCGACGGCTCCGAGGTCGACGAAGCCCGCCCCGGGGCCCGGGTTCCCCCCCGGGGTGAAGGCCGAGGCCCCCCACCGGTCGAACGCGGCTCGCTTGTCGGGATCCCCGAGGATCTGGTGGGCGAGGTTGATCTCCTTGAAGCGCTCCGCGGCGTCGGCGTCGTCCGGGTTCCGATCCGGGTGATGCTGGGCCGCCAGGCGGCGGAACGCCGTCCGGATCTCCTCCGGCGAGGCGTGGGGGTCGACGCCGAGGACCGCGTAGGGGTTCCGCACCGGCCGAGCCATACCATTTCCTCGGTCTGATCGCGGCCGAACCGGTCCGACCGCCGAGGGGTTGGCCGCCCCGCCTCCGGGTCGGTATCGTCTCGGGAATGGCGGGCGGCGACAGCGACGACCGGCGGGTTTTCGCCCGGGCTCCCATCGAGCTCAAGGTCGAGTACCGGCGGCTCAACACCTTCCTGGCCGACTACACCAAGAACATCTCGCGCGGCGGCACCTTCATCGGCACCGAGCGCCCGCTCCCGATCGGGACGGAGTTCGTCTTCGCCCTGGTCGTGCCGTCGCTCGCCGAGCCGCTCCGGCTGCGCGGGCGGGTGATGTGGACGGTGTCGACCGAGGACGCGAGCCGGGCCAACCCGGCGGGCATGGGGATCGAGTTTCTCTACCAGGACGACGCGGAGCGTCGCGAGAAGGAGGCCGCGGTGGAGCGGCTCCTCACGCGTGAGCTCGGCGAGCTGCTCGCGACCCAGCTCCTCGGGCGCAGCCCGCACACCTGACGACCGCCATCGTCCCGGCGCGCGGCCGCCTCAGGGCAGCGTGACGTCGGGGGGCAGCGAGGGGCGGGGCCCCGGCCGTCCCGCGGCCAGCAGGTCGCGCGCGATGGTCACCTCGACCAGCTCGATGGCGGGGCTCTCCGCCACCGCCGCCAGGCCGGCGACTGGATCGCCGCCGGCCCGGCCCGCCATCGCGACGTAGAATCGTGCCTCGGTCCGCTCCGTGGCAGAGCGCGCGGCGCCGAGCAGCCCGGTGTCGTCGAGCTCCGCGCTGCCCCAGGCGCGCAGCGCCGCGATCCAGCCGGTCCGGGCGGACACCTGCGCCAGCGCCTCGGCGACGGTGCCGTCGGGCTCCGCGCCGGCGCGGCGCTCCAGCAACGAGAGCCACAGCGCGACGTAGACCAGATCCTCCTGATCGAGGTCGGCGGCGATCGCCTCGCGCGCCAGCGCGCGGCCGAGCGGTAGCTGTCCGAGGGTGAGCGCGCGCCGCATGCCGTCGATCAGCGTCGCGGCGAGCTCGTCCCGGTCCGCGCGCGAGGCGTCCAGCGCCCGCAGCGTCGCGCTCCGGGCCGCCTCGGCGGCGCCGTAGAGCTCGAGCGCGCGGGCGAGGAGGCGCTCGGCGCGGCCGAGCTCGTGGCTCGAGCGCGCGGCGCTCCGCGCGCCGAGGGCGGCGGTGAGCGCCGCGCGCAGGGTGTCCGCGTGGCGGTCGGCCGCGCCCGCGTCCCGGTGGATCTCGAAGCGGGCCAGCAACGTGGTCGCGAGCGCGGCCTCGCTGCGCGAGCGCTCGGCGATCCGGCTGGCGTGCTCGAGGGCCTGGAGCGCGGCGCGCTCGTCCCGGCGCTGGCGCTCGACCGCGGCGAGCAGGCCGAGCGCGTCCAGGTCGTCCGGCGCGACGCGGAGGGCGTCCACGACGTGGCGTCGCGCGCGCTCGACCTCGGCGCTGCGCGCCTCCAGCGCCGCCATCACGTAGTGCAGGCGGGCCGGGCTCGGCCTCAGCTCGCGCGTGGCCCCGGCCTGCTCGGCGCGCGCGAGGATCGGGGCTGCCGCGCGGAAGGTCTCGCGGGCGACGTCCATCCGCCCCGCCTGGCCCTCGTCGGCGATGGCGCCGAGCAGGAGCGCGAGGGCGCCGCCGAGATCGCGCGCCGGCGCGCCCTCGCCCAGCCCGTCGGCGAGGACCAGGGGCATCACCTCGGTCATCCCGTGCCGCGGGAGGAGCCCCGCCAGGGGGAACGTCGCCGGCGCCGAATCGGGCGCGAGCCGGTAGAGCTCCACCGCCGCGCCCCAGGCGGCGGCTCGCGCCACCTCCGGGTCGAGCCGGAAGTCGCCGTCCCTCCCGTCGGCGACGGCCGTGTAGAGCGCGAAGAGCTCGGCCCACGCGGCGGGCTCGCCCGCGCTCGCCGCC
>ENA-UOWE01005581-UOWE01005581.1-activated-sludge-metagenome-genome-assembly--contig:-NODE-5581-length-11430-cov-5.483956_pt1 | contig 11430 bp, 9 predicted proteins | sample MGYA00249841_ERZ761562 | MGnify/ENA primary metagenome ERZ761562 (study PRJEB28883, sample SAMN05720200) | activated sludge metagenome | isolation source: Anaerobic digester | place: Japan... | reverse complement strand
TGGAGGAGGCAGCTATCAACACAATTTCAAAATTTCTGTATTGAGCGCTACGGGTTCTCAAGAAATTGAGCCTTCATTGTCAGCATCACTTTTCCCGAATCCAACTAGTGGAAAGTTCAAAGTACTTTGCGATGATGCTTCTTCATTTCAATGTGAGGTAATGGATCAATTAGGAAAAGTAGTATTATCAACAGCGGTACAAAAAGATTTGTCAGATGAATTAGACCTTACAACCTTTCCGAAGGGATTGTATCTCGTACGACTAACAAATGCAACGGGTACTTGCACGAAAAAACTGATGATTGATTAATGTCGAAATAAAATATTTTAAACGGAGATTGAATGATGAATTTGATCTCCGTTTTTTTTGCTCGATAACTTGAAAATTTAAATTTGATAAATTTTGTATTGTTGAATTTCATTTGCAAACGAGCGAAGACAACCTCAAAGCGGAATTTATATTTTAAAGATAGGGTAGAAAGTGATAATGCTGTTTGATGTAAAAGGATTTTGAATTGGCTGACACAATTCGCAGCGCGCAACCATGAAGTAGAGCTGAAAAAGCTCACTTCCGTGACGATAAATGTCATGGAAAGCCGTAAACCCCGAATGGGCGAAACCGTAAACCGCGTCAGCCTCATCGGCTTTGCCGAACTTCGGACCTCGAACTTCGAACCCTTTCCTTACCTTTGTCACACAAAACAATCTTATACACATGAATAAAATTTACACTTTATTAGCGAGTGCGTTATTATTAGTATCAACCAACCAAGCTTCTGCTCAATGTACGGATGAGTTTTTGCTAGGAACGAGTATTTCCAATGGAAGCGGATTTAATTGGGGCGATTCCTTCTTTGCTCCTTGTACCGGAAGGCTTGAATATGTTGAGTTCTACGCAGGTTATGCCGGAACAGTAGATGCGGGTACATTAAGTATTAATCCGGGCGACACCTACTATGGTCCGGCAATCTATACTCAAAATTTTAGTTCGTTTTCAGTTGGTGCCGGTCAACCTGTGCGAGTAAATTTAACGGGAGCATTAAATTTAACTGCGGGCTTGCAATACACGTTTGTTATGTATGTTAGTGGAGTAGAGATTATTTACTATCCTGCATTTGGTGCTCATCCCGGATGTAGCAGTTATCAAAATGGTTGGTCAAGCTATCAACATAATTTCAAAATTTCTGTATTGAGCGCTACGGGTACTCAAGAAATCTCACCTTCACTGTCAGCATCACTTTTTCCAAATCCTACGAGCGGTAATTTTAAAGTTCTTTGTAATGATGCTTCTTCATTTCAATGTGAGGTAATGGATCAATTAGGAAAGGTGGTTTTATCAACTACTGTACAAAAGGATTTATCGGATGAATTGGATCTAACTTCTTTTCCGAAGGGACTATATCTTGTTCGATTAACAAATGCAACAGGATCATGCACTAAAAAGCTGATGATCGATTAATATCGAGAAAGATTACGCTAAAACGGAGATCGAATGATAAATTTGATCTCCGTTTTTTTGTTTGAAAAATAAAGTATTTAAACCGATTGATTTTTGTAAGTTTGAGTTCATTTTTAAAATACTTTTTATGACTACTGCTGTTATTATTTCTTTATGTGTTTTGTTATTGTTTGCCTATCTATTTGATGTTACAGCTGCGAAAACTCGTATTCCTACTGTTGTTTTGCTCTTGAGTTTAGGATTTATCTTGCATTTAGTAGCTGATGCCTTTCAAATTCACTTTCCCGATCTTTCTATTGTATTGCCGGCCGTTGGTACTGTCGGACTAATTTTAATAGTACTCGAGGGAGCGCTCGAATTAGAATTATCGATGCACAAAATGCCGATCATTAAAAAGGCTTCTTTAATGGCGGTTGTCCCACTTATATTACTGAGTTTTATTGTAGCAAGTGTTTATTCCTATTTTAATGATTGTCCGTTAAAAACAGCAATAGCCAATGTTATCCCACTTTCAGTTATCAGTAGCGCGATTGCCATTCCTTCCGCACGAAATTTATCACATTCTCTGCGCGAGTTTGTGACTTATGAAAGCAGTTTGTCAGATATAGTAGGTGTCGTGTTTTTTAATTTTGTTGTCTTAAACAGCGAAATTGATGGAAGCTCATTCGGAGAGTTTGTACTTCAACTGATAGCCATCATCATAATTTCTTTTTTAGCTACGATTCTGCTTAGTTTTTTGTTAGGGAAAATCAAACATCATGTGAAGTTTATCCCGATTATTCTCATGATCATTCTAATTTATTTCATAGCTAAATCGTTTCACCTTCCGGCGCTTATTTTCATTCTGTTGTTTGGCCTTTTTCTAAGTAATACTAATCTATGGTCGCAACTTCGATTTGCTCACAATTTAAGGCCTACTATGATTAAAAAGGAAGTACATCGATTTCATGGAGTGATCATGGAGATTGCGTTTTTGGTACGTTCCTTGTTCTTTTTATTATTCGGATTTTCTATAACTATTGCTGAAATATTTAATCCTGCAACTATACTTTGGGCAGTTGCCATAAGTTTAGTCATCTATTTAATTCGTTTATTATTCTTGAGACTCCTTTCAATCAAGGATGTTACTTTGGTGGCAATGGCTCCCAGGGGATTAATAACCGTGTTATTATTTCTAAGTATCCCGGTAGAACAATCATTACCATTCTTCAATAAAGCACTAGTCGTACAAATTGTAGTGCTAACGGCCTTAACTATGATGATTAGTTTGATGATGGCAAAGAAGATATCCGAAAAACATATTGAGGTATTGGCAGAAAGTAAACCACAGATATGATAATATAGAAAAATTTCTTGTTTTTTTAAATTTTTCTTTTACCTTTGAGATAACACTAACCTACCAAAACAGTATTATGAAGAAATTATTATCACTCTTCGTATGTCTTTGTATTGCGTCTTCCGTTTTTTCTCAAGTTGATTTCTGTGGCGCTTCAAGGCATAATAGTTTTTTAAATGCTAACGCTAATGCAAGTGCATTGGAACAAAAGCTTAATATAAATTATGCAAATGATTTAATCCATTCTGCGGGTCGTTTGTCGGGTGGGACTTACGTTATTCCTGTTGTTTTTCACATCATTCACCAAAACGGTCCCGAGAACGTAGCTGATTCTGTTCTTCAAAAGGAAATAGATAGTCTTAATGCATGGTTCGCAAATACTGCGCAGTATTATAATGCTGCCGGAGCGAACGTGAATATTAGTTTCTGCTTAGCTTCTGTTGATCCTTATGGAAATCCGACAACAGGTATCACTCGCGATACTTCATTCTATACTGTGCTCAGCGGACCAGGAGATGATCCTAAAATGAAAAATATTAACCGATGGAATCCTTATCGTTATCTTAATATTTGGATTTTGCGTGATGGAGTGATGGGTGCAGGGGCAGGAGCATATTCAGCTTTTCCTTGGACAATGGGACTGCCGGAAGATGGAATCGTTATTTCTTATAATTCATTAGGCTATTCACATTATATTATTACTCACGAAGTAGGTCATTATCTCGGTCTCTATCACACTTTTGAAGGCATCAATTGCATTAATTACAATTGTTTACTTGACGGTGATCAAGTATGTGATACACCCCCGGAAGCAGCAGGAAATTTTACTTGTAATATCAGCACCTGCTCTACCGAATTAGATGATACAACAGGATTAAGTCCGTTTACAAGCGATACCACTGATTTGTCGAATCTGATGGGTCCAAAAAGTTTATGTCCGAATTATTATTTCACACCGGGACAAGCGGTTCGTATGAATTACTTTTTAGCAAATACACGATTTGATTTACTTAGCTCTAATGGTTGTGGTCAACACCCGGGCGGGATTGTTCCTCAAGCATCATCCACTTATCATGCTGCCGGATGTTCGGGGATGATGTATATAAGTACGAGTGTAGATGCTCAATATATTGAATGGGATACCAATAATGACGGTATTACTGATGGAATCGGAGATAGTATTTTTCAAACATATACGCAATCGGGATATTATACTGTAGTTATGCGAGTATTTAATTCCGGAGGATGGGATTCAGATACTATAACCACCTATGTGCACGCTCGTCCCAATTCACTCTATCCCATAGTAAGTCAATCGGGAATAAATTGGAATGGAGTGTGTAGAGGAACAACAGTAAGTTTTACAGCAGCTCCCGGCATGACAAGCTATTTATGGAGCACAGGAGATACAACGCAAACAATCAGCTTTACTCCTGATAGTACCTTCGAAATTGGAATTACTTGTGTTGATTCAACAGGATATACATGGACACGTTGCCCGGCATTAACCATATCTTATCCACTTAATGAATTGCCGGCACAACCGATTTTAACTTTAGTTGATGATAGTATTTGCTGGCGCGATTCATTCCAAATTGTAGCGCAATATAATCCTAATACTTATGGTGTTGGTTGGAATATAAATAATTTCCAAGGAATAGCTCCGCAAGATACGCTTCGCATTTTTCCATATACAAGCAATTTTACTGTTTATCTTGTTGTTGGAGATTCAGGAAATTATTGCCGTAATAACAGTGATACATTACATCTATATGCCGATCCTTTACCTTCATTACCATATTCCCCGTTCGTAGTAGATAGCATCATTGCAGGATATACTTTTTGGCATAATCAAATGTATCTGGATGGTGTTGCCATTCCGGGAGCTGATAGCAGTTATTATATCATGTCGCAGCCGGGATGTTATAGTGTATTAACATGGAAAGAAATGGAAGAATGTGCAGTTATGTCGGATACCGTTTGTTACGGAGTAACAGTAGGATTAACTGACAATCAAACACTAACTAACGGTACCGCCTATCCGAATCCAAGTCACGGAATAATAAATCTTCGATTATTATCTGACTTAAGCAATGATCAAATGAAAGAGTTATTGGAATCGATAACTATATACAACACGATGGGACAAATTATTCCTAGACAAATTACATGTACATCTCCCAAAGCAATTTCCATCGACCTAAAAGGATCTGCAAGCGGAATGTATATTATGAAGATGGGAGAGAAGGAGATAAAAGTGTTTGTAGAATAGGATTTTGAATTGTGAATTTTCAATTTTGAATTGGCTGACGCCCTTTCGTCTTACGGCAAATTATTGGTACGTCAGCTAATATCTCCATCGGAGAGAGACGGCTTAGCCGAACCCCGAGGGGTCAAGCATCTAATCATTAAGTAGAGCTGAAATAACACGCTTTCTTGGCGTTAACTGTCTGGACAAAACCGTAAACTCGATGGGGTAGAAAAGAGTACCCCAAACAGATTTACCCCCAACCTCTTAAAATGGAAACTTTCTTTCCATAAATACACTAATTTGTTTATTTCATTTATTTTATTACTTTTATTTTGAATTGCAAGAGCAAATAGCCTTTTGTCAAATAAAGATATTATTATGAAAAAAATCTTCCTGCTAATAGTTTTTGGAATACTAATTGGAAATGCCGAAGCGCAAAACCAATTTACAAATGCTTATATCTGTCAAGATACTTTGACTCCGAATCTCAGTACTTCAGATATTAAACCAACCACTAATGGTTGGCGCGTTGCAATGTTTGCGTATAACGGATTTTATGATCCTGCTCGTCTCATTTTGGCGGATATTGATTGGCAGGGAAACATTTCGGTACTAAATGCGATCGACTATAATTCAGACGCTGTGAATTCGAGAGTGTCAATTACCCCGGACGGTGGGTGTTTTTTATTTTGTGGGCCTGATGCCGAAGGATGGCATACTTTTATGAGGGTAGATTCACTAGGAAGCCTTGCTTGGGCTAAAAAATTTTATATTCCGAATACACTACTTGTTACGTACGCAAATTATAATATAATTGGTAACGATACAGTATTGTTTGCCGGAGGTGAATATTTTAGTGGCTCTACAACCAACTCAAAGGAGTCATGGATGGCAACATTAGATTATCAAGGAAATTTATTACGAGTTCAAACTATTGGCGATGGAGCAAATGGTTATGAACTTCCCAAGTTAGTAACCCGTACTTCCGATGGCGGAATGTTGGTAAATTGTGTTTATTCTTCATCTGCCTCTTCATCACCATATTCGTATGTAACTTATAAAGTAGACTCAATGCAAAACGTGCAATGGTCAAGGCTATATTCACTTTTTAACATAGTTAATAATCGTATAAATAGGACACTGGAATTGCCGGGAAATAAAGGATATCTAACCACAGTAAATTCAGCAGGATCTGGAATGATGGTAACATATTTTATTCGTACTGACACCTTGGGAGAAGTAATATCTTATCAAACATTACCCGGGTATTTGCGCATAGATGGAATGCAACTGATAAATGATAGTACTGTTTTTTACTCCGGATTAAGTGATTTTGGCTACGGAATTTATAAAGGAGATACGAGCGGTGCCGTAAATGATATGAAATTTATGGAAATCGACACATTAGGCCCTTTCTTAACAGGGTTGACGTATAATCCAGCAGCAAATAAATTTCTTTTTTGGGGAGAAAATATGGCAGGATTACTTGATAGTACAGGTATGGGACTATGTCGTGTTGGTGCTACTCCAACACCTATCGCTTCACCCACTTCATTAGTAGTATACCAATATCCGGTTTCTTCGGTTAATTTATCATTGACACTAAGCGATACTATTTTCAATAGTGTACCAATCAATATATTGGCGACTACAATTTGTCAAACTACCGGAATTACCTCTAGCGAAATTAATACTAACGTTAAAGCCTATCCGAATCCGGCGCATGATAATATCAATATCACAGGCTTATTCTACAAACAAGAATATACACTTTATAATTTAGATGGCAGGAAAATTAAAGAGGGTGTTGTAAGTGAAAGTGAAAACAACATTTCTTTAAAATCACTTAGATCGGGAATGTATGTTTTGAGAATAGCAAATATAAACTTGAAAGTGGTAATTGATTAAATTTTCTTGAATTGGCTGACGCACTTTCGTCTTACGACAAATTAAAGGTGCGTCAGCCACTATGTGTTTTTCTTCAACTCAGCTCGATTGCTGTGGTTTAATTCAATTTCGTCATAATTAATAGCGTATCAACTAAGAACGGCTTAGCCGCAACTTCGAATCTCGAACCTCGAACTTCAAACTTCATACCTCTACCTCCTCTGATTCTGTAACAAAAACATCTGCACCATCACAATACGAGTAAGTGCATCGTAAGATTTAAAATCTCTGTCATTTGCTGTTTCAAGCACGAGTCGATGAACACTGGAACCGGCATTTGCATATTTGTTATTATAATCATCAACAGCATTCATTAATGCATCATAAGTACTTTTTGCCGTTGGATTATCTGTTACTACCTGATGAAAATCGGTGATACCGATCATTTGTTCCTCAGAGTTGAAATTCGGATCAATAGTTTTCTTGCCTGTTTCAATTTGAATAATTTCTTCTTTCATCTTTTCACAGAGATCGAAAACTTTTTTGCCTGCTGCTACCACCGCTACCGAATCAGATAAAGAATTATTTCTTGATAAAGCTATCTCTGTTTTAAGCAAGTCGTCTTTCATTATATAATCAGAAGTAATTTGTGCTTCCAAAATTCTGGTTCCTTGAGGAGAACGAACTAATGTGAGAATTAATCCGCATGCAGTAATAATTAGCACAGAATTTACAATTGTATTTGTTTTAGTATCGGGGTTCCGAATTCCCGAGAAGAAATATACCGGTAAATACAAACACATCAAAAAGGCCAATGCAATAATAGAAAGCATATTCGCTCCCGGCCAATGCATCACTTTAAAGAGCACTCCTAAGGTTAAGCATATTGCTGAGAGAGTACCTAATCCTGTAAGCGCTTTATCTTTTAACTGATTTTGTTCTTTAATTTTTAATAAGAACAATAAGGGAAGAAAGATTAAACTTATTACACCTACACCTAATACTATTCCAACAGCCGCACCGGGCCAATGTAGAAACTTAAGAACGATGCCCATCGTCATTAAGGCAACGGAAACTACTCCGCTAATCATCATTATTTTTTTCATCATGTAATAGTTTTTGTACGTCATCAGAGATATTGTTTCCTCTTCTATTTCTTTCAGATGATGTCTATAAAACATCTTTCTGGTGGAGAAATAAAATTGCTCGAAGTCTCCGTTATCCTCGAGATTCTGCTCTATGATGCAACAAATATGATCCAGGAGGTTTAACTGCAGGTCCTCCAGCTCCACGCCATTACGTCTAATGTCGTCGAGTATAAAATCAATTTGTGTATCCGAAAGCGTATACATTTATGCAATGCCGGTTTTAATGTCGAGTAGGAATTTCATCGTATTGATAAAATCAGCAAACTCGTTTACTTTTTCATCCGAAACTTTATTCCCTTCACTGCTTAGCGAGTAATATTTTCGAACACGTTTTCCGATATATTCAGTTTCGGTCGTGAGAATACCATCCGCTTCAAGTGCATGGAGCGTAGGATATAATGCGCCTTCGGTCAATTGAATTTTGCCGGCTGTTAGGTCCTTTACCTTTTGTGTAATCTCATAACCGTACATGCGGCTATTATCCTTTAGCAATTTGAGGATGATGGTTTTTAAGGTGCCTTTTATAAGTTCAGAAGAGTAATTCATGATCAGAATTTAAATACATAACGCAATAATACATTAGAAACTTATGTATTGGTGTCTTTTGGAAACAAATATTATTTAATCGGTTGAAAATCAATCATAAAAATATTCTCAAGAATTTGAAAATGCGGTCTATTGATATGGATTGGCAGTGATTTAGGTTCTTAAAATCGCCTTTTTATGTACCGGTTATGTATTATTGGGGTTCTGACCTTAGAATATACCACATCTGGAATTAAAAATCATTCATTCGGCTTTACAATCAAAATCAACTGACATATTTCGCAATAGAAGTATTTCTTTTCATAATCCTTTGCTAAACGTAAAAATTATTGATGTTCTTAATTTCAGTTTGAAAAACAAACAATCGTTCAATTGGTCAACAAGTATTACCGGTTGCATTTAATTTACTTTATCTCGGTTAATGTAAATGCATTGTGATACCTTCGCGTACTTTCGAAGTGCTAGTCATAACAATTACCTGTTTTGATTGTTGTGGATGAAAGGCCTTCATCAATGAAAATTTCTTCTAAAGAGTTATCTAAATACGATCGATTTTACCGAGCGAATCTGATAAATTCGCTTACTGGATTTAAGAGCGTAAGTTTAATTGGTTCTATCAGTCATTCGAAACAAACCAATCTGGCAATCTTCTCTAATATTGTGCATTTGGGCGCTGATCCGGCCTTAGTAGGATTTATTAACCGCCCATTGGCTGCCGCTCCTCATACCATTGCCAATATTCAATCAACAGGGTTCTTTACCATCAATCATATCCATTCCGAACTTATCGATGCCGCACATCATACCAGTGCAAAATATCCAAAAGAGGTAAGCGAATTTAATGCTGCACAATTAACAGAAGAATATTCAGAAACTTTTCCTGCTCCATATGTAAAAGAAAGTCGAATAAAATACGGATGTACTTTCAAAGAAATTATTCCGATTCGAATGAATGATACTTTTTTAGTGATTGGTGAAATCACCGAAATTCATTTGAATGAAAAAATTATTTCTGCTGATGGATTTCTTCGAATTGAAGAAGCCGATAGTCTCTGCAGCTTAGGTATCGATGGGTATTACAAGACCGAATTTATTAAGCGTTTGCCGCATGCGAAATGCAATTCTTGATTTTCTATTTGAATAAATAGTATTGAAGTTGTTTTTTTACACGCAATCTTAATTATACACAAACCGAATTGTATTTCACTAACGGTTTGATTTTTATCATACACAAAATCGATCGAGCATAATTTTACCTGGAATAAAAAGATTTGTTTCAAGATTAGATTTAACTTTGTGTCAATCTAAAAAACAATTTTATGTCACTCTACATCGGTTCCGATCACGCAGGTTTTGAGATGAAAACTGCTCTTCTCGAATATTTAAAGAAACATGGTTATGATTGTGAAGATAAAGGCACTTTCAGCGCCGATAGCGTAGATTATCCCGATTATGCACATGCTGTAGCAAACGCTGTAGAAGCTCACCACGGTTCACTGGGTATTTTACTATGCGGAAGTGCAAACGGTGTTTGTATTGCCGCTAATAAACATCAACAAATCCGAGCCGCTTTATGCTGGACTCCCGAAATCGCTCAACTAGCACGTCAACATAATGATGCCAATATCGTTTGTATTCCTGCTCGTTTCGTAAATACTGCCACTGGTATACTTATTCTCGAGTCGTTTTTACATGGGACGTTTGAGGGGGGGAGGCATCAGACGCGAGTAGATAAAATCGCTTGCAATTAAAACGCTTTAAAAATTCTCGTATACTTCGTTGTTCGGAAGTTTTATTTTCCTCATTTACCTTTAGTAGACTTTGGAAATAAAACTTCCTGCCGCCTCGTCTTCGAGTTTTTTAAAGCGTTTTTTAGGAAGAATAAAAATTCTCATATACTTCGTAATTCGGAAGTTTTATTTTCCTCATCCCGTCGTGAAGACGGGGCTCCGGAAATAAAACAGCTTGCTGCCTCGTCTTCGAGTTTTTTAAAGCGTTTTTTAAGAAGCGAAAAAATCCTCGGACACTTCGTTGTTCTAAGTAATTAATCAAATAAAAAGGGCTCTTCAAATTGAAGAGCCCTTTTCCGGTCAATTTGTTTTGGCTACTGTACTATTATTTTCAAGCGACTCACATGCTTGGTAGTGGAGGTGAGTTCTACGGTATAATATCCCGGTGCTAAATCTTGTAATGATAATTGCAAATCCGCTTCCCCATCAAGGCGACTAACTTGCATTAACTGCCCCGTTACGCTCCAAATTCTTACGCCTTCAATGAGTTCACTACTGCTATGAATCATCAATTGGTCCTTCACCGGATTAGGATATGCCTGCAGATGTTCAATGGCTTGCGGATCTTTAATACCCACGGTTAGGTCGTTGTACCAAACGTTTACAGTGGTTGTGGTGTAAGTGATCGACTGAGACGAATATGGCCACACAACTACCACGTTGTTGCCTTGACGGAAGAAGCTCGAATCTGCAACAAATCCCGAAGTATCCACTAACGAAACCGTGTCATTAGGGAGTATAATAATAGGAAAACTGTTAAAATACAAGTAGGTCGTAGTTCCCCATGCCGCCATTGCAATCTGCAACGGACCTTGATAAGGAGTATTTCCGGTGTTTTGTACAATTACATATACCGGAATATGATCGCCGGTGCTTACCGTATCAGGGAAGTTAATAAGCGCAGCGATCTGTAAATTAGGCACTTGTGCTTTGGAGGTCATGGAAAACATGACTAACACCAGCAGCATTATTAATTGTTTTAGACGACGTTTCATAAAGGGGGTGTCTTGTTC
>ENA-UOWE01005576-UOWE01005576.1-activated-sludge-metagenome-genome-assembly--contig:-NODE-5576-length-11439-cov-4.694044_pt1 | contig 11439 bp, 7 predicted proteins | sample MGYA00249841_ERZ761562 | MGnify/ENA primary metagenome ERZ761562 (study PRJEB28883, sample SAMN05720200) | activated sludge metagenome | isolation source: Anaerobic digester | place: Japan... | reverse complement strand
GGTTGTTGATAGCCGTGGATGGCTCCGAAGCGGGAAGCTACAGCCTGGCACTCCAGTGCCAGCCTCCTCCGGTGACCACACCAACCGAGACCAGCACGCCCACTCCAACCGGAACCCAGGCTCCCACGCCGACCGCGACCCTTACAGCGACTCCCACCCGCACCCCTGAACCCGGCACGGCACGGCCGGCCTTTCTGCCCCTGGTGTTTCGACCTCGACTGGAATTCCTGGTCGATTGCGGATCTGACGTGGCATATACCGACAGCGCCGGCCAGACCTGGAAAGCTGATCAGGCCTACGAAGCGGGGAGTTGGGGTTACGTGGGAGATACGGGCGTCAGCGCGGTGAGCAGGACAATCGACAATACCAGTGATCCAACTCTCTATCAGACCCTGCGCTGGTCCGAGGGTGCCTTTGACTACCAGTTCGTCGTTCCCAACGGAACGTACGAGGTAGAGCTGCACTTTGCCGAGATATTCTTTCGGAGCGCCAACCTCCGCAAGTTCAATGTCATTCTCGAAGGCCAGACCGTCCTGGCGGATTTCGACGTGTTCGCATCTGCGGGGGGAGCCTTCCGTGCCCTCAAGCGCACGTTCACGGTGACGGTTTCTGACGGTGAGCTCAACGTGAGCCTCGACCGCGGCTCGGCAAACAATCCAATGCTCAACGCGCTCAAGGTCGTGAAGCAGTAGGGCCTCGGGACTAGACCTGCACAAGAACGCGGGCTGCAATGGCTGCAGTCCGCGTTCTGTATCTGATGACGCGCAGGGGTGCCCAACCGACTATTCGGGGAGACGCTTCACGGCTACCAGCGTATAGTCGTCGAACTGCGGCTGGGCACCCACAAATTCAGCCACACGCTCCCGAACCAGCTTGACCAGCTCCGTGCAGGGCCTGACGCTCCCCTCAGCAACGGTCTGTATCAAACGGTCTTCCCCGAACTCTTCCTCCTGTTCGTTCACCGGCTCAGTGACCCCATCGGTATACAACACCAGAACATCCCCGTGCTCCAACCTGGTGTGCCCGTCCTCCAGCTCGGCCTTTTCGATGACACCGAGCACCACACCCTTCGCCCGGAGCAGCTCGGCGCGGGCTGAGGACCGTCGCCAGAGAATGGGCGGGTTGTGGCCTGCGCTGGCAAAAGCCAGTTCGCCAGTGTGCCAGTTCAGAACGCAGTAAAACATGGTGACAAACATGTTGCTGCGGGTGTCCGACATGATCAGCTCGTTGACGCGCTTGAGAGTCTCCGCGGGAGTCCGCCGTTCCAGGGCGCTGGCCCGAACCAGAGTGCGCGACAGGCTCATGAACAACGCGGCGGGCACACCCTTGTCCGACACGTCGGCAATGACGAGGCCCATCGAGTCGGCGTCAAGCTCGATAAAGTCGTAAAAGTCGCCACCGACTTCTCTGGCGGCGTGCCAGTCGGCGGCGATCTCCCAGCCAGGCCGGTAGGGGCAGCTATCGGGCAGGAAACTGACTTGAATGTCGCGCGCCAGCCGCAGCTCCTGCGACATCCGTTCTTGCTGCAATACTGTCTCATAGAGCCGCGCGTTCTCAATGGCGATCGCCGCCTGGTGAGCGATGCCCTCAACGATGCTGATCCGCCGCGGCGAAAAGGCGCCCGCGGATTCCGTGCAGTCCACCAGCAGCACTCCAAACAGGTCATTCTTGCTGACCAGCGGCACAGCGAGCACGGATTTGATCTGAAATGCCTGCATCTGCTCTGGGATAAGGGAAGAGTCGGCTGCGGCTTCAACGGACAGCCTGCCCTGCTGGCGCACGACCTCATCCAGCAGCGGCATCTGACCTGATTTGAAGCGCAGACCGTGAAAAGCCGCCATCAGTTCCTTGGTGAGTCCGTGCGAGGTATAAGGCACGAACTCCTGCGACCCCTTCTCCCACATAAAGATCATACACCGGTCCACGCCAGCGAGCAGCGGCGTCAGCCGAACGATCTTGGCCAGGTTCTCGGCCAGGTCCGCCGACGACACCAGGGCCTGTGCCACCTGCAGCAGTGCTGCGGTCACCCAGGCCTCTTCGTGTTGCGCGTCCAGCAGCCGGGCGTTCGCAATCGCCATGGCGGCCTGATCTGCCACCCCGGTCAGGATGGCCTTCTTGCGCTCGGTGAAGCGCGTGGCCTGGTTCACATAGTCAACAATCATCGCTCCGTAGGTCTCGCCCCGCGAACGCAATGGCAGGGCGAAGAGACTGCCTACCTGATAGGCCTTGAGCAGGCCATCCGGTATCAGCCTGGGGTCGGCGTTGCCCTCCATAAGTACTGACGAACCCGAATCGCGGAGGCGATCCAGCAAAGGCAAGTCGCCTGGCTGAAACCGCAGGCCGTCAAACAACGGGCCTACGCCGGGCTGGCGGGTGTAACCAGAGGCGGCAACAAACTCGTGCATCTGCTCGTCGAGCAGCAGAATCGTGCAGCGGTCCACTCCCACCAGCAATGGAGTGATGCGGGTAACGGTCATGAGAATCTCGTTCAGCGAACCGAGGTTGCCCACTGCTTCCGCCACCTGCAAGAGAGCCGTGGAGGTCCACGCCTCTTCTTGCCTGAGGGCATAGAGCCGGGCTGCTTCGATCGCCACGGCCACGGGCGCGGCGAGTGACTGCAGCACCATCAGATCATCGGCTCCGAAGGCGCCAACCCGGTTGCTCTGGACGTCAATCACCCCGACGATGCGCTGCTCCACCTTCAGGGGCACAGCCAGCTCCGCGCGCGTATCCACGAGGGCCTCATCGAAGCAGAACCGCGGCTCCCGACTCACATCGTTGGCCAGCAGCGGTTCTCCATGCTGGGCCACCCAGCCGATGATGCCTTGTCCGGTGGCAACCTCCAGACCCCGCTCCCGAATTGCCGCGCTCGTGCTGGTGCGGAACACGACTTGACCGTCAGGATCAATAGTGAAGAGACCCACGTGGTCGTAAGAGAAGGTGGACCTGGTCAGCTCGACCACCTGGCCAAACAAAGTCTCCAGGTCCAAGATGGATGCCACCTTTTGCGCCACAGTGCCGATTGCTGCCACCTGGCGGGCCTTCTTCTGCTCATCCTGGAATAGCTGCTCCAGCTCGGTCGCCCGAAGACCAAGCCGCTCCCACGCCTCGTTGAGGCTCCGCAATAGGTATGCCGACGCCACCAGTGCCATGGCCAGAAAGACAAAGGCGGGACCACCGAGGTCGGCGTAGGTAAGGGAAACAACGATCGACAGGGGCAGTGGGGCGAGTTCTACCAGCAGCGAGTAGGCGCCGATGCGACGGTAAAAGTCCCGCAGCCCGGCTCTGCCCCCTCGCAAAAGCGCTCGTCCGCCCCATGCAGCGTGGTCCAGCAGGAACCAGAGTAGCAGGGTTGCTGACAGCGGGGTCAGCATGGACCAGGTGGTCGTACTCGCCCCAATTGTGCCACCCAGGGTGAGGTAAAGCGCTCCGCTGGTCAGTGCCATGCACGCCTTGAGCCCGGAGCTGAACAGAGGAAACTCGATGGCGGACTTCCAGTCGAAAGCAGGTACGACCGGCGTTGTCTTTGGCCTGCTAAGAAGCGCTCTCAAGCCCAGGTACAACAGCCCGCTAAGAGCGGCCACCCAGCCGCCAGCAACCGGACCAAACACAAACACCGCCGCCAGATCCACAATGCCCACCAGACTGTGGGTGACATCACGTTCAACACGAAATCCGAGGTGTTTGAGAAGGCACGAGAGAGCAGTAAAGAGGGCAATGCCGCCGCTGGCGGGCCAGAGTTCCGCCCAGCGCGTGCGGTGCAGAAGCAGCACCCATCCCAGGATGCCGATGCCCAGGCTGTAGGCGGCGATAAGGCTCCCGCGCCAGGGGCGCAAATCCAGCGGACGGCGCTCAGCCATTCTCTTTGGCAACTCTAGGCGGGGTGATCGTCGAGGCCAGACGGGGGTCTGGCTCGACCGGTGGACTGCTGACCGCTGCTCGCACTGGTCAGCGGCGAGAATGCGTCAGTCGCATCCGTTTCACTGACCAAGATTTCCAGCACTGCATCCAATCCAGCAATATCCAGAACGTGCATCACCCGCGGCGAGGGACAGCACAGCTTCAAGTCGCCGCCGAGCTGTCTGAGGCGGCGGGCGTGGGAGATGATCGCGCGCAGACCGCTGCTGCTGATGTAGATGCAACTCGAGAGGTTGACGATGATCCTCTGTGCGCCGTGCGCCTCCAGGCCCGAGAGCGCGGCGTCAAGAGCGGGGGCTGCCTCCGCGTTCAGGCGCCCTTCTGGCAATACGACCGAGACGTCAGGATGACTGGCCGAGGGGTAGGTTCTCATGGCGCACCTTCTTCTTCATGGTAAGCCTGTTCCCCTTCGCGGCATCAAACTTGAACTCGACCGAATCCATTAGTCTCTCCATCATATAGAGACCAAGGCCGCCCTCTTGCCTCTTGTGCAGAGGAGCGGAAATGTCCGGGCGCGGCACCGAACGCGGATCGAATGGGCGGCCATAGTCGACGATGGTTACCGTGACCTCGCCGTCGGACAACCGGCACTGGATGTGCATCTTGCCATCTGGTTTGCCTTGATAGGCGTGATCGACAACGTTCGCACACGCTTCGTCGATGGCCGTTTGCAGCGCAAATGTGTCATCCTCACAGATGTTCTGCCTGCGCGCAAATTCGGCCACAAAATCGCTGACTGTGGTCAGGTTTTTCATATCGCTAGTCAGCGACAACCTAGCTCGTGCCTGTTTTCGCCGCGTCGAAACACCCGTCATGCCCGCAACCTGTACCTGTGAGATATGTGCCCAGGACCAAGCACGTCCGCGCCCGATGGACCGGCCGGCTCGCCAGTCAACAGAGCGAACCTGATCGTAACGGTCGACCGAACTAGAAGCTACCGACCGCCTCTACCGAGCTGCTATAGATCTTGAAGAGCGGTGTCAGGCCAGTCAGGTCAAAAACGTCAAGCTTGATGCGCTGGGGAATGCAGCACAGCCGCACATCGCCGCGATTCCAGCGCCTGGTCTCTTTCAGGGCCGTAATCAGGGCGCGCAGCCCTCGGCTACTGATGTACTCCAGGTGCTCCATGTCCACCACGATTCGAAAGCGCTTTTCGGAGGTGATGGCCTTGAACGCTTCCTCAAGCTGCACGGCACTGTTGCTGTCCACCCGGCCATAGAGCTCGATGATGTCAACGCGCTTTAGCTGCTTGGTCTTGATCTCCAACTGAACCTCCTTGCTCGATTCGATGACGTCGATTATAGCATAGCGGATAGCGGACTCGGTAGCGCTCTATTCCACCCGCGGAGGCTGGCCGGAGTCGGTCCCGGCGACTTTAGCCTGGCCGGCTGCGGCTACCCCGAGACCTACCAGTACCCACAGCAGGGCCACAGCGTGCTGAAAGTTGATGTTGAGGAAATAGTGGTCAAAGATGCCGGTCACCAGCACCGCAACGGTTGCACCAACCAGACCCAGGAGCACCGATTCAAGGCGGGCATCATCAGCCACTCTGCGCAGCCCCCCGAACATCTCTCGCAGCGCGAGCCCCATCGCCGCCAGGAACGTGCCCAGACCGGCCAAACCCATCTCCTCAGCGATCAATAGGTACATGTTCGACACACCGACATAAACGTCAATCTGCGGAGCGCCAGAGAAACCGACGCCAAACCACGGGTAGCGAGAAATCAGGATCAGCGCGTCCTTGTACTCACCAAAGCGCATCTGAGTGGCCAGGTCCTCGCCCTGCACGCCCTCCAGGAAGTGGGCCAGGTACCACTGCATCTGGGGAATCAGCAAGAGCAGCCCAAGCCCAACGACACCGAGCAGGAGCAGCTTACGATAGCGCAACAAAGCCATCACAGCAGCCGCAGCGGCCAGCCCGACCATGGCCCCACGAGAAAAGGTCATCAGCAGACACAGTACCAGCGCGCCCACGACCGGCACCGCCAGCCAGTTCAGCCCCCATCGGCGGGGTCCGCGGGCAAAAAGGGGCAGCGGGTCCCGTGACAGCAATTGCGGAAGCGCTACCGCCGCCACCAGTGTCAGCATGCCACCCAGGACATTGGGATTGATCGAAGTTGACGTGGCGCGAAATGGCAGCTCGGGGTTGCTCTCGACGTGCACCATCACGTCCGAACCTGTCGGGTAGCCAAACACCCGCAGCAGCGATAGCAGACGGATGGTCACATTCTCGGGCAGCAGGTAGAGTGCGACGCCAACGGTCGCCGCCGCACATCCCCCGAGGATGAGCAGCGTTACCACCTGTTCGATGCGCTCGCGGCCGCGCACGTTGTTGAGGATGAGGAAGAACAGCCCCAGACTGAGCAAAAGCTCGGCGAACTGCCGCGCCAGCGACGTAGTGATGCTGCCAAAGGAAAGGCCGATGACGAACGAAACACAAGCCAGCACCATCAACGCCAGCACCGCCGGCCCCACCGTCGAGCTGCGCAGGTCCGTCTGCTTCTTGCGCGCCACCTGGAACATCCACGTGACGAGGAGCATGGCCAATACAACGTCCAGAACCGTCGGAGAAAAGCCCACCCCTGGCAGGGGCAAGGCCGCAAAAGGCAGCAGGCAGATCACACCGATCATGGCCGCCAGGATGGCCAGAGTGCTGCGCAGCATAATCAACACGCCGGCCAATCCGACCACCACTGCGACGGCGAGCAGTGGGCCCAGGAAACCAAAAAGCGCGCCTCCGGCCAGACCCACCGCCACACAGACCAGCACCGTGGCAGCGATCCGTTTGGTCTGGTCAGTCGAAGTCAGCCAGGATTGCATCCAGGTTGCTATCGCCGTGCGTTTCATCGGCCGTCAGTCGAGGAATTCATTGCGGAGCATATTAGCACAGGGGTCAGTGCCCCGCAAACCCTGCCGTCCGGGGCAAGCCCCGGTTCCTTGGGGACCTTATGGGGCAATGGTGATGCCCTCCAGGGTGAGGAAATCATCAGGGCCACCCTGGGGAACGAGACGGCGTCCGGTCCCCTCGTCGTACAACGCCACGATCAGGTTGCAGTCGCCGGACGCTTCCATCGGGATAGGAAGCGAGTGCTCATCGCGTATGACCTCGCCAGGAAGCCAGACACTAGTCGGGTGCGTCCAGCCAACCGGTATCGCATCATCTTGAACGACGAGTTTCGGCCCGGGCGCCAGGAGCTGCAGGCTTACCTTGTAGCTTGCTTCCACGGCACGCTCAGCTTGCCAGTAGAGGGTCACCGTCAAGGCACTTCCCGGCCGGACCGTTGTTGATGACAGGTCAAAACCCAGCAACGCGATGCCCTGTTCGAACCTGGCTCCAGCCGCGTGCTGCATGGAGGGAACCACATAGACGTGTTCGATGGCGTTGACGTCGAGGCTCACCAGCGTCTGAGTGCTACTGCCAGAGGAGACAGCAAGCTCATACTGGCCGCTAACTAGCGTGGCAGGGATATCCACACTGTACAGGATGCGGTTCGTTTCGCCAGTGGCCCAGGTCGACACTGGATAGAATGGAGCCACCGGTTCTTCCTCGCACCAGACCTCGTCGCCCTGCGCATCGCGCAGACAAAAGCGAACGGCCACGTCCGCAGCCGATGGACCTGAGAGTCGCCACCAGAGGCCAAAGCGGATTGAGTTCCCGGCCCGGATTCGGGTCGGCTCCAGATCCGTGCCCACCAGGTGAAGAGCAGGCGAGGCTGACCAATCGAGACGCAACGGGGGCTCCTCAGCCACGCCCACCAACTGCGACTTGGTCAGGCCCAGTTCCTCGAGAAGGAGCGCCTCACCCAGCGGCAGGCCCAGAGAATCGGTCCAATCCAGGTTGCCATTGGTCTTGGGATCGAACACCCGGAGCAGCACCCGGTACCGTTGTGCAGGCAGGTCCGCATGCAGCGGCACGTCGACCCGGCCACGGATGGGCACCTGCAGCGGCCACGCGGGGGGAAGAAAGTAGGGGGTGCTGAGCGCCTGATCGACGCGAAGGTACTCGGCGCCATCCTGGCTCTCCAGGCTCAGCGTGCAGCTCAGGTTGCTGTCCGGGGTTTGGTCGGCCCGCCAGTAGAGCACGTAGGACAACTTGCCCCGGTAGGGGTCATAGCGGTCGACACCGACCAGGTGCATGCCCCCTGGGAGCAGGGCCTCCAGCGGTCGAGACGGCGTGGGAATAGCCTGCACGGGGGCGCCTCGTCGTTCAATGTCAAACGCCCGGAGATCATAGCCAGGGAACCCGGCCGACAACTCTTGCTCGTGGCCAACGCGCATCAGCTCTGTGACGACCATGTCGCTGGGGTCGGCAAACTCGTGATGCCACAGCACAAGCCATACCCTTCTCGGCCTAGTCTGCAGCATGGAATTGAGAACATCGGCTCCGCCCTGAAAGCCTGTCCCAACGTGCAGCCCAAACCAGGGGGCCGCACCGCGGTAGTAGTGGAGCAGCGCGTAGGGGGCATTCTCCACGAGCAGTATTGCATCGTCCGGGCGGGCGTTCGTGGTCAGATAGTTGGCCAGGCCCCGGGCATCATCGCGGGCGTCGCGGCGCGCTTCAGTGATGGCCAGAGTCGGGCTCAATGAAAGGCTAACTATGGACAAGACCACGATGGCGTACAGCGCCGCCGCGCGCCGCCCTCTGCGTCCAATCAAATGATTCAGGGCTGCCGCTGCGCAGATGTACAGCGGCGCTACGGCGGTGATCGCGTAGCGCGTGGCGAACTTGGGAGCGAGGCTGACCACAACGTAGGTCAGGGCCACAGGGCATAGAAAGGTCAGCAGCACCAGCAGCCAGCGTCGCGCTGTGTCTGGCAGGCGGCGCCCGGGCCGAAGCTTGGCCCGTATACTGGCGTTGCGCGCCAACCCAAGTATGAGTAGTCCAAGGGTCACAACCACCCCGGCGGCGACCACGCTCCTGCTGCGCAGCATCGCTCCTGAAACCCCGGGGAGGAGGGTATGCAGCAGCGCTCGCAGGAAGGTCCTCAGGTCGATGCGCGTCGAAACCCAGTAGTCGGGCGAGATGAGCAGGCGCGCTATTTGCTGGTACGCCGCGCCAATCCAGGGCAGGTAGAGCAGGGCTGCCAGGACCACAGAGGCCAGCGTGCGTCCGAGCTGCCTCTGCTCCAGAAACAAGGCATAGAGCAGAAAGGCGGGAATAATCATACCGGTAAAGTACTGGGTGTACAGAGAGGCTGCCAGCAACACCGAGAACAGTGCCCACCGCAAGAAGCCAGTCCTGGCGCGCAGAGCAACCAGGTAGGCCCAGGTGGTACCCAGGCAGAGCAACGCTGCCAGACTGTACATCCGCGTTTCCTGCGCATAGTAGGCGAGAAAGGGAGACGTGCCAACCAGCGCCGCCGCCGCCAGACCGGCTATCCAGGGTGAGTGTGGATCGGAGGCGGCCCGGCCTTCGATTTCGCGCACTGTGACCAGAGCCAGGGGCAGCATGACGCACAGGGCCAGCACCGACGGCAGCCGAACAGCCATTTCGCTGGTCCCCGCGAGCAGCATCCAAAAGTACAGGATGAGGTAATAGAGGGGTGGGTGGAGATCCTGAGTAACCAGGGTGTTGATCAGCTCGCCCGGCGGCCGTGACGCAAAAGCAACGCTCAGACCTTCGTCAAACCAGAGGCTCTGTCGGCCCAGAAAGCGCACGTACAGGAAGAAAACTCCCAGGAGGAGGGCAACCATCGCCCATCGCGCTAGCGCTGGCCCGTGCGACGCCGCCGACGACGTCGGGCCTGTCTCAGGATGCGCCAAGTGGGTTGTCCCTGCTGCACAGCAGGTCCTCATAGATTTCGACCGTCCGGGCAGCGATCCCCGGCCAGCCAAACTGATGTGCCAGCTCCAGGGCACCGCGGCCGAGCCTCGCACGCAGGTCAGGCGATTGGCCCAGTCTCTCCACCGCATCAGCGGCGCCAGAGACATCATCTGCAGGGACGAGCAGGATGTTCTCTCCGTTCGCCAGCCCTTCCACAGGAGCGCCTGGTTCGGTGCTGACGATCGGCAGACCATGTGCCAGAGCCGCCATGAGGCTCCCACGCCTGAAAGAGACTCCGTCACGGTAAGGGAGCAGGCACACGTCGGCCGCCAGCAAGTTTGCGCTGACTACCTCGCTGGCTGAGTAGCCAGTCCAGATCACCTGGTCTGACACCCCCAGCTCGGATGCCAACCGATGTATGTACCCCGCATAGGCCACATTCGTGGGATCACTATCACCTACTTCTCCGCCGACCATCAGCAGCTTGGCCTTTCGCTTTCGCTGCACCAATTCGGCCAGAGTCCGGATCAAAACATCGCCGCCTTTGCTCTGGTTCAGAAAGCCAAAGTAACACAGCAACAGCTCATCCGCCGACACTCCAAGCCCCGTCCGCCATTGTGTACGGGCATAGCCCGCCGGTGGCACCGGCCTGATGTTGCTGCCAATCGGCACCAGGTAACGTTGCGGCCAAGGGGCGAACCACGACCGGTGCACCTGGCCCAGCGCTTTCAAGTCCTCTGTATTGGTGGCAATGGCCGCATCGCTCCACAGGACCAGCGCATTGGTGACCCAGCGACGCACCGCGCCCGCCTTCGGAAACAGGTAGGGCAGCCGCAGGTCGTGAAAAGTAGTCACCACTACCGGCCGCCGAGTGCTTCTCTTCAGTCGCCAGGGGAGGAGATTGATCGCCGGATGCATCCCGTAGGCCGCCGTCTGGTACTGGACGTTCAACACGTCCGGCCGCTCTGACCGCAGCATACTCAGGACGGCGGACCAGCAGCCCCAGTTCCAGTTATCGACCAGCGGGAACAAGGCGGGCTCTCTGGCAGTGACGTGCGTTGGATGCACCTCTCCAGTGGCCTTGCGCGAGGTAAGCACCAGCACATTGTGCCCCAGCTCAAGCATCGCTCGAGCCAGCTCTCGCGTACAGTCCCCTACTCCACCCTGCATAGGCGGATATTCCGCGCTGACCAGACAGATCTTCACTGCTGCTTGTCCTGTCCAGCTATACACGAGGGCGCAACCCGGACCGAAGCACCCCTACATAGGCCCGAATGCGCTCACTCCGCAGAGCCCGTTTGTGACCAACGAGCCACTTGCCCGCTTCCAGTCCTAGTTGCAGGACGTATGTACCCAGCAGAAACACACGCAGAGTCTCGCCAACGAAAGCGCCGTGATGTTTGCGAAAGTAGTAGACCTTGCTGGTCTGAAAGTAGATGTGTCGTGGCCCGCTCACTTGATTGCTGCTCTGTGCCTCATAATGGACGATGCGCGCCGCAGGCAGGTATACGACCTTCCAGCCCCTGCTCCTGGCCCGCCGACACCAGTCGAGCTCCTCCGAGTACATAAAGATGTTCTCGTCCAGCGGCCCGACGGCCTCCCAGGTCTCCCGCCGGAGCAGCAGGCAGGCTCCCACCACCCAGTCGACTTCTTGCTCCTCGTCGGGTGAGCGGTCCAGGCAGTGGTAACGGCGCAGCAAGGAGCTGTCTTCGAAGCAGGGCTGGAACATTGTGCTTTCCACAAGCGCGGTGGCCACA
>ENA-UOWE01005574-UOWE01005574.1-activated-sludge-metagenome-genome-assembly--contig:-NODE-5574-length-11442-cov-3.586985_pt1 | contig 11442 bp, 13 predicted proteins | sample MGYA00249841_ERZ761562 | MGnify/ENA primary metagenome ERZ761562 (study PRJEB28883, sample SAMN05720200) | activated sludge metagenome | isolation source: Anaerobic digester | place: Japan... | reverse complement strand
CTACCGCGTGCCGCTGCTGGGCGACATACCGCTCCTGGGGTACCTCTTCAAGACGCTGACCAGGAGCAGGGAGAAGACGAATCTGTACATCTTCCTCACGCCCATGATCATCGACACTGATGACAAGACCCAGGCGCTCTACAGGGAGAAATCGGAGGAGGCGGACAGGCTGCTGGAGGGCATGACGGCTCCCGGGAAGGCGAATCCCGATGAGAAGAACAAGCCTTGAGAACGTCCTGATCGAGATGCAGGTCCTCGATCCTTCGTCCATGGATCGGGCCAGACAGGTCGTGGCGGAGAAGGGCATCACGCTCCGCGAGGCCCTGTCCGCAACGGGCATGGTGAGCGACCACGACCTGGTGACTGCCCTGGGCAGGGTGTGGGACATCCCCGTGCTCCAGGTCATCGGTGACCTGGAGGTGGATGCGACCCTCCTGGAGAAGCTGCCGGTGAACTACCTGAGGAAGTACGTCATGGTCCCCGTCAAGCAGCAGGGCGACGTCATGGTGGTGGCGGTGCATGACCCTGCGGAGCAGGAGGCTTTCTACGACATCACCCGCGCCCTGCACGTCAGGGACATCAGGAGGGTTCTCGCCCCGAGGCAGGAGATTCTGGGGGCCATCAACCGTCTCGTGGAGATGAAGGACGAGAGTGCCAAGGACATCATGGAGGATATCGAGGAGGAGGACGACGAGATCCTCCGGGACCTCGAGAGCATCCAGGATATCACGGCCATGGAAACCGAGGCGCCCATCATCCGCATGGTGAACCGGCTCATGGTGCAGGCCTTCCGTGAGCGGGCCTCGGACATCCACGTGGAACCCTACCAGAGCGACGTGAAGATCCGCTTCCGCGTCGACGGAATCCTCCACGACGTCCTGAGCCTTCCCAAGCGGCTCCACCCCGCCGTGGTGTCGCGCATCAAGGTCATGGCCATGCTCAACATCGCTGAGAAGCGTCTCCCCCAGGACGGGAGGATCGGCATCAAGCTCGGCGATCACTCGGTGGACCTGAGGATATCCACCGTGCCCACGGTGAACGGGGAGCGGGTGGTGATGAGGATCCTGGACAAGTCCTCGGTTCTGCTGGGACTGGAGGAACTGGGGTTCTACCCCGACGACCTGGCCATCGTGGAGCGGCTCGTCAGGCAGGAGCACGGCATCATCCTGGTGACGGGCCCCACGGGCTCGGGCAAGACCACGTCGCTCTACTCCATGCTGAGCAGGATCAACTCGCCGGACAAGAACATCCTCACCATCGAGGACCCCATCGAGTACCAGCTCAAGGGCATCGGCCAGATCCCCGTGAACGTGAAGGTGGGGCTCACCTTCGCATCCGGACTGCGCTCCATCGTGCGCCAGGACCCTGACGTGATCCTCGTGGGCGAGATACGCGACCTGGAGACCGCGGAGATCGCCATCCAGGCGGCCCTGACTGGTCACCTGGTCTTCTCCACCCTGCACACAAACGATTCGGCGAGCGCCGTGACCAGGCTCATCGACATGGGCATCGAGCCCTTCCTGGTGACGTCGTCGGTGAACGCCATTCTCGCCCAGAGGCTGACCCGGAAGATCTGTCCCTTCTGCAAGCAGCAGTACTTTCCGGAGAGCGAGTCCCTCCTGGAGGTCGGACTGTCCAAGGAGTTGCTGGGCAAGGAGGGTTACCTCTGGCGGGGGGCCGGGTGCAAGGAGTGCATCGGCACCGGGTACAAGGGCAGGTCGGGCATCTACGAGATCCTCATGATGAGCGACTCCATCAAGACCACCATCCTGAAGACCTCGGACTCCACCATCATCAAGAAGCAGGCCGTTCAAGAGGGACTCCATACGCTGCGCCAGGACGGTGCCCGCAAGGTTGAGGACGGCATCACCACCATCGAGGAAGTCCTGCGGGTCACCCAGCAGTAATGGCACGTCCCAGGAAGATCTTCCGCTGCAGCTCCTGCGGCTTCACGCACCCCCAGTGGATGGGCAGATGCGCCCAGTGCGGGCAGTGGAACAGCCTCGAAGAGGATGTGCTCGTCGAGGAGAAGCCCCTCCCCCAGCGCAGTGCAGGCCGGACAAGACCCATGGCGCTGCACGAGATCAGCGCCGGCAGCTCCCTGGTGAGCAGCTGCCGAATCGGTGAGCTCGACCGGGTGCTCGGCGGCGGCGTGGTGGAGGGATCCTTCGTGCTCATGAGCGGAGACCCGGGCATCGGGAAGTCCACCCTCATGATTCAGATGGCCCACAACCTCGCACAGGCCGGCATGAAGGTCCTCTATGCGAGCGGGGAGGAGTCTGCGCAGCAGATCAAGATGCGTGCGAACAGGCTGAGGCTGGAATCGGACGGGTTCATGATCTTTCCCGAGGTGGTCCTGGAACGGATCGGCGAGGAGATCGAGGCGAACGCATTCGGGCTCGTGGTTGTCGACTCCATCCAGTCGATCTGTTCGGAGAAGATCGATGCGCCACCGGGAAGCGTGTCACAGATACGGCACTGCGCGGGTGCGCTCATGGACATCGCGAAGTCCGCAGGCGTCACGGTGTTCATCGTGGGGCATGTCACCAAGGACGGCCTTGTGGCGGGCCCCAAGGTCCTGGAGCACATGGTGGACACGGTGCTCGCCTTCGAGGGAGACGATACCGGGGCCTACCGCATCGTGCGGACCGTCAAGAACCGGTTCGGCACCTCGGGCGAGATAGGGGTCTTCGAGATGAGGTCCGACGGGCTCAGCGAGGTCAAGGACCCGTCGGCCATCTTCATCCACGGGCTCGGCGGTGAAACCCCGGGGAGCGCGGTCATGGCCACCTGCGAGGGGAGTCGGGCCTTCGTGGTGGAGGTGCAGGCCCTGGTGAGCAGGACCGCATACAGCATGCCCCGGAGGATCACCATGGGGTCGGACCCGTCACGGCTCGCGGTCCTGCTCGCCGTGATGGAGAAGAGGGCGGGCATGTACCTCTCCCAGTCGGATATCGTGGTGAACATCGCGGGCGGTTTCAAGGTACGCGAGCCGGCCGTGGACCTCGCCCTGTTCATGGCCGTCGCGTCGAGCGCGCTGGACAGGCCCGTGCCCAGAGGCTCTGTCTTCATCGGGGAGATCGGCCTCTCGGGTGAGCTGCGGCCCGTGAACCACATGGAGTCGCGCATCAGGGAGGCCTGCAAAATGGGTTTCTCCCGCATCTTCATCCCCGCTTCCAACAAAGACAGGATGTCCGGCATGGCCGGTATCACCATCCAGACGCTTGCGGACGTGGGTTCTGCGCTCAGAACCATCTCCTGAAAAGGCATAGCGCCCGCATTGACTTTTCCTGCCTCATCGTTACCATTTTCAAGTACGGATCCCCTGTGATTCAACTCAAGACAGGCACTGCCGGTGACGATAGGAGGATCATGAGGCGCTACAACATTCAGATAATCGTACCGTCCCTGGGAAGGTACGAGGTCATCAAGGAGAACGCCAACCCCACCGGCGTCCAGGAAGAGGATTACTGGAGCGAGTGCTTCACCTGGCCTGAGCTGAAGACCGTCGTGCCCAGGATGAGGAAGATGGGATGGAAGATCAGGCTTTCCCCAGTCGAGGAATCCGACCTGGCAGGCAAGATCCACCTCTTCCCCTTTACCTACGGGGTGAAGCACGAGGTGCAGATGATCAAGGTGTCCGATCTCAAGCTTATCCTCACCCGTGACATGGGGGTTCTGAAATTCCCAAAATCTTCATATTATCCATTCGGATATTGACATGGGCGGGTATCCGCATTAATAATTCTCTGTAGTTATAGTTATCTCCCTGACCACAAAGGAGGACGGTGCCATATGGGGACCCTCACGAAGAGCGGCATTATCGACGAGATCGTTCTGAACACGGGCCTTTCAAGGAAGGAAGCCAGCGAAGGGATCGAGACGTTCATCGACATCATCAAGGGAAATCTGGCCAAGAAGGAGCCCATCAGCATCTCGGGATTCGGGAAGTGGAAGATCAGGGAAAAGACCGCCCGGCGAGGAAGAAACCCCAAGACCGCCGAGGAGATCACCATCTCTCCCCGCAGGGTGGTCACCTTCTCGCTCTCCAATGTGCTCAGGGCTAAGCTCACCAGCAAATCCTGATCGATCAAGAAACGAACGTCTCCCCGGCCGCACCACCCTGCCGTCCCGTTGGCGGCCCATCCGAGGGTGCGACGGGGAGACTCCTTTTGATCCCCCTAAACCCCGGTATCATCCGGATGCAGTGCGCAAGACGCTGCACATCGATCATCGCATACGGGACAGGACGAAAGGTTTTCTGATGAAAGCGTGTACGGTGATTGTTCCAGGCGCTACACGGCAAGGAATGGCGCAAGGCCCGGCAGGATCGTACTCCGGGCCTTGCCAGGATACAGTCTTTACTCTCCGGGCACGATGGCCTCGGTGGGACATGCGTCGGCACAGGTCCCGCAGTCGGTGCACAGCTCCGGGTCGATGACGTACTTGTCTTCACCCTCGCTGATCGCGTCAACCGGGCACTCGTCTGCACATGTTCCACATGATATGCATTCATCGGTAATTACGTAAGCCATTGCAGCACCTCTCCTTTCCGGGTTTCCTGCTTGGTTGGTATAGGAATTGGAATGAAATGGCAAGTATTTTTTTCGCCTTTGATCCTTGCCGAGAAGGGAAGGGGAAGGGATGCCGGGCGCGGGGCAAAGGCGCTGCAGATGTTGACCTTTTTCCGTCGATTCGTCTATATGTCCTGCAACAGGGGGAGGCCAGTCCATGAACAGCACCATTCCCGGATCGTTCCACGACAGGAAACACTTTTTCGACAACGGCATCCGCTTCGAATGCACCCGATGCGGCGCATGCTGCACCGGCGAACCGGGCATCGTGTACATGGACAGGGATGAAGTCCGCCGTGCCGCGGCGTTCCTCGGTATACCCGGGGAGGTGCTCGAGGAGCGGATGCTCGACCCCTTCAAGGACGGGTATACGGTGCGTGAGGCGGAACAGGGCAGGTGCATCTTCTACGAGAACGGGTGCGTCATCTACCCTGTCAGGCCGGTTCAGTGCGCCACCTTCCCCTTCTGGTTCCAGAACATGCGGTCGCTCCTCGCCTGGGAGGAGAACCGGCTCAGGTGCCCGGGCATCGGGAGGGGCCGCCTTTTCTCGAAAGAGGATATCCTCATGCTGGTTGAGGCGAGTTACCCGGTGTACCTGAAGGTGGTGGAGTTCATCTACACCCCGGGATGAGGGTGGAACCTTGCGATTGTGTAACCGTGGTGAATGGTATAGACTGGTGCACGTCCCCGGCACCCATGGATGATGTCGAGCGCCGACGAAGGGGGCCTGCGTTCCGTGCCCGTGGGGCACGTATTCCACCATAGAGATGTTCACAAAGGAGGGAGAGGATGAACAAGGAAAGACTGGGCCCGCGGACGCTCCTGTTTCCCATGCCCTCGGTCCTCATCGGTTCCGAGGTGGACGGCAAACCCAATTTCATGACCGTCGCCTGGTGCGGCATTGCATCCCACCAGCCGCCCACAGTTTCGGTGGCCATCCGCAAGGGGAGGCACACGCTGAAGGGCATTGATGCGCTGAGGTGTTTCTCCGTGAACATACCCACGAGCAAGATGGTCAAGACCGTGGACTTCTGCGGCATCTATTCGGGAAAGGACCGTGACAAGTCAAGCCTCTTCCACGTGGACAAGGGGGAGAACCCCCGGATCCCCCTCATCAGGGAGTGCCCGGTGAACCTCGAGTGCACCCTGCTGCACAGCCTGGACCTGGGGAGCCACACCCTCGTCATCGGAGAGATCACGCAGTCCCACGTGAGACAGGACTGCCTGACGGGCAAGAAGGTGGACCCGCTCCTGGTGGACCCGCTCATCTACGCCACCTCATCGGAGACCTACCACAAGCTCGGACAGGTGGTTGGCACCGCCTTCCAGGTGGGCAAGGAGCTCTAGCGGGCCGGGGAAGCCGCCCCCGCACCGGGGTCGGAACGCACACGGGGTGAGAGCGGATGCGGACGCATACCTGCAGGGCGGTCATCTTCGACATGGACGGCACGCTCCTGGACACCATCGAGGACATCGCAGACTCCATGAACGAGGCGCTGTCACGGATGGGCTATGCCGGCCACCCGGTGAACGCCTACCTCGCCTTCGTGGGGGAAGGGATCGAGGTCCTGGCCGAACGATCCCTGCCGGCCTCCGAGCGGACCGCTCCGACGGTGGCCGAGGCGGTCCGGATCATGCGGGAGGTATACGCCGAGCGGTGGGCGGTGAAGTCCAGACCGTATGCCGGGGTCGGCGACCTGCTCGACGGACTTTCCTCCCGGAACATCCCCATGTCCATCCTCTCGAACAAGCTCGACGGATTTACCAGGGCCATGGCGGCATCGCTCCTGGCCGGCTGGACCTTCACCGAGGTCCGCGGCCTCGTCCCGGGAGGGCCGAGGAAACCCGACCCGGCAGGGGCCCTGGCATGCGCCCGCCTCATGGGTGTGGATCCCGATGCCTGCATCCTGGTGGGGGACAGCGGCGTCGACATGGAGACGGCCGTGCGCGCCGGCATGGCGGGCTTCGGTGCCCTGTGGGGGTACCAGGACCGGGAGCGACTCCTTGCCGGGGGGGCGCGGGTGCTCATGGAGGACCCACGTGAGCTGCTGGGGTATCTCGAAGGGAAGGCCGTCAGGCGGCGGGCTCGAGCACGGAGGGAGAATCGCAGACAGTGAGGTTCTTGCCCGACCGCTTGGCCCGGTACAGCGCGTTGTCGGCGCGCACCAGCAGCGAGTCGATGGATTCGCCGCTCACATAGCGGGTCAGCCCCATGGATACGGTGACGGGGTAGTCCCCCGGCAGGCCTGGGTAGGAGGACTCGGCGATGAGGGTGCGGATCCGTTCCACGCACGTGAGTGCATCGTGCAAGTCCGGGTAGGCGAGCACGATCACGAACTCTTCGCCTCCGTACCGTGCGAGGTAGTCCTGCTGGCGGATGTTTCCGCGCACGATTTCAGAAAGGGTCTTGAGCACCGTGTCACCGGCCACATGCCCGAAGGTGTCGTTCACGCTCTTGAAATCGTCCAGGTCGAAGATGCACAGGGAAAAGGGCGCCTCGCCCCGGTCGGCCAGGGACTTCTCCCGGGCCAGGATCTGGTAGAGGTGTCCCCGGTTGTAGGCGCCGGTGAGGTCGTCATGGATGGCCTTCTGCTTGATGATCTGCATGGCGTTGTGCAGCTCAGCGTTCGCTTTGCTCAGCTTCTTCCGCATGATGTTGATGTAGCTCCCCACGAAGGAGAACCAGAACAGGACCGCGGTGAGGATGAGCAGGTACAGGGCCTCAACCTTGAGGTTCACGCTCTCCGGGTGATTTTCTTCCAGGAGGAGGATCACGATGGCGTAGCTGATGCTGGCGAACAGGGAGAGGATGATGAACTGGCGGAGGTTGAGCTTGAAGGCGCCGAAGATGAAGACCACAAGGTAGAGCAGGAGCATGATCCCCCGGGCCTCGTTCAGGTGGTAGGCCACGATCATGATCCACATGGTGGCAAGGCTCATCTGGAGCAGGGTGAGGCTCGGGTCGTGGGAGCGCTTGTTCAGACCGGTGCGGAACACCGCATAGAGGCCGGCGTTCATGAGCACCACGGCGCAGAAGAGCAGCAGGGTCCCGGTGAACTGCATCCTGAACATGCCCTGGAAGTAGCAGTACCAGATGAGGAGCATCCACATGGAGTAGGATGCGCTCGCGATGAGGAACCGCTTGATCCTCAGGGACTGGTTGTAGTCGTCTTCAGGTATGATCCGCAGCATTCCCCTTCACCTGTCATCTTGACCCGGGCATCAAGAATCCTGTTCGTCACATTCTGCAGAAAGCATAAGTCTTTTCTCGAACCTATGATGCTATTTCCAGCCCGGACGGCATGGTGCCGTGCTGCGGGTTTTTCGCATTGACCTGGTGCGCCGGGCTCCGGTAGTGGAGGTGGCATGGACATGACACCACCAACGGCCGGGGTGCGGGTATGATCGGGACCCTGGCCAACACGTCTGCAATCGTCGCGGGCTCCCTCGTCGGGGTCGCTGCGGGCAGGCACCTCGGCGAGGACCTGAAGAGGATCCTCATGCAGGCCCTGGGGCTTGCCGTGGTGGTCATCGGCCTGCAGATGGCCCTGTCAGCCCAAGGACTCATCCCGTCGGTGGCCTGCCTCCTGCTGGGCGCGCTCACGGGCGAGCTCATGAGGATCGAACGCGGGGTGGAGCGTATCGGCGAGGTCCTGAAGGCCCGCTTCGCCTCCGGGTCAGGGACCTTCGTCCAGGGGTTCGTGAGCGCCACGGTCCTCTATATAACCGGTGCCATGACCATCATCGGGTGCATCCAGGACGGCACTGCGGGCAATCCCGACACGCTCTTCCTCAAATCGCTCCTGGACGGCGTCGCCTCCATGGCCCTGGCCTCCACTCTGGGCATCGGGGTGGCGTTTTCCGCCTTGAGCGTCCTGTTGGTTCAGGGTTCCATGACCCTGCTGGCCGGCCACATCGCCTTTCTCCAGGAACCGGCCGTGCTGGCCTCCATCACCAGCACCGGCGGCATGATCATCCTTGCCATCGGCATCAACCTGCTCGGCTTGAGCGTCATACGGGTGGGGAACTTCATCCCTGCGCTCGTGTACGCGGGGCTCTACCCGCTGCTCTTCCCATGACGTATCAGGACCAGGCACATCCTTTTCCAGGGGGTTCGTATGCAGGTATTCCTTGACAGGGCCCAGTGCTTCCTCCTCGTCGTGGACATCCAGGAACGGCTCCACGCCGCCATGGAGGAGACCTTCCGGGACACGTATGTGAAGAACGGCATCATCCTCGTAGAGACGGCCAGGGCGTTTTCGCTGCCCATCGTCGTGTCAGAGCAGTATCCCAGAGGTCTCGGCGCCACCATCGAACCCGTGGCGGCCCGTCTGGGGGACATCCCGCGCAGGGAAAAGCTCTCCTTCAGCTGCTTCCGTGATGAAGCCATCCACGCAGAGATGGAGACCCTCGGCAGAAAGACCGCAGTCATCGCGGGCATCGAGGCGCACGTATGCGTCATGCAGACCGCCCTGGACCTGCTCGGCGCAGGCTATACCGTGGCGGTGGCTTCGGACGCGGTCTGCTCCCGGAGAACCCGGGACCGTCAGGCTGCGCTGGACGCCATGGCACGCCTCAGCGTCCTGGTGTACCCCACCGAGACGATTGCGTTCATGCTCATGGAGCGGGCAGGGACGCCGGAGTTCAGGCAGCTCTCGCCGCTGTTCCGGTGAGCGGATCAAGTTACAGCATTTAGGCCCTTGAAACATGGACCATGGTGTGGTAAACCGCTCAACCAGCACACACGTCCCGCACCGCGCAGAAGCCGGGGGTGCCCGTTTTTACGAGGTCCGGCCCTGCAGGGACGGAGGAAAAAACCAAGGAGGTAGTACATGTCAGTCGTCACCATGAAGCAGCTTCTCGAGGCAGGGGTCCATTTCGGCCACCAGACACCGCGGTGGAACCCCAAGATGAAACCCTACATCTTCGGTTCGCGCAACGGCATCCACATCATCGACCTGCAGAAGACGGAAAAGCTCTTCGAAAAGGCCTGTGACGTTATCCGCGACACCGCGGCCAATGGCGGCAAGATCCTGTTCGTGGGCACCAAGAAGCAGGCCCAGGACGCCATCGAGGAAGAGGCAGGACGCGTCGGCGCCTTCTACGTGAACTACCGGTGGCTGGGCGGCACGCTCACCAACTTCACCACCATCCGCAAGAGCGTGGACAAGCTCAAGTGGCTCGAGTCCATCATCGACAACAGCACCATCGAGAACTACCCCAAGAAGGAACAGATCAGCATGAAGCGCCACAAGATGAAGCTCGAGCGCTCACTGCACGGCATCAAGGACATGAACGGGCTGCCGGACATCCTCTACATCGTGGACCCCTCCCGCGAGTACATCGCCATCCAGGAGGCCAAGAAGCTCAGGATACCCATCGTGGCCATCGTGGACACGAACTGCGACCCCACGCTCATCGACTACGTGATCCCGGGGAATGACGACGCCATCCGCGCCATCAGGCTCTTCACGTCCAAGATCGCCGACGCCGTTGACCAGGGCTCCCGCCTCTGGCAGGAGAAACTGGCCACCGAGGTGAAGGAGGAGGCGGCCGAGGAGAAGGGTGCCGGCAAGGGCAGGGCGCCCAAGGGGGAGACCATGGGCAAGGGCCTCGAGGGAGAGATCGAGATCATCGTGAAGGAGAGCAAGCCTGCCAGGGACAAGACGGCCCCCGCAGCGGCCGAGGCGGCAGAAGCGAAAGAAGAAGAGCTCGCATAGCACACGCACAACGGAGGTAGACGGTGCAGATTACATCGGAGATAGTCAAGAAGCTCAGGGACAAGACCGGCGTCGGCATGATGGACTGCAAGAAGGCCCTTGAGGAGACGAACGGGGACTTCGACAAGGCGGTGGAGATCCTCAGGAAGAAGGGCATCGATGTCGCGAACAAACGCTCCGGCCGCACGGCCAGCCAGGGCACCATCGCATCCTATATCCACATGGGCGGCAAGATCGGCGTGCTGGTCGAGGTGAACTGCGAGAGCGACTTCGTGGCGAAGTCGGATGACTTCAACAACTTCGTCAAGGACGTGGCCATGCAGATCGCCGCGGCGAGCCCGGACTGGGTAGTCCGCGAGGAGGTGCCCGCGGACGTCCTGAACAAGGAGAAGGAGATCCTCAAGGAGCAGGCGCTGAAGACGGGCAAGCCCGAGAAGGTCATCGAGAAGATCGTGGAGGGCAAGCTCGCCAAGTTCTACTCCGAGCGCTGCCTCATGGACCAGCCCTTCGTGAAGGACCAGGACAAGACCATCAAGCAGCTCCTCGACGAGCTGATGGCCAAGACCGGCGAGAAGTGCCTCGTGAGGCGCTTCGCCCGGTACCAGGTGGGAGAAGACCTCTAGAGGGTGTCCGTGCTCTACCGGCGAATACTCCTCAAGCTCAGCGGTGAAGCCCTGGCGGGAGAGAAAGGCTTCGGGATAGACGAGGTGACGCTCAAGCGCTTTGTCGATCCGGTGAAGGCAGCCACCGCTTCAGGCGTTGAGGTGGGTCTTGTCCTGGGAGGCGGAAACTTCTTCCGCGGGGTGAGCGCCGCGAGCGTCATCGACCGGGTGAGCGCCGACCACATGGGCATGCTGGCCACGGTGATGAACGCCCTGGCGTTCAGGGCCGCCCTGGCATCTCAGGGCATCGAGTGCAGGGTCATGAGCGCCATCCCCATGGACACCGTGTGCGACCCCATAGTGGTCGACCAGGCGCGCAGGCACCTGGCCGGCGGCGCCGTGGTGATCTTCGCCGGCGGCACGGGCAACCCCTTCTTCACCACCGATACCAACGCGGCGCTCCGCGCTCTGGAGATCGGGGCCGACGTCCTCATCAAGGCCACCAAGGTGAACGGCATCTACGACAGGGACCCGGTAAAGCACCCG
>ENA-UOWE01005569-UOWE01005569.1-activated-sludge-metagenome-genome-assembly--contig:-NODE-5569-length-11445-cov-3.398771_pt1 | contig 11445 bp, 12 predicted proteins | sample MGYA00249841_ERZ761562 | MGnify/ENA primary metagenome ERZ761562 (study PRJEB28883, sample SAMN05720200) | activated sludge metagenome | isolation source: Anaerobic digester | place: Japan... | reverse complement strand
TTCAAATCCTCGGCGATCCATTCAGCATACTCTTTTGTTGAGCCATATTGACTCGAATAAATAATTATTCCGTTCATAATAAAATCTCCTTAAAATTTTTAAAACTTTTTATCATATTTTGATTTATATTTCAAATAAAATTATTTTGTAATTTGATTGACTTTTTTGATAAAGAGGTTTAGTATAATTCTAATTGGTTTATTTTTTATTGTCTAAAGGATGAATTTTTATGAAATACTATTTGATACCTGTTTTTATTTTAATTATTTGTGTAGTGTCATTCTTACTTTTTGGATGCAAAAAAAAGTCTACAGTTGATATAAAAGATCTTGAAAGAATTGTAGATGAATACTGTAAATATATCTCAGATGGAGACTACAAAACTGCCTATGAAAAATATTTGAATTCATCATACAAAAAAGATATTTCTTTGTCTGATTTTACATCAGCTCATGAAAAAAGAAAAGAAAAAGTTGGTATTCTACAAGAAAAAAAATTAACTTTTAATACCAATACTTACAATATATTTTCAGGTTTAAGAGAATACCAATTTACTTATGAATTAAAATATTCAAACACAACAAATCATGAAATTATAAAATTAAACGATCAAGATGGCATATTTCTTATTGAAGGGACTTATACATCTTCATCTTCGGATACTTTAAGATTTATGGTTTGGTAGAATATTCATAAATATCATAGATGACTTTTTTAAACACTATTTTTTATTATAAATCATAAAAAAGTTAAAATAATAATTGATTTTTTTTTAAAATTAGGTTATTATTAGTAATTAAATAATTTGCAGCTGGAGGATATATGACTAATGATGATATCAAAAAAATAGTAACAAAAATATTTGTGGATGAATTTGAAAAAGAAGAAAATGAAATAACTGAAGAAGCGTCTTTGTTTGATGATCTTGAACTTGATTCTTTGGATGGAATAGATTTAATTGTTGCTTTAGAAAAAGCTGTTAAAGCAAAAGTTGGAAAAGATGTAAAGATCGAAGAAGAAAAAGCAAAATCTTTGAAAACTGTTGGTGATATTTACAAAGTTATAGAAGAATTAGCTAGTTAATTTATCTTATTTATTTTTATAAAATAAGTATAAATATATTTCCAAATTTGTTTTTTTATGTTATAGTGGTTTAGTGATTTTTAATTAAGAAGTGAGGTTTGTAATGTCTGACGAAAAACAGGGGCAAAAGCAAGATAAAAACAAAAAAATAAACAAAATGAGTGTTGCTGAACTCGAAAAAGCTATTGAAAAGACCAAAGAGCATCAAGGTGATCTTCAATCAAGATATGGTTTAGAATTAATCAAAAGAAAAGAGTATTTACAACTTAAAGGTAAAAAATAATTTCTTTTATAGCCTATGGTAAACATAGGCTATACCCCCCAAATAAAATTTATGCAAAATTCGACTAATTCCCAATATTTATCAGTATCTGATTTGACTCATTTGATAAAGTTAAATCTCGAATCTGTTTTTTATGATATATATCTAAAAGGTGAAGTTTCAAATTTTAGACCATCATCTAACGGGCATTGGTATTTTTCTTTGAAAGATAACAATTCGAGCATAAAAGCGATTATATTTAAAAACAATCAGCAAGAAATTTTAAAACAATTAAAATCAAATAATCAAGATTTTGAAAACGGTAAAGAGGTTTTGGTAGAGGGAAGACTCTCGGTTTATGAAAAATCAGGTGAATACTCTATTATAATTAATAAAGTAATCCCCATTGGAGTCGGAGAATTAACCTTAAGATTTCAACTGCTTAAAGAAAAACTCTCATCTGAAGGTCTTTTTGATGAAAATAAAAAAAAGTCTTTGCCAAAGTATCCTGAAGTAATAGGAATTGTAACTTCTCCAACCGGTGCGGCTTTACAGGATATTCTTAATGTTTTAAAAAGAAGATTTGCCACAATTAAAATTATAGTATTCCCTTGTAGTGTTCAAGGAGAGAGTGCAAAATATGAGATATCAAAAGCCATAGAGTGTGCAAATTATCATTACAAAATAAACAGTGATAAAAAGGTGGATACTCTACTGATAGCAAGAGGTGGTGGTTCTATTGAAGATTTGTGGGCTTTTAACGAAGAGATTGTAGCGAGGTCTATTTTTAATTCTACAATTCCGACAATTACGGGTATAGGTCATGAAATAGACTTTACTATTGCAGATTTTTGTGCTGATTTAAGAGCACCTACTCCTTCGGCTGCGGCAGAAATCGTGGTAAAAAATAAAGAGGATTTAGTAAATAGTATCTCTTCTTACAAATTAAGAATTGAAGCAGGTTTTAACAATTATATAGAAAAAATATTTAGTAGATTTGAAAGATGTGAAAATGAAAGATTAACTACTCTTTTTGAAAGAATTTATGAAGAAAAAAATTTAAATTATTCGTATTCAAATGATAAATTTACCAATTTTTTTAAAAATAGTTATGAAAATTCCAAAAAAAGATTTATAAAAATAGCCGAAAAACTTAATAATTTGAGCCCTTTATCGGTTTTGAGTCGCGGATACTCTCTTGTCACAGATGTGGAAGGCAATGTCATCAAATCTTCAAAAGATTTGAAAAAAGATGAAACCCTTTATATAAAATTGAATTCCGGGAAAATAAAAGCCGGTATTATTGATATTATTGAATAGAATTTTTGATATTATTGATAAAATCCTTAATTATTATTTCAAGATTTTTTGAAAAATATTCTAATTTTTCTATTTCATTACTTATTCCATCTAAGTCATTATTTAAAGCCAAATTCTGAATTGTTTTACCGATTTCTGATAAAATAGGTAATCCACATATAGCAGAAACCCCTTTTAAACCATGACCTAAATTTGAAATTTTTTTATATGATTTATTCTGAAATTCTATCTTTATGGATTTAAGTTTATCATCAAAATCTTCAATATACATTTTTAAGATATTTTCAAGTTCATTATATCTATTTTTATAATGTTCTTTTATGAAATGAATATCAAAGAAATTATCATGATTAATATTGTCCATTAACCTTACTCCTGATTTTTTTCAGTCGCTTTATACAGTATATAAAAATATTTCAAAAAGTCAAAAATATAGGCGATTTTTTTAAAATAAATTTTAATAATTATCATAAAATAATTTTATTTGACTTTTTTTTTAATTTAATTTAATCTATCACTAATTTAATTTCAAATAAATCATATGGAGGCTTTTTAATGAAATCTGTTTTGCTTTTTCTATTTCTTTTAACAAATCTTGTAATTTTTTCTAATCCGACTACAATTGTTTTAGGTCATGAAGAAAATAATTTTCCGTGGGTTTTCCCATATGAAAAAGGTAAGGATGGTTGTGATGGAATTGATGTTGAATTTATTAAAATTCTTGAAAAAAAATTAAAAATAAGTATTAAACTTGTTATTTATCCTTGGTCAAGATGTCTTTCGGAGATGAAGGATGGTAAAATTGACGGTGTTTTTCCTTCAAGTTACAAAAAGGATAGAGAAGAGATGGGACTTTACCCGTACACAGCCGATAAAAAGGTTGATGAATCAAAATATATTCACATATCGGGTTATTCATTATATATAATGGCTGATTCAAAAATTGAATTTGACGGAACGAATTTCAAAAATCTTGATGGTAAGATTGGTGCTCAAAGGACTTTTTCAATTATACCTGAATTAAAAAAAATAGGAGTTGAAGTTGATAAATCAACTATGGATCCTGTGCTACTTTTTAAAATGCTCGAAAACGGTAGAATTAAAGCGGCAACTATCCAGACAGCAAGAGGCGATGATATTTTAAAAAATAATGATAATTTTAATAAAAAGATGATTAAATATCCGACAGATAAGGGAATTTTCTCACAAAAACCATATTTTATTCAAATATCTCATCAATTGGTGTCAAAATATCCTGATTTTTCTAAACTATTTTATAGCACCATTGAGGAGATAAGAAATTCAAAAGAGTTCAAAAATATCGAAATTGATTTTTATAAGAGGATTTCAACAAATTAATTCTTTTAATTTTTTATTTATATAATAAGTGAGGATTTTTATGATAGGGATTATTTTTCTTTCTATATTTTTATTGTTGATGATCGGGATTGGAGTCTGGGGTATGAAAAAAACTACAACACTTAATGACTTCTTTCTTGGGGGTAGATCTATCGGCCCATGGATATCGGCTTTTGCTTATGGTACTTCATATTTTTCTGCTGTTTTATTTATCGGTTTTGCAGGAAAACTTGGTTGGGGATTTGGGTTGAATGTATTATGGATTTCACTTGGTAATACGCTTTTTGGTGCACTTCTTGCGTGGTTAATATTAGGCAGAAGAACGAGGAGAATGACACAAAATCTTGAAGTTATGACTATGCCGGAATTTTTACAGGAGCGATTTCAAGGTAAATATATTAAAATATTTAGTGCTATAATAATCTTTACATTCTTAATACCTTATTCTGCATCGGTTTTTAAGGGTTTAGGGCATCTTTTTGAAATAAATTTTAATATTTCATACGATATTGCGTTAATGATAATGATAGCGATTACAGGAATTTATCTTATACTCGGCGGTTATTTTGCTATAACATTGACCGATTTTATTCAGGGAATTATAATGCTATTTGGAAGCGTTGCAATGGTCACCATATTGATTGGTAAAGCAGGTGGTTTATCAAGCTCTATCTCTGCCATAATACAAAATTATCCAATGCATATTCCATTGGCAAAACAACCTAATATGATTTTACTGATTTCTCTTGTTTTTATGACAAGTTTTGGTGCATGGGGTATGCCTCAGATGGTTCAAAAATTCTACGCCATTAAAAATGAAAAGATGATAGGTGTAGCAGCAATCGTTACAACCGTTTTTGCTGTGATAATAGTTTTTGCCGCATATTTTACCGGTGCATTAACACATATTTTTTATTCGCCTGAGACTTTGCCGATGGGGGCAAAAGGAATTGCTTTTGATAAGATAATTCCAGATATGTTAAAGGCAAATTTACCGGAATATCTTATGGCGTTAATTTTACTTCTTGTTTTATCAGCGTCGATGTCAACATTATCAAGTCTTGTTTTGGTATCTTCTTCGTCTGTTGCTATAGACTTATATAAAGGTCACATAAATCCAAATATTTCAAAAAGTAATTCGCTTGTTATGATGAGGTTCTTAAGCGGAATCTTCATAGTAATTTCATACTTTATCGCAAGATATGACTTTGGTATTATAGTAACATTGATGTCTCTGTCATGGGGTGCTGTGTCAGGCTCATTTATGGCTGCATTTGTTTACGGACTTTATTACAAGGGTGCAACAAAAATAGGTATTGCAAGCGGAATGGCAACAGGTTTAGTGTTATCAATTGTTCTTTTTTTTGTATTAGGTCCTGCTAATTCCCCGATTGCTTCATCAATCGCTATTATCGTTCCATTTTTTGTTATACCTGTTGTGAGTTTATTTACAAAAAAAGTTGATAAAGAGATTCTAGATAAAGCATTTCAAAATATATAGTTTAGGAGAATATTTAAATATGATTAGAGACGCTACAGTAAATGACGCAGATCAGATTGTTGATTTAGTTAATAATTTTGCCAAAAGGGGTTTGATGCTCTCAAAAACCCCTTATAAAGTTTATTCTACCATACAAAACTTCTTTGTTATTGAAGTTGACGGCAAAATTATCGGATGTGCTGCCTTAAATATATTATGGAAAGATATGGGAGAGATATGCTCCCTTGCAGTTCATCCCGACTATCAAGGAAAAGGTTTTGGCAGAATGCTTGTTGAGATGGGAATGAAGAAAGCAAAAGAGTTGGGACTTCCTAAGGTAATATCGTTAACCTATCAGGATAAGTTTTTTGAAAAGCTCGGCTTTAAACTTGTTGATAAAAGTCAGTTTCCCCGTAAGTTGTGGAGGGAGTGTTTGGAATGCCCAAAACTTGAGGTCTGTGACGAACTTGCATATGTTTACGAATTTAAATGAGAAAATTATATATAGATTTATTACGACTGATTGCATTGTTTTATATGTTTTTTCAACATTCTGTTCTAGGCCTTTTAAAGCCGGAAGATAATACGGGGATTATCTATTTTTTATTTGAAATAGTACCTTTTTGTCCGGCGTTGTTTTTATTTCTTGCCGGCTTTTCTATGACTTTTAAGTTTGAGAAGCAAGATAATCCTCTTATTGATAATAACTACCTTTTTCATTTAATAAAGAGGGGTTTTTTGTTAATTGTATGTTCTCAACTATTTTTTTTCTTTGAACATGGTTTTCAATTGCCTGATTTTTTTGTAGCGAGCGGAATACTAAATACTATCGGTTTAATGATAATTATTTCAGGTTTATTATTAAAATTTAAATATAAAAAAATCATTTTTTCTATACTTGTTATACTGTTACTTGTTTCAACAACTTTGATGGGAGTATTTCAGATATATATAGTCCCTTTCAATTACGGTTACGAACCCATAAGCCCCACAATAATTTACGGGTTTATAGGAGTATTATTTGGTCTTATCTTGATTTCACAAAAAAATCCTTTCGATAAAAGGAATTTTGTTTTATTTTTATCAACTATTGGTTTGTTTATAATGATTTTTTACACTATCAAATTTGGATTTGGTAAGGTCTTTTTTTCAGACATCGGCAGATATGAGATAGTAAGACATTTTCATCAAAATATGTTACCTCAAAATATTTTATTTAATTCTAAAGATGTCAGTTTATACATAGCTAGAATATGGAATTTTAATTTTCATTCGATGGTTGCGTCATTAGGGACAGTTTTTTTACTTTTTGGAATAGGTTATCTATTAGAACCATTCTTTCAGAAAGTACTAAAAAATAATATCTTCTTACCCGGTAAGTATGCCTTTGTCAACTATTTTTATCATCTGATAGTGATAGCTCTATTTGTCGTGATATTTGATTTTGGAATATTTAGTAAATGGCAATTTGTGATTTTTATTGTTTTACTATTTGTTTTTAGCTACCTTATTTCATTTGTTATAGACAGAAAACTCTTTCGGAAAAAAAATAAATTAATGCCATCGAAATAAAAGTAATTTTTGGAGATATGGATGTTTTATAATTGTAATTGTATAGATGGAGCAAAAAAGTATATTAACGACAACTCAATTGATTTAATTATTTCAGATCCGCCTTATGGTATCGATGGAGATAAATTACACAAGCACTATAATAGGGATGAAGATTTTGTTTTAGATGGATATGTTGAAATACCTGAAAACGAATATTCTCAATTTTCTGAAGAGTGGATTAAGGAGGCAGAAAGAGTATTAAAACCGGGTGGCTCCATTTACATTGTTTCGGGCTATACAAATTTAAGGCATATTCTAAATGCATTATCTGAAACGCAACTTATAGAAAAAAATCACATTATTTGGAAATTTAATTTTGGTGTCTATACAAGTAAAAAATATATATCCTCGCATTATCATATTCTCTATTATGTAAAGCCCGGTAAAAATCATACTTTTAATATCAATGCTTTTTACTCTGATACTGAAAAATCAGACACAGGAGGATCGCTTAATTATAAAGACCGAGAAGATGTTTGGATTATTAATCGTGAATATAAACCGGGCGAAATAAAAAATAAAAACGAATTACCGAAAGATCTTTTAACAAAAATGATTCTTTATTCCAGTAATCCTAACGATCTGATATGTGATTTTTTTTTAGGAAGTTTTTCAACTGCTAAAGTTGCTATTGGATTGGGAAGAAAAGCTTGTGGTTTTGAAGTCAGCAAAACTGCCTTTGATTATCAAATAAAACAAATTGAAAATATAAAACATGGTTCAATGTTAGATGAACTACGGCAAGTTCCATCCAACAAAATAACTAATCGAGGCAAACGATTGCAAAATGGAGAAAAAGATTCTATAATCGCTGACTTCAACCTATTAATGAGCAACGGCCATTTAAAAAAAGATGCAATCGAAAATTTATCCAACAAATATGGCAGAGGATACTGGTCAATTTTAAAAATAATCGATGGTAATAAAGAGGCTAATTCTCTTTTTCTTTTTTGAATGGAACTTTTATTCCCAACGAATCAGAAAGCGACATAAATTTTGATATAAAACTTGTCAAATTGTTTATCAATGGATCACTCTCTCCCGTTTGAAGAATTTTTAATTCTTTAATTTCAGGCATCCTTTCGGCAATATTCGGTAATACTTCAATAAGAGATTGAAAAATAACATTACTGTTGACAAGATTACCGATTTCCATTCTTGCTTTCTCTATATTGACTCTCTGAGTTTCAAGTTCGATTTCAAGCTCTTTTACAGATTTTTCTTTATCAAGAGTTGTTTTAGTTTTTAAATTTTCGATTATTTGATTTTGTTTTTCTGTTAATATATTAAGTTCTGATTCTTTCTCTGTGATAGTTTTTTCCCAATCAAGCCATTTGGTTTTTAATTTAAAAAATAACTCATCTTTTTTTGACTTTTCTTCTGCTTCAAAAATCTCCTCTTCAGTAAGAGTTGCAATCTCTCTTTTTTTCTTCTCAAGCAGAATTTTTGATTGTTGCTCCTCCATAAGATTTTGTAATCTAAGATTTTCTATCTCTCTATTATGTTGAATTTCATTCTCTTTTTCAAGAATTCTATCTTGCATCATCTTTTCTGATAGAACTGTTTGCTCCTCGAGTTTGTATTTGTTTTGAATATTTTCTTGCTCTTTTTCAAAGCGGATTGTCTCCTCTCGAAATTTTAACTCAATTGTCTCTGTATTTTTTTTCTGTTTAATCAACTCTATTTCAAGGTTTGTTTCGGCTTCGTTAGTCTCACTCTGTTTTCTTGATTCAAGTTCCTTCTTTTTGATCTCATTTTGCATCTCGAGCAGACTGATACTTGATTTCTTTTTTTGTTCATGTCTAAACGGACTTTGCAAATCTTCCCATAATGATGTAGAACTAACCAACGCTTCTCTAATTTGAACTGTGGTAATTTTTATACCAAGTCCTTCGTCATCTTTATAATTACCTTGTCCTTCAGCTACGGTTTTTAATCTTGCTGTAAGCTCTTTAATAACAGGCTCTTTATCAGTAAGAACCTCCTCTACACTTATAGTCGCTATCTTGTCTTTTATTGCAGCCTCTGCCTGTTCTCTTAATTGAGCATTCACAATTCCAAGGGGATCGCGAGGATCAGAAAAATCAAGTTTTTTGTAGGCTATAGAAAAATCAGCAATTTGCCACTGGACATAAGCAAGGATATTAATACCCTGTTTTTCTTTTGTGATACACTTTGCAACCACACCTATTGTCTGCATCGCAGCCGGAACTATAAGATAAGCATCGGTATCCGGATTGTATCTGAATGAAACACCAAGTCCAATTGTTACAGGATTTTTTTTATTGATTCGCGTGTGGACTACATAAGCATTTGGAGGTACGATTACCTTTTTAAAAATAATTCCTGTGATTTTAACCTTTATCGGCTCTTTTTCATTCTGAAGTTCCTCTGAAGTTTTTAACATATTTATTTGAATAGAATTGGATTTCTTTCGAGAACTGTCAATTGCCATAGAAGGTGTAGCTGTATTTGTTTGTGATAAGCCAAAACCTACATTATTGCTCATCGGTTGAGACAACTCTTGTTGAGCGGAAAGAATATTATCCTGATATGCGATTTCTGATTCTTGTTGCTCGATAAATATATCTTTTGCCGATTTTTTCTTTTCCATAAAATCCTCCTGTGACATATACACAATTAAGTATAATACATTTATCAAATAAATAAAAGTATATTTTAATATTTATACCGGATTATTTAAAATAAAAAATTGCCAGACTAATCAGTCCGGCATATCATATAATATCTCAAAACACAGCCAACCTCTACTGTCTCGGCAGCCCCGTTGCTGTATCAAACGCTCCGATATTAAGAAGCGGTTTGTTGTCAGCACCATAAGTATTAAACGATCCGCCTGCATAGATGGTAGATCCGGAAACAATAAGAGAATAAACACAATTATCCAGATTAGGATCCCAAGAAGTAGCCAGTCCGGTTGTAATATCAATAGCCGCAATATTACTTCTTGATTGTCCTCCGATAGCGGTAAATATGCCGCCGACATACATATTAGAACCGGATGTAGTAAGGGCACTAATAGGTCAGACACCCCCCTTATTTTATCCCTAATCCGTTTTCTGTTGCTACATAAATATTGGAGCCGGATACATAAAGTCCATAAGAAATATTAATACCCAAGCCGTTCGCAGTTGTTTTATTTACAAATGTAGTACCGTTGTCGATAGAGATCGATAATCCCCCGCCGGTTGCCGCATAAATAGCAGAACCGGATGCATAGAGACTCCATGAATTACGTTGCTGCCCAGCCCGTTAGCGGCGGTTGTTTTATTCACCCATGTTGCGCCGTTGTCGGTAGAGATTGATAACCCGCCGCCGTTCGTTGCTGCATAAATAGTAGAACCGGCTGCATAGACTCCATAAACATAATTATTTCCTAGGCCGTTTGTTGTTGTCTTATTAACCCATGTTGTGCCGCTGTCGGTTGAGATTGACAACCCGCCGCCGGTTGCCGCGTAAATAGTGGAGCCTGATACATAGAATCCGTAAACATTATTGCTGCCCAGCCCGTTTGATGTTGTCTTATTCACCCATGTTGTGCCGCTATCGGTAGAGATCGATAACCCGCCTGCCGTTGCCGCATAAATCGTAGAACCTGATGCATAGACTCCATTAACAGTGGTGCTGCCCAGCCCGTTTGCGGTTGTTTTATTCGCCCAGGTAGTACCGCTGTCTGTAGAGATAGATAACCCGCCTGCCGTTGCCGCATAAATAGTGGAGCCTGATGCATAGACTCCATTAACAGTGGTGCTGCCCAGCCCGTTTGATGCTATTTTATTCACCCAGGTAGTACCGTTGTCGGTAGAGATCGATAACCCGCCTGTCGTTGCCGCGTAAATAGTGGAGCCGGACGCGTAGACGCCAGTAACAGTGTTGCTGCCCAGCCCGTCTGTAGTTGTCTTATTCACCCAGGTAATACCGTTATCGGTAGAGATCGATAACCCGCCGCCGGTTGCTGCATAAATAGTGGAGCCGGATGCATAGACGCCGCGAATTGTGTTGCTGCCCAGCCCGTTTGATGTTGTCATATTCACCCATGTTGCACCGTTATCGGTAGAGATCGATAACCCGCCGCCGGTTGCCGCGTAAATAGTGGAGCCTGATGCGTAGACGCCATTAACAGTGGTGCTGCCCAGTCCGTTTGTTGTTGTCTTATTAACCCATGTTGTGCCGCTGTTGGTAGAGATTGATAACCCGCTAAGTGTTGCTGCGTAAATATTTGATCCTGCTGCATAGACTCCATAAACAGTGTTGTGACCCAGCCCGTTTACGGTTGTTTTATTAACCCATGTTGTACCGTTGTCTG
>ENA-UOWE01005566-UOWE01005566.1-activated-sludge-metagenome-genome-assembly--contig:-NODE-5566-length-11450-cov-5.817903_pt1 | contig 11450 bp, 7 predicted proteins | sample MGYA00249841_ERZ761562 | MGnify/ENA primary metagenome ERZ761562 (study PRJEB28883, sample SAMN05720200) | activated sludge metagenome | isolation source: Anaerobic digester | place: Japan... | reverse complement strand
TTACAGAAAAAGAAGGCTTATCCAATAATATTGTATGGTCAATTTTACAGGACCATAGCGGAAATCTCTGGTTCGGCACATACGGAGGTGGTCTCACTGTGCTTTGTTCTGCGGAATTTGCGCCTGCTGTCCGGCCTGCGCCGGCGGGCTGCAAAAACGTCGCAGAAGCAAAGCTACAGAATACATCCGGCACTATCAATACCCCCGCAAATAAATTTTTCGATGGTCGCTTGTTGATAACTTTAACCGAAAAAGAAGGGCTGGTAAGTAATTATATATTTGCTATGCTTGAGGATAAAAGCGGAAATTTATGGTTCGGAACACGATTTGGCCTTAGCAAACTGCCGGCGTTACAGAGGGAGAAGTTAGTCGAAAAAATCCTCATTTGTAAGAAAAATGGAACAAAGCTTCCTGAAAACGAGGTGTTTTTCAAAAATTATGATTATTACGATGGCTTTCTCGGTATTGGCGTAAACGGCGGCAATAACGGTAAAAACGTGTATGAGGCCGGTGACGGCACAATATGGATAGCAGCCAACGACCGGCTCACCGCATACCATCCCGAAGGCGACCCCCCCGATACCATACCGCCCAATGTGCAATTAACCGGTATAGAACTGTTCAGCGAAAATATAGAATGGGTTAATTTAGAAAAAAACAAAGATACCAGTTTTGTTCTTGGTAATGGTGTAAAAGTGGGCAACTTTGAATTCGACGGCATAACAAAATGGTATTGGCTTCCCGAAAACCTGAGTCTTGCTTACAATAATAATTACCTCACCTTTAATTTTATCGGCATAACCCAGAAGTTTCCCAAAAAGGTAAAATACCAATACAAACTCGAAGGCATAGACGAAAACTGGAGCGCAATAACCGGTAAAACCTATGCTTCTTATGGTAACTTGCCGCATGGCAAATACACGTTTAAAGTCAAAGCCATGAACAGCGAAGGGTACTGGAGCAAGGAGTTTACGTACAGTTTTGAAATCAGGCCTCCGTGGTGGCTTACCTGGTGGTTCCGGACAATATATATAACCGCTGCCATACTGGCGTTGTTTGGCCTGTACCGCTGGCGTACGGCTTCATTGCGAAAACGGCAAAAGGAATTAGTAATAAAAATAAAAGAAGCCACCGTAGAAATACGAAAACAAAATGAAGAAATTACAAAACAAAGGGATGAAATTGAAGCACAACGCGACTTGGTTATAAATCAAAAAGAACATATAGAAGCGCTTCATAAAGATTTAATTGACAGCATAAATTATGCAGAACGAATACAACGAAGTTTTTTGGCAACTAAAGAATTATTAGACGAAAATTTAAAAGAATATTTTATTTTCTTTCACCCAAAAGATGTGGTTAGTGGTGATTTTTACTGGGCAACCAAATTAATAAATGGCAATTTTGTTTTGGCTACAGCCGATAGTACCGGACATGGTGTTCCGGGTGCTATTATGAGTATTCTGAATATTTCTTCGATAGAAAAAGCTATTGAACAAGGCTTAAATGAACCTTCTGAAATACTAAATTTAACTCGCAAAATCATTATAGAACGACTTAAAAAAGACGGAAGTCCAGAAGGCGGTAAAGATGGTATGGATGTAAGTTTAATTTGTTTTGATTTTGTTAATAATAAGTTTTCTTATTCTGCTGCCAATAATCCTATTTGGGTTATTAGGCAAAATTTGCTTATAGAATTAAAACCTGATAAAATGCCGGTAGGTAAAAATGCTAAAGACCAAATACCATTTACTCAAAACGAATTTCAATTACAAAAGGGAGATGTAGTTTATACTTTAACCGATGGTTTGCCTGACCAGTTTGGCGGTCCCCAAGGGAAAAAGTTTTTATCAAAAAATCTCAAACAATTACTAACCGAAATTTGTTATAAACCGATGTCCGAACAAAAAGAAATACTTGATTACACGCTTGAAAACTGGAAAAACTATAATGGTATAAAATATGAACAGACAGATGATATAACCATTGTGGGAATAAGAATTTAACCACACAAGTTCCTATTGCCAATGCTACAAAATCAAACACATTTTGGTAGATTCAAGTTATAAGTGCAACTTTTCATGCTATAAATTTACAAAATATTTCATAACATTGTGGTCCGAAAAAAAGTTAAAAAAGTAATGCATTACAGCCAACAAATTAGCAAGGAGAATTACAAAGCGATTGTTTGGAAAACATTATTAAACAAAGAACTGGAATAACATAAATACCGGGCATAACACATGTTTTGCGTCAGGCGAAGTATTCACGTTATACCTAAATAGACTGTAGTTACATTAAGTGCAGTGCTTCTATCAACCCTGAAAGTTTTCGGGATGCTCCGATTCTTAGCAATAAAAAGGTGTTTTTTTTATATTTTGCCAAAACTTTGTATAATTGTAGAAAAATTGAAATGAAAATATTAGCACTGATACCGGCTCGTTATGCTTCTACTCGCTTTCCGGGCAAACCGCTTGTTGAGATAAAAGGCAAAAGCATGATACAAAGAGTCGTTGAGCAAAGTTTAAAAGCATTCGAATATGTTTATGTAGCAACAGATGACCAACGAATTTTTGACCATATCACAGAATTGGGATATAAAGCCGTCATGACATCAACACATCACAAAAGCGGGACCGACCGTTGTGCAGAAGCGTTGAAACTCGTCAGCGACCAATTAAACATAAAATTCGACATCGTTGTTAATGTGCAAGGCGATGAACCTTTTATTTCGCCACAGCAACTACGACTTTTAGTTAAAGCATTTGAAAATCAGAACACTCAAATAGCAACGCTTATAAAAAAAATAGAGAACGAACAAGAATTATTTGACAGCAATAAACCTAAAGTAGTTACCGATATTAACGGAAAAGCTATTTATTTTAGCCGTTCAGTAATTCCCTTTTGCAGGAACCATGATTCAAAAAATTGGTTAAAACAGCACACCTATTACAAACACATTGGTTTATATGCCTATAGAGCATCTATTTTAAACGAAATCACGCAACTTAAAACTTCTTCGTTAGAAACGTGCGAATCGTTAGAACAATTGAGATGGATAGAAAACGGCTATTACATTCAAACCATTATTACCGATATAGAGACGTTTTCTGTTGACACCCCTGAAGATTTGAAAAATATTTTACATCAACTTCATGAATAAAAAGCAACTAGGTTTTATCATTGCCATATTCGGTTTTATACTCATAGCTGCCAACGCTCTTCTCTATGTTTTTAATCCGATTCAGGCAAAGCCATCGATACTTATTCTTGGGGTTTTAATTTATTTAACAGGGATGTTTCTGTTAAAAAAAGGAAAATAAAAAAGCTGCCCTAAATCGAGCAGCTCTTTTACAAACTAATGTTTACAGTTTCTCTTTTTAAAAAGAGTATTTTAATTTTAAATAAACCTCGTCATAATCTTTTAACTTTGAAAATGCTGCACCACCTTTTCCGTCAATATATTTCACCCCAATAGTAAGTTCAGCATTATCATTTGGATAATAAGTCAATTCGGGCAGCCAAAACAATGCATACTGATTTTTTACATCGTTGTAATCGCCAATCATAAAACCACCGCTTAATGGAGCCAACTTCAACTTATCATCAAACAATTTCTTTTCCAATCTCAATAAATAATAATCGTTAAGATCATCTACACCTCTTTCATGTAAAAAACCATGTACATATTGAAAATTGGTATAAATGCCATTACTAAATGTATAATCCATACCCAATACAAAATGCAACCACGGTTTATTTGCGTCAAAAATAACCGAATCTGGAATTTGAGGTTGTACAATCCCGGCATCGAAACCCAGCACTTGATTAATATCGGGCAAATGAGTGATTAATTTGTAGGTTTTATCGGGTTTAATTAAGCAGGCTTCGCCCCACACACCAACTCCTTTTAAATTGCCTGTAAAATCGAAACCAAAGCGATGAAAACGAGGGTAAATAAGTTGAGTATTTACATGAACATAAGTTTTGTTTTGAATTAAATTTAAACTATCTATAACAACATTTGCTTCGGATGCTATGGGTAAACCATCGTAGCCATAATTATACGACAATGAAAAATCAACCCCAAAAAATTGCTTTGCAGCCTTGAAAGCAAACGAAGATTGATTTTTAAGATTCATCAACGGATTGAAATAATTGAGCACAACGGTATCGACCGTTATACCGGTTTTTGCCGGAAAAGGCAATAGAGGGTAACCCGGCTTTTGAACAATAGCCATGCTATCCGGAAAAACAAACTCAGGCATTAATAAGCTTGAATATACACCGATAGGAAATTGAGCCTGTTGAAATAAGGGCATATAAACAGCTTCAATTTTTGCATCATCAGCCGGATAATAACGTAACATAATAGCATCGCTTCCTTTATGACGACCAAAATCCCATATATCTTCCAGGTCGTAAGGATTGAGATTATCGGTCGGATTGATTTTATCGGCTGTACCCCACTTAATTCGTTGGCGTCCAATAGATAAATCAAGTTTTTTGATTAAAAAATCATAAATTTCAATCTTTGCTTCTCTTATCTCGGGCACTTTTATCAACTCATGTTCATTACTAAAACCCATATTCCGCACCCAGATATCAGTTGTTATTTTTGCTTTTTCCTCAAATTTTTTATCAAAACCCAACGAAAGTCTGTTTTCGTTCCAAAGCCAATCACCATTATTCAGGTTTAATCGGTGGTCGGGCTGAAAATAACCTCTCCATTGTAAGCCTTCTTGGGCTTTAAGATGATAGGTTGCTCCGAACAAAACAACTATAAATATAATGGGCTTTATAAAATCGAACATTCTCATAAACCATTATTTTTGAATTAATTTACGAACTGTAAAATCATCATCTTTTAAGCCTTTGTCGTATTCGACTGAAGTAAATTCCATTTGAGTTTTGGTACCTTTTTTAATGTCTTTCATTTCAAAAAGTGTGGCTACCCAATAATTTCCTTTCTTTTCAATTTTTGTATTGTTAAGCTCTTTAATTTGATTGCCATTTTTATCAAAATATTGAACTTTGCGTGGATAATTATTATCCTTGCCAACGGTAACAATCAGTTTGCCATAATCCGTTTTATTCGTTGATTTTGGTTTTAATTCTAAAACCCAATTGTTATTTTCCGTTTTTAGCGATACAGCATCGTATTTTTCTTGATATAGCTTACTTTCCATGTCGTCGTAATTAAAATCGGTACCGGCAAATCCTTGATTTTTTGCACTCGATGCAATACGACGTTCTTTTTCGTAAGCAGGCATGTACAAATACATCACATCACCCGGGAGTGATAAAATTCCGATTCCGGCTTGAGCAGCAGGCGATGTAAAACGGAAAATCCGTTTGTCATTGCCTTTCTGCAGTGTTTTCGCTTCACGCAAACTTGATTTACCGTTCTTATCAAAAACGGTCATTTTAATACTTATGGACTGATCTTTAGAAGCATAAATCACTTCGTCCATTTTTTTCAATACATCGGCTGCTGTTTGAGCTACTGCCATGTTTAATGTTGCAATTAAAGCAACTACGGTTAAAAAATTAGTCTTCATAAAATTTATTTTTTAGTTTTTAAGTTCATAACTGCTGCTAATAATGTTAAAGTTGAAAGACCACTCGTCAACATCGTTACGCCAATAAGCAATCCAAATCGCTGTAAGGGAACCAAATCAGAAAAAATCAAAACCAGGAATCCCAACGTTACTGAAAGAACGTTGATAACGATAGCTCGCCCACTGGTTAATGTAGCTCCTTCAACAGCTTCTTGAATTGATTCTACACTATTTTTTTGACTGTGAGTAATGTGCGATATAAAATGGATGGCATAATCGATACCAATACCCATACTTACCGAAGCTACCAGTACCGTTGCCACATCTAACGGAATATGGAGCCACCCCATAGTACCGAACAATGTAATGACGGTAGTTACAATGGGTATAATGGCAAATATGCCGTTTTTAAATGACTTTAATAAATACGAAACTAAAAAGTACACTAACAACAATGCAATCGCTAAACTATAGAGCTGACTGCTAATTAAACTTTCATCAATTTTTTTGTAAATGCTCGGAAAACCGGATTGGCTAACTGAACAAGAATCTAAGTGGTGTTTTGCAAAATATTCGTTTAAGTCATCTACCATTTTCGACATGACTTTACTATCAGTTGTTTTGAGCGTTGCCTGCAATAAACCCTCGGTATTGCCATTTGCAACCAACTGACTCATGGTTTCCTGTCCTTCGAGCAAAAACCAAAGATTATATACTTTTTCCTGATTGGATGGCAATTTTTTACCTTCGCCCATTACATCGTTCATTTCTTTTAAAATATTTACAACAGAGAGCGAATGGGCAACTTCGGGCATAGATGAAACATAATTTTGAACAGTGTCCATCCATTGCAATGTTTTATAATCTTGAATATTCCCTTTGAAGTTTAAAAACAGGTAGGAAGTGCCGCCAAATTTCTGACGCAAAAAGTTTTCGGTCTTTTTGCTGGGATAATTATCTTTAAAATAATCTAACAAATCTACCCTTCGTTCAATTTTAAATAGTCCGACAATAAAAAAAGCAACAATAACCAACCAAGTAACAATTACCGAAATTTTACGCTCACTATTTAAAAAACTTATCCATTTTAATACTTTGTTTAATGGGCTTTTCTTAGATAACTCATGATGTTCAACTGTTTTCTTTTTAAAGGGGAAATAAGACAAAAACGCCGGAACAAAAGTAATGGCAAGAATAAATGAGAAAAATACACCCAATGCAGTAAAAATTCCGAATTGGCTTATCATTACCAAATAACTTCCAAAAATAAACGAAATAAAGCCGATTACCGTTGTTAATGCTGCAAAGAAAACAGGTATGGAGACATATGCCATTGATTTTATTAATACTTCTTTCAACGAGGCATCATTTGATTGAATTTCATCCTGAATTTTATTAATAACATGAATTGCATAGGCACTACCTGTCGCCAATAAAATTACCGGTGTTACATTTGTTACCATCGTAATTTCAAAACCAAGCATTCCCATTATTCCTAAAACCCAATCAATGGCAATTCCAACAGCCAACACAGGCATAATAACACCTCTCCACGACTTAAACGACAAGTACAATACTATTAATATTATTAACAATGCCAATACTCCAAGCGTTACGATATCGTGCGAAATAATGGAGCCAATATCCGTTACCATATAGGGTAAACCACCAAAATACAATTTCCCTTTCCATTTGATTTGGCTTAATTGATTACGCACATTCGTTGAAACATTTGTTTTATCAACATCTACGTAAACAGAGTCTTTCGATTTATTCAATGTAACCGTATAAATCGGAGCTTTGTATTTTTCTTTATAGTAAGCTAAAACAGAATCTTTTTTAATAGTAGAATCTACTTGAAGCTTAAAAGAGGGTTCAATCCTAAAAGTGATGAGCGTAGCTTTTGCGTCTTCCGAAACAAAAAAACCACGATAAATATCTTTAGACAACACATATTTTTTAATTGAATCCAACGCTTTAGGATCGGTGGGAATATTTTCTTTATCTATCAATGGCACAACCTGTAAAACACTATCTACGTTACGTGCATCAATCACATTTACAATAGAATTGGCAGTTGAAACACCCGGCATTGATGCAATGGAATCGGTCATATCGCTAATTTCTTTCAATGCATCAGCAGTAAAAACATTATCGCAGCTATAACCTATCAGAGCAATCATATTGCCTTGATAAGCATCGCCAATGCTGTCGAATGTCATGGTAACCGGATCATTTTTCGGCAAATAATTAATAACATCGGGGTTGATTTTCAACTTAGGAATAAACAACGTAAAAAAGACACTAATAAGTCCTACTGTTATTAGGACTACAAAACGATTTTTTAATACAATTTCTGCAATTTTTTTCATATTCGACTATTTATTTAATTTCGTACAAATTCATTTACTTGTTTTTAATACCATAAAATAATATATCCATCAGGTAATTCAATCGATCGTCTAAGTCAACATCTTCTTGCACAAAAGGTATTTCTAACCCTTTCATGGCAGTAAATATAGCCAATGCAGCCAAGTCGGGTCTTTTAATGGAAAATTCGTTCGTTACAACGCCTTCGGTAAGAATAGAGCGAATAATTGCTATTTCTTCGTCGTCAAACTTTTTTCTTAATTTTTCTATAAATGGCATATGATTAAAATAATCATTCTTCATGGCATCATAAAAATTAATCATTTGCTTTATAAACAACATACGGGTATGTACGTATTCTTTTAATTTGTCAGAAGCTTTTTTATGCTCCAGTAATTTTTTCATAATCTCCTGTCGCAAAATATTTGCTTCATAATCCAATACAGCTTCAAATATTTCTTCTTTTGATTTAAAGTAATAATATATGGAACTCTTCTTCTTTCGCATGGTTAAAGCGATTTCCTCCACCGATGTTTTTTTAAATCCGAATTTTGAAAAAACATCCCTACTCGTAATAATTATTTGTTCCTTTAAATTAGACACATTCATAATTAAACTGTACGATTTTAATATTTTCGCACAAATGTAGAGTGTCTTTTCATAAAAACAAAATTTTCGTCAATAAATTTTAATTTTTTAACATTTATTTTTCACCTCAACCATTACTAACATACTGATTAATTGATAAATAAGAAAAATAAAAAGTACATCTAATCAAAAAGTTTATTAAAAGGCGTAACCCAAATAACAAGGAAACGTATCAAAGTAAGTAATACCTAATTCGAATTACTATGAGACAATTAAAAATTTCTAAGCAAGTAACGAATAGAGATAATCCATCGCTCGACAAATACTTGCACGAAATCGGTAAAATGGATTTACTCAGTGTGGACGAAGAAGTTGATTTAGCTCGAAGAATAAGAGAAGGAAATCAAGAAGCATTCAATAAATTAGTTAATGCTAATTTACGATTTGTCGTATCGGTTGCCAAGCAATATCAAAATCAAGGCTTAAGCCTACCCGACCTTATAAACGAAGGTAACATGGGACTAATGCGTGCAGCCATGCGTTTTGATGAAACACGCGGATTCAAATTTATTTCATATGCCGTTTGGTGGATTCGCCAATCCATTCTTCAGGCATTGGCCGAACAAGCACGCATCGTCAGGTTACCTTTAAATAAAGTTGGGCTGCAAAATAAAGTTACAAAAGCTTTTCTAAAACTGGAGCAGGAGCTCGAAAGAGAGCCATCGGCCGATGAAGTTGCACAATATTTAGAAATGCCCGTAGAAGATGTTAAAGCCTATATAAAAACCTCTTCAAAACACGTATCCATGGATGCCCCTATCAATTCAGAAGAAGAAGGTTCCATGTACGACATGATTCCCGCCGATAACGACGAATTACCCGACAGTTCGCTTATTACCGATTCGCTCAGGAGAGAGATAAATAGAATCTTAAACACATTGTCCGTTCGTGAAGCGGATATTGTAAAAATGTACTATGGGCTTGACGGTTATCATCAGCACTCGCTCGACGAGATTGGCGAAAAATTTGAATTAACACGCGAAAGGGTACGCCAAATAAAAGAAAAAGCTCTTCGAAGGCTTAAACACACATCGAAGAGCAAAATTCTAAAAAGCTATTTAGGTTAAGCTTTAAAGTTATAGCCTAGTTCAAATGCTTTAAAATTCAAATCTAAAACATCCTGGCCTTTGTTTTTGAACATTTGTTCAATGGCTTTTAACATTTCGTCTTTGGTAAAACCTAAATGAGGTGCAGAAGCACCTAATATAATCATGTTTACAACCTTATCGGAACCAAGCTCTTTTGCCATCTCTTCTGCCGGTATTAAAACATGGTTTTTAACCTTTTTTACCTCAGAATATACTTTTTCGATATCGGGGTAATTTGGAATATTTACAAAAGGTGATGTATTGCTAATCAACCAGCTTTCATCATTTATGTATGGCAAATAACGCAACGATTCCATAGGCTCTAATGAAATAATAATGTCGGCACTTCCAAATGGTATTAAATCTGAAAAGATTTCATTATCGGAAATTCGCAAATTCGACATTACATCGCCACCGCGTTGGCTCATTCCATGTACTTCGCTTTGTTTTAAATACATACCTTTGTTTAATGCAGCCAAACCGATAATTGCTGCAACCGAGATGATACCTTGACCACCTACTCCGGCTAATATGATATCTTTTTTCATTTAAAAGCTTTTTTAATTATTTATTTTTAAATTTTTCGCGCATACGTTTATTTAGCGTTACGATGCATTCGCGTTGAGGAATGATAACCGAAACACCTTCATAAGCCAATTCTTCTTTTATTGCTTTAACATTTTCCTCGTGATTTTTGGGCAATGGTTTTAATATTCTAATGTGTTCGGGTTCTACACCTATACCTCTACAGATAGCTTCTATTCGGTTCAACGCTGACGATGGCTGTCCACCGGTCATAGCAGTTGTAAAGTTATCGAGAATAAATACTTTTACATTCGATTTATGAACCACACAATCTATTAAACCGGTTATACCGCTATGTGTAAAGGTACTATCGCCAATAACGGCAACGGCAGGAGTTAAACCTGCATCAGCAGCACCTTTTGCCATGGTAATAGAAGCACCCATATCTACACATGTATTAATGGATTCAAGTGGTGGAAGAGCTCCCAACGTATAGCAACCAATATCTGAAAAAACTCTGCCCTTTGAATAATCTTTTAATGCTTCGTTCAATGCCAGATATGTATCATTATGCGGACATCCTTTGCACAAAGCCGGTGGACGAGGTGCCACAACTTCGGGGACAGGGTTCCCTATCGAAACATTCAATCCCATTGCTTTGGCTACGATAGTAGGGTTCAATTCTCCGTCGCGGGGTACGGTTCCGTCTAAACGACCTTTAATTGTTTTTCCCAAATTTAGCATACCTTTCAGCAATTCTTCAATAATGGGATAACCTTCTTCTAACACCAAAATAGCATCGCATTCATCGTACAGTTTTTTCACCATTTTTTGGGGTATTGGATGCTGTCCAATTTTAAGTACCGGATGTGGCACACCCTGTGGATAATTTTCCATTAAATAATTGTAGGCAATACCGCACGTAATGATACCCAACGATTTATCATTTCCATCTATGTATTTGTTAAAACCCGATTTTTCGGCTTCTAATTCTAAACTATCCTGAATTGACAATAAGCGTCTGTAATTTTTCTTGGCTATAGCCGGAAGCAACACAAACTGACGAAGGTCGGTAGGGAGTTTTAACTCATTTTGCTTACGAACACCACCTTTCAGTTTTACGCCCGAACGGCTGTGTGCCAATCGTGTAGTAATTCTCATTAAAGTTGGAACGGCATATTTTTCGGATATATCAAAAGCGTAGTGAACCATGTCGTATGCCTCTTGCTGCTTGGTAGGATCAAAAATAGGAATCATG
>ENA-UOWE01005565-UOWE01005565.1-activated-sludge-metagenome-genome-assembly--contig:-NODE-5565-length-11451-cov-5.679537_pt1 | contig 11451 bp, 10 predicted proteins | sample MGYA00249841_ERZ761562 | MGnify/ENA primary metagenome ERZ761562 (study PRJEB28883, sample SAMN05720200) | activated sludge metagenome | isolation source: Anaerobic digester | place: Japan... | reverse complement strand
AATGTACTTCGATTCCAGCATTCCGCAAGGTTACGGAGTGGGAAGCAGCGGTGCCTTGGTGGCAGCCATTTACGACAAATACGCCCAAAATAAAATTACCGTTCTAGAAAATCTAACTCGTGAAAAGTTATTGCAACTCAAAACTATTTTCGGGCAAATGGAATCTTTTTTCCACGGAAAAAGTTCTGGATTAGATCCTTTAAACAGTTATTTGAGCATTCCTATTTTAATCAATTCTAAAGACCATATTGAGGCTACTGGAATTCCAACTCAAAGTTTACAAGGAAACGGCGCTGTGTTTTTAATAGATTCAGGAATTGTGGGCGAAACCGCTCCGATGGTGAATATTTTTATGGAAAAATTGAAAGACCAAGGTTTCCGTACTATGTTGAAATTGCAATTTATCAAACATACCGATGCTTGTGTCGAAAATTTCTTGGGAGGCGATATGAAATCGTTGTTTGCCAACACCAAAAAATTATCCAAAGTAGTTTTGAATCACTTCAAACCAATGATTCCAGAACAGTTTCACGGCATTTGGCAAGAAGGAATTGACTCTAACGATTATTATTTAAAACTTTGCGGTTCTGGCGGCGGTGGTTATATCCTAGGTTTTACACAAGACTTAGAAAAAGCAAAACGCGCCTTGAAAGAGTATAAACTGGAAGTCGTTTACCAATTCTAAATCTCCTCACCCCCAAGCCTCTCTGCAAAGGAGAGGGGAGGAAAAAACATACCTAGCGTTTTTCCGTTGCCAACCAAAATAGAAAATGAACAGAAAGTCCAAGATTCTTTTAATGAAAATTGCCAGTTTGTTCTCTGTAGTTAGAGGGTACAACATTCCGATAATTGTTCTGGCGCAATATCTTTCGGCCATTTTCATCCTCGCACCCGAAAAAAGGGCCTTGTCTATCCTATTCGATTTTGACTTGTTCATCATCGTTTTTGCTTCTTCTTTGACTATTGCATCGGGTTATATCATCAATAATTTTTATGATAGTAAAAAAGACTTAATCAACCGTCCCACAAAGTCGATGCTGGATCGTTTGGTAAGCCAAAAAACAAAACTTCAGGTGTATTTTACCCTCAATTTCATTGTCGCTTTATTGGCTATTATTGTTTCTTGGCGTGCTTTTTTATATTTTTCGGTTTATATTTTTTTGATTTGGTATTATTCGCATCGCATCAAAAAGTACCCGATTATAGGCAATTTGACCGCCGCTTTCTTGGCAATTTTACCTTTTTTTGCCATTCTTTTGTATTACAAAAATTTCTATGAAGTCATTTTTGGACACGCCGTTTTCTTGTTTTTATTGATTTTAATTCGGGAGATGATCAAAGATTTAGAAAATATCAAAGGCGATTTGGCCAATGACTACAACACGATTCCAATACTTTATGGCGAAGAAACTTCTAAAAAAATAATCACTATTCTCACCATCTCGACAATCATTCCGGTTTATGTTTTAATCGAAATTTTTGACGTGGGATATATGGATATTTACTTCTATGCTTCTTTCATTATTTTGATTTTTTTCCTGCTGCGTCTATGGAAATCTAACACCAAAGAACAGTATATTTTACTTCACAACGTCTTGAAATTCCTCATCGTGGCGGGCGTTTTCTGCATCATACTTATCAATCCGAGCGTACTTTGGCACGGAGAGAAATTGTTACGGTCGATTTAATCTTGCTTCATTTTATGTTTACAAAAGGTTAGCTCTTTTTGAATCCAATAAAATACGAAAAATCTTGTTTTTAGAGCAATTCTTTTATTATATTTGATTACTGATTAATCCGAAGTTTTCTCCTAGACTTCCGTTAACCATAACTCTAAAACAACACCATACAAATGAACAAAGTATTACCATTACTATTGACCTTGCTAAGCTTTTGTGTTTTCGGACAAAAAAACCCAACAAAAGAAGCTCAACCCATTGTTGCAGAAGGCAAATTACTTTATAAATCAGAAATGGCCTCTTGGTATGGCACAGATTTGTTTTTAGAAAATTACAAAAACAGAGAAAATATTGGCGGCTATTTTTCTTATACCGACAATGATGTGGCAAAATGTATCTTTTTTTCTAAATCAGAAAACCCAAAAGTAATTGGAACAATATCATTTGACTCTACCTACAATACCAAAACAGCAAACACTAATTTAACAGAAAGAAATTTTACAACTACTGAAAATGACCTCTATGAAATTAGAAAACTTGCATTAGTAGAAATCCAATCGGACACTTTGTTTAAGAACTATAACAACTCCAGTTTGAATTTAATTCCTATTATCAACGGAAAGGAAAAGAAAGTGTATGTCTTGACAGGACCAAAAAACAATGGTGTTGTCATTTTTGGTAACGACTACTTATTGACGTTCAACAAAGACAATAAATTGATGGTAAAAAAACAATTGCACAAAAATATTATTCCAATTGAATATGGAGGAAAGTCCGAAGAAGGAAAAGAAATTGAAGGAACAATTCATTCACATTTGCCAGAAACCGGAGATTTCATCACCGCTACCGACATTTGTACTTTGATGCTTTATGAAAAATTTACAAAATGGAAAACCCATAATGTTGTTTCAAAAAAATATTTAAACATCTGGAATTGCAAAACCGACGAGTTAAATGTTATTTCGATGGACGTCATTGAGAAAATTAATAAAGACCAAGAAACACGAAATAAACAAAAAGATAAAACGGAATAAAACGAATCTTATACTAACCTCATTTTTTCTTTAAAAATAAATCTCAAGAAAACTGTCTTGTTGAACTGTTCCCATCACCTCCTGCAAACCCTAATTCAAAAACAATCAACAATTAAGCAATAATAAACTATCTTTGCAGCAAATTATAGCATATTATGAATAACAAGGAAGGCAACAATAAAAAAAGCGGCGGTAGAGCAAACAGCTCCAGACCAAGCTCTAATAAGCCAAAACCTGCGATGCCAAAAAGAGCACAAGGACCTAAAAAAGTAAAACCAGCAGTAAAAATAGCGGAGGCGGAAGCGGCAAAAACTGCTAAAAAACCAAATCAGGCTCCAAAGAGACAAAAAGAGAAAGACGAAATTCGTTTGAATAAATACATTGCCAATTCGGGAGTGTGTTCGCGTCGTGATGCGGATATTTATATTCAATCTGGAAACGTAAAAGTAAACGGAATTCCAGTAACCGAAATGGGTTATCTAGTAAAACCAAGCGATGACGTTAATTTTGATGGGGTAAAATTAACTCCAGAGAAAAAAGTATATATCTTGTTGAACAAACCAAAAAACTTCACAACAGCACTTGACGAAGGTCAGGAATACCGCAATGTTTTGGAATTGGTAAAAGGTTCCACCACTGCCAAAATTGGCGCTGTTGGAAGAATGGATAAAAACACAACTGGTCTTTTATTGTTTACCAACGATACGGATATGATTCGTAAGTTTACTTTGCCAACCAATAAATCATCCAAAATATACCAAGTTTCTTTAGACAAAAACTTGAAATTTGAAGATTTAGAAAAAATACAAAAAGGATTGGTTCTAGACGGACACCGTGTTTTTGTAGAGGAAGTAAGTTATATTGAAGGTGAGGCTAAAAGCGAAATTGGTCTAAAATTAAGATCGTCTAACGTGAAGGTAGTTCGTTCTATTTTCGAACATTTCAGCTACGATGTTTTGAGAATTGACAGAGTTGCTTTTGCAGGTTTGACTAAGAAGAACTTGCCTCGTGGAAACTGGAGATTGCTTACCGAACAAGAAATTATCAATTTGAAAAACTCATAGCTTTTCAAAATCAATAGTTTTACCGCAAAAAAAGCCTTAGTTCACAATGAATCTAAGGCTTTTTTTTGTGACTTTGTGACTATAAAGTTACTCTTGCATCATATCAATATGTCGGTCGTGGTAACCTAATAGATATAAAACTCCATCAAGACCTAAACTAGAAATGGATGTTGCTGCGCTTTCTTTTACTTTGGGTTTAGCGTGAAAAGCAATTCCTAATCCCGCCAAATTCAACATTGGCAAATCATTGGCACCATCACCCACTGCAATGGTTTGGTTGATATTGATGCCTTCTTTTTCGGCAATGGCTTTCAAATATTCGGCTTTCTTTTGACCATCAACAATTTCACCTAAATATTTTCCGGTCAGTTTACCGTCTTTTATCTCCAACTGGTTGGCATAGACATAATCAATTCCTAATTCTTTTTGCAAATAATCGCCAAAATAGGTAAATCCTCCTGATAAAATAGCCGTTTTATAACCATAATATTTCAAGGCTTTCATCAAACGATGGGCTCCTTTGGTTATCGGAAGATTTATGGCAACATTGTGCAAAACGTCTTCACTCAACCCTTCAAGCAAAGCCATGCGTTTTTTGAAGCTTTCGCTAAAATCAATCTCGCCATTCATGGCTGATTCAGTAATAGCTCTTACTTGTTCGCCTACTCCTGCCAACTCGGCTAATTCATCGATTACTTCGGTTTGAATTAAGGTTGAATCCATATCAAAACACACCAAACGTCGGTTTCTTCTGTACATATTGTCTTCTTGGAAAGAAATATCTACATTTAATTCCTTCGAAATTTCCATAAAACTGGCAGTCATTAGCGTTTTATCATTTATATTTCCAGTCACAGACAACTGCACACAAGAACGCGGATATTCTTCTTTTTCTACAACCGAAACCCTACCCGTTAATCGAATGATAGAATCGATATTCAATTTTTGGTTTGACATAATTTGAGTCACAGCCGCTAGTTGTGCTGCTGTCAAAGTTTCGCCCAATACATTGATAATATAGCGTTGTTTGCGCTGACCTTTTACCCAAATTTCATAATCTGGAATAGATATTGGAATAAACTTCACATTAATACCCAATTCATACGCTCTGAACAATAAGTCTTTTAAAACTGCTGCCGAACTAGAACCTGCTTTTATTTCAAACAAAATACCTAAAGATAATGTATCGTGAATATCAGCTTGACCAATATCTAAAATAACTGCGTCATAATTAGCTAATATAGAAGTCAACCCAGCCGTTACCCCAGGTTTATCCTGGCCTGAAACTTTCAATAAAATAATCTCTTTCTCAACTAGTGCCATTTGTATTGTATTAATTTAAGATGGGCAAAAATCGACAATCTATTGTAGATAAAAAAGGATATTGAATATTTTTTCACAAAGCAAAAAAACAAAAAACCCGATAGGTTTTTAAATCCTATCGGGTTTGAAATTCTATAAATCAAAAATTTACGAAGCAATCTCCATTCTTTTCAATAAATTTTTATTCAAAGTATGTTCTGCATAATCTTTGTCAATTTCTAATATTTTATCATCAGAACTTGGCAATTCATACATCGCATCGGTCAAGATAGCTTCGCATAAAGAACGCAATCCACGAGCTCCTAATTTATATTCCAAAGCTTTATCTACAACAAAATCCAAGGCTTCGTCCGTGATGCTGAATTCCACCTCGTCCATCAAAAACAACTTTTGGTATTGTTTGATCAAGGCATTTTTGGGCTGGGTCAAAATCGCCCTCAAGGTTTCCCTATCCAAAGGATCCATATGCGTCAACACCGGCAAACGACCAATGATTTCAGGAATTAATCCAAAGTCCTTGATATCTTTCGGGATGATGTATTGCAACAAATTATCTTTGTCGATATTGTCCACATTTTTGGAAGTTGAATAACCAACAGCTTGACGGTTTAGTCTTTTGGAAATAATTCTTTCCACACCATCAAAAGCACCACCAGCAATAAACAAAATATTTTGAGTATTCACCTCAACAAATTTTTGGTCTGGATGTTTTCGTCCACCTTTTGGTGGCACATTTACAACCGTTCCTTCTAATAATTTCAACAAAGCTTGTTGCACGCCTTCGCCCGAAACATCTCGAGTGATGGATGGATTGTCGCTTTTGCGGGCAATTTTGTCAATTTCGTCAATGAAAACGATGCCTCTTTCGGCTTTGGTCACGTCATAATCGGCGGCTTGCAAAAGTCGTGTCAAAATACTTTCGACATCTTCTCCCACATAACCTGCCTCGGTCAAAACAGTCGCATCGACAATCGCCAAAGGAACATCGAGCATTTTGGCAATGGTTTTGGCCACCAAAGTTTTCCCTGTTCCGGTTTGACCTACCATAATGATGTTGCTTTTTTCAATCTCTACTTCGTCGTGCAATTCTTGTTGCATCAAACGTTTGTAGTGATTGTAAACCGCAACCGCCATTACTTTTTTGGTTTGATCCTGACCAATAACATATTGATCCAGAAAAGCCCTAATTTCTTTAGGTTTTCTCAACACCAAGTCGGTTGGCAAATGATTTTTGCTACTTGATTTTAATTCTTCTACTACAATTCCGTGGGCTTGTTCGATACATTTATCACAAATGTGCGCATCGATTCCGGCAATCAATAAATTGGTTTCCGGTTTTTTTCTTCCACAGAATGAACATTCTAATTTTGGTTTTGCCATTTCTTTTTTGTTGGTAGTTGATGGTTGATAGTTGTTGGATTAAAAACCATCAACTATCAACCATAAACCAATAACTATTTATCCTCTTCTTAACACTTCATCAATCATTCCGTATTCTTTGGCTTCATCGGCAATCATCCAATAATCGCGCTCGCTATCGGCATATACTTTGTCAAAAGGCTTGCCTGAATGATGCGAAATAATTTTATACAATTCGTCTTTTAATTTCAACATTTCGCGCAAGTTGATTTCCATATCCGATGCCACTCCTTGTGCTCCACCCGATGGTTGGTGAATCATTACTCTTGAATGTGGCAAAGCCGAACGTTTTCCTGCTGCTCCAGCACACAACAATACTGCTCCCATCGAAGCCGCCATTCCGGTGCAAATTGTGGCAACGTCTGGCTTGATGTACTGCATCGTGTCATAAATTCCCAATCCTGCATACACGCTTCCTCCTGGAGAATTCAAGTAAATTTGAATGTCTTTTGAGGCATCGGCACTTTCCAAAAACAATAACTGCGCTTGAACGATGTTGGCAATTTGATCGTCAATTCCTGTTCCCAAGAAAATAATTCGATCCATCATCAATCTTGAAAAAACATCCAATTGGGAAATATTCAACTGACGTTCTTCAATAATATAAGGAGTCATGTTCGTTGGAGTCATTGCTGCCACGATTTTGTCGTAGTACATTGCGTTTACACCTTGGTGTTTTGTTGCAAATTTTTTAAATTCTTTACCGTAGTTCATATTTATTTGTTCTAAGTTTTAGTTTATATATCGTAATTTAATTTATCAAAGGTCATACCTCTTTACAAATAATGCCAATATGTCTTAATTCCAAGTTTTACAAGAACTTTAAAAAAAAGAGCGTCAAAAAAAATATTCTTTTGACGCTCAAATATACTTATTTTTTTTAGAAATTACTCTCCGTAAGACGCAGCAATAAATTCTTCGTAAGTCACTTCTTTAGTTGTTGGATTGGCTTTTTCTTTGAAAATTTCCAACAATTTCTCTGCAACCACTTGGTCTGAAAGTCTTTTTACTTCTTCTTGGTTCGACAAAACTCTTGCCACGATTCCTTGAACTTCTTCGTCAGTAGGATTCGTTTGACCGAATTGTGCCATTTGCTGACGGATGTTTTTGGCTGTAAAAGTTTTCAAATCTTCGAAAGTGATTTTGATGTCAGATTGCGCCAATGCTTTTCCTTCGATCAATTGAAAACGCAATCCTTTTTCAGAACGTGCATATTCTACTTCAGCTTCTTCTGGAGATAATTTTTTCTCACCTACAGTTTGCAACCATTTTTTAAGGAATTCAGCTGGCAAATCGAATTTGGTGTTTTCGATTAAAAACTCAGTTACATCACCTAATAATTTTTGGTCTGCTTGTTGAGCAAATTGAGACTCGGCATCTTCTTTGATTTTTGCTTTCAAGTCTTCTAATGAAGCTACATTTCCAGCACCAAACAATTTGTCGAACAATTCTTGGTTCAATTCTGCTGGTTCAGAAACAGTGATTGCTTCGATTGTGAAATCAACATCGATTGCTAAACCGTGTACGTTATCGTGACCTACTTTCAAATAATCCATCAATTGGTGATCGTCTTCGAATAAACCGCTTGTGTTTACCGTAACTACATCACCTACTTTTTTTCCAATGAATAAATCTTGGGTTGCTTTATCTTTGAAAGTAGCTAATGCAATGGTAGTCGTATTTCCAATTCCTTCGGCTTCGTTGGTAAAAATACCTTTCAAATCAGCACCTTCAGTTACAACATCCTGAGGAATTGCAGTTCCAAATTGTTTTTGGATACGAGCCACTTGACCGTCAATCAATTTATCGTCGGCAGTAACCACATATTTAATGATGTCGTTTTTAGCATCCAAATCAATTTCGAAAGATGGAACCAAACCAATTTCGAATTCAAAAGTTAATTCTTCGGCAGACCAATCCAAGTTTTCGTTTACTTTAGGAAGTGGAGTTCCCAAAAGATTCAATCTTTCAGACTGGATGTAACGCTCTAAAGCCAAATCAACCACTTTCTTAATCTCTTCTTTTTTGATTTCTTTTCCGTATTGTTTTTCAACAAGGTCTTTAGGCACGGCTCCTTTTCTAAAACCTTTTACTTGTGCCAAAGGCATTTTTTCGTTTATTCTTTTGGCTACTTGACCTTTGTAATCCATATGAACAACTGTCATTACAATTGTTTCGTTTACTGCGTCTAATGCTACTCTTTTAATATCCATCTTCTTCGTTAATTTACATAATAAAATTGGGTTGCAAAATTATAAAAATTTTACAACCCAAACAAGTTTTTAATCTATTGAATTTAAGTCCCTTATTTGGAACAAAATATACTGTGATTTATTTGTCTTCGCCTACAATTTTATAAACAATAGACTCACAAATGGAAAGAATTATACTAAAAATAATAGCCGTCCAAAATGAATTTATCCTGAATCCGTCAACTAATCTTGAACATAACATTATTATACCCCCATTTATTACAAATAAAAACAAACCAAATGTTAGTATTGTAGCTGGCAATGACAAAATTACTAAAATAGGTTTGATAAAAATATTAAGCAATCCCAACACGGCCGCAACAATTACAGCTGTAGTAAAACTGTCAACATCTACTGATGTCATTGCTCCTGCAATAAGCACCACTAAAACCGCTGTGATAAAAATCCTAAGAATTAGCTTCATAATTTTTTTATTTCAAATGTATAAAATAATTATTTCAAAAACAAACTCGTCATTTCGTAAAACATCTTGGGGTTTTCGGCGTGAAGCCAATGCCCAACATTTGGAATCGTTTCTATTCTAGAATCTGGAAAATGTTGTTGGATTTTTGGAAAATCATCGTCCAAAATATAATTCGAATTGCCGCCGCGAATAAAAAGTGTTGGTTTGTTGAAAACCGCATCCTCAGGAAGTGGTTTTCCAATTTCGTCCCTGTTTAGATTGAAAACTGCCAAATTAAATCGAAAAGCCAATTGCCCTGACTCTTTCCAATACAAACTTTTTAACAGAAATTGTCTTGTTCCAAAATCGGTTATGTAGTGAGACATAATTTCTTCGACTTCGGCACGACTTGGTTTTAGTGAAAAATCTACCGCATTCAAGGCTTCAAAAATAATTTGATGATGTTGCGGATAAAACTTTGGACCAATGTCGGCAACTACCAATTTTTCGACCATTTCTGGATAGTTTGCAGCAAAAAGCATGGCAGTTTTTCCACCCATCGAATGTCCAAGAATACTTATTTTTTCTAGATTATTGGCATTGCAATAGTCAAAAACATCTTGAGCCATTATCTCATAATTGAATTCATCAGAATGAAAACTCTTGCCGTGATTGCGTAAATCCAATAAATGCACTTGAAATCCATCGGCTGCAAATTGTGTTCCTATAGTTTTCCAATTGTCGGACATTCCAAGAAATCCGTGTATAATTAGGAGTGGTTTACCTGTTCCTTCTATTTTTGAATAAATCATTTTTTGATGTTTTTTCAACCACAAATTTCACAAATTATCACAAATTTTAATTCGTGAATTCGTGGCAAAATTTATTTTAGCTTATGCAAATACATATTCACTACATTTTCTAATCCGAGATACAGCGATTCGGCAATTAATGCGTGACCAATGGAGACTTCAAGTAATCCGGGAATATTTTGATGAAAAAACTGGATATTATCCAAACTCAAATCGTGTCCAGCATTGATTCCTAATCCCAATTCATTAGCCAAAACTGCCGATTTTACGTAGGGATCGATTCCATTTTTGTTTCCTAAACCATATTGATGCGCAAAAGCCTCGGTGTACAATTCGATTCTATCGGTTCCTGTTTTTTTGGCACCTTCGATCATTTCCGCAATTGGATCGACAAAAATCGAAGTTCGAATTCCATTGCGTTGAAATTCTTGAATAACTTCAGTTAAATAGGATTCGTTTTTTATTGTATCCCAACCAGCCGAAGAAGTAATTGCACCGATAGCATCTGGAACTAAAGTCACTTGCTCAGGTTTACATTCTAAAACCAAGTCAATAAAATTATGCTGAGGATTCCCTTCGATATTATATTCGGTATAAACTATCGGTTTTAAATCTCGAGCATCTTGATAGCGAATGTGCCTTTCGTCAGGTCGTGGATGTATGGTGATTCCCTGACCTCCAAATTTTTGAATATCAGTTGCTACTTTTAGTAAATCTGGAACATTTCCGCCACGAGCATTTCGTAAAGTTGCTATTTTGTTAATATTTACGCTTAATTTTGTCATTTGAATAAATTTCAGGTATTGAGGGGCAAAAATACAAAGTAAAACTAGCTGTTATTACATATTTTTGATTATTTTGCATTAAATATTTAGCATTAATTTATGACCGAGATTACAAACTATATCACCAATGATTATAAAGCGATTGACAGTCAAGAAACTATTGCAACTGTTCAAGACTTTTTTGGAGAATTGACTTTTTCACATTTCCCTGTGGTTAATGAAGGAATATATATTGGTAGCATCGCATCTGAAGACATTGAAACATTTGATAGTCACAAAAAAGTTTACGATTACAGATATGCTCTCGAAGGTTTTTTTGCCAGAGAAAAAATGATTTGGCTAGACGTTTTGGAAGTTTTTGCTAAAAATAACACCGATTTAGTTCCTGTTTTGAACGACAATAACAACTATTTGGGGTATTATGAAATTAGAGATATCATAAAATTTTTTCATGAAACTCCTTTTTTACAAGAAACTGGCGGAATAATTGTGGTTCAAAAAAAGACTTTAGGATACTCGGTTGGAGAAATTACTCAAATCATTGAAAGCAATAATGGTAAAATATTGGGGTTATTTGTTTCACAATCTGATTTTGAAAACACACAAGTAACCATTAAAATAAGTTTAGGAATAATGAACGAAATTATTCAATCTTTCAGAAGATACAACTACGAAATTAT
>ENA-UOWE01005563-UOWE01005563.1-activated-sludge-metagenome-genome-assembly--contig:-NODE-5563-length-11452-cov-4.652891_pt1 | contig 11452 bp, 15 predicted proteins | sample MGYA00249841_ERZ761562 | MGnify/ENA primary metagenome ERZ761562 (study PRJEB28883, sample SAMN05720200) | activated sludge metagenome | isolation source: Anaerobic digester | place: Japan... | reverse complement strand
AATAAGTATAACTAATAGACTTTAACGCCGTGAGTCATAGGGTACTTACAGAGTGCTTGCTTGGTTTAACGCGAGGTGTCAAAAACAAGTACGTCTTTTTTTAATCAAGTATAAAAAGCACACAATACTTTATAAATTAATATATATTGTTTGATATAGCTAATAATCCGTTTGGTACTAAAAACAAAATCCCTCACTTAGCCTACAAAATAGCAAAAAATAAAACAAAAATCCCCATTTATAATGTGTTAACGTATTCTTAATAAACAACACAATACACATTATATTGAGTTTTTATTTTAAAAGTGATTTTATCCTGATTTTTTAAGGCGTTATGGTTGTTTGACATACCCTAGGGGGAGTTTAGTATATCAAACAGGCGTCTTGCGGGCGCACCTAACCCCCACTACATCCCACATTTACCACCAGCAATATTCCCTCGATTATCCTCAGATTATTCCCAGATTATTGTCTCGCCAACCCACAAATTAGCCTCAAAAGTGATACACCTAGGGGTATTTTGGCAGTAGTTAGTCCCTTATTTTATACCTTAATACTCTGTTAATTTCCTAAAAATGTCCAGTTTTTTATACGAAAAACTTGTCAAAATATTTAATAATTATGCAGTGCGTTAAAGATTATTTTAGACCTGTTCTCACCTTATTTTCCTCGGATTCCTTACTAGCTTACCCTCAATAAAACTACTCACTAATTTATAAGTTGACTATATGCTTCGATAACTAAAGCACCCAATATTAAGAATAATAATATCGCAACACTTTCCCGAACTTTTTTTATTAATCTATTAAGCTCTTCTCTCATGGAGGTTACATCCCTCTCTATTGCGCGACCCCATTTTCTAAAAAACTCCCCTTCTTCCTCTTGTAGTCTTTCTTGATTGGCATATTTCTGTCTAACGTTATCCTGAAACTCAGACAAGAAATCATCCTGGGATTCTCCTTTGCTTCTCAAATCTACAAGTTCATTATTGAGGTCAGCTATCTTGGAGTTAATTAATTCTTGAATCTGTGTGAAATCTTCCCAGGATACATACTTATCTACAATTGGCTTATTCCCCTCAGGTAGCCTTTGTATCTCTCCAACACACCTCGTAAGACTAGCCCCATGAAATCCCACAAGACTTCCCCGTATTTTACCGCTATCCAAGTCCCATATATGGATATTCTCATTACTAAATACTCTACCAAAAGATACCCCTAAAGCTGCATTCTCGGATACGATAACTGATGTAATAAATGCACTATACCCTCCTTCAGTCTCCCATAATTGCAGTGGTTTAATTTCTTTCATATTTAGTCCTTTATTTAAACACCTTTACTAGCTCTTCTTTAAATTTTATGAACTCCTCAACAGTCACATAGGTCTCTTGTTTCCCCACAACTACTTCTTAGCTCGTCTAGCTCTATTGGCTTGAACTAATGCTGGAATAGAGAGAATAGCTACAGCCACTAGTAGTACTAGGCATACTAAATTAATCGGGAGGATAAGTATTTTATAGGCACTATCTAAGATGCTTGCAAATAAATCCCTAAATCCTTTGCTGATAAGTACCTCAATTTGCTCTGGCTTACTTTTCTGTAATTCGTCCATCTAAATCTCCTTTATATATTTTTGGTAACAACTATCAAAGTTACTGCTATAGCTAGGCAATCCCTAAACCCAATAGTTTTCCCGCAATCGACAATAAGTCTTGAAATAACTTCTGATTTTTCTGAGTCAGAAAGTTTAGACCTTTTTACTTCTCTGACTTTTAAGGAAAAATTTCTCTTATAATCCTCTTCACCTAGAACTCCTGCATAGCACCATAGAAAAGGAGTGACGATTATAAATAAATAAATAGCTACCAAGTCCTTCCAAGTACCATTAAAATGTCCTCCTTTATTGAAAAAATTTTCTAATGTCTCATTTAGGTCTTTCCTCTCAATTTTTTCTGGTTTATTCATCTATGCCTCCTTGTGTATTTTATGTAGCAAGTATCAAAGTTACTACGTTGTAGGCAATCCTTGAAAGCTTCTCGTTTCAAATCATCTCTAATATTCTCGATAGCATACTCTTGTTCTATTGTCAGTGTTACTTTTGGATAAACAACAAAAGAATCTACAAGATAGCATAGTAGGAGAACGGTTCCGAAAAGAAGCATGAAAATAGCCGTAGCTACAACCCCAACCTCCGCCCATTCCAATAGAAAAGGGTATCTATTTTTAAAAGATATGACATATTTCATGAAACCCCACAAAATTGAATTATAATAAGGCCTGCAATAGTGCTGACACCAAAAACAAGAACTAGCCCACAGAGATAAAATAAGGCCATTTCTACTATGTTAGCTAGGTTGGGGTACTTATCTTCAAAATCTTGAAACATTATAGTCCATTTCCTCATACACTAATGGTGCATTAAAAAATAAGCAATGTCAACACCTCTAAAAAAAAAGACAATACTCCCACCACAACAAAATAACTAATTAAAATCTGTCATTACCTACATCTCTAATAACTTATTACAGAAACCTTGAGTGCAAGTCTATCTGTAATTAGATATTAAGTGATGATAGAGAATGAACTCTGCTACGCACAAGATATTTCTTGAGGTAGTGATTCATTTACACTATTAAAGCTCTACCTCCGCCCCAATGGAGATAAAGATTATTGAAATATTAAATATATATTAAATTAAAAATAAAGAAACCTAACGAACCTCCCGTCTAGCGAGGAACGCACGGAGCGAGCTTTACCGCAGAGAAAGTTCGAGGCGTTCTGGAAGACGAACGAAGTGAAGTCTTTCAGCTTGTAGCTTGAATCTTTCCGAGGACAAAAGTGAGCGAGTACGCTTCGGAGTCTGTAAGGGAAGCCGAAGGCGGGTCGCCGAAAACCCATTGTCGTGAGAACTCCTTGGATAAAAGGCTAGATATTTTCAGGAGCGAAGCGACGGAAATATCTAGCATATCCTAAGGAACGGCTCGAGAATGAGGTTTTACGCGTATGGTGGGAGTAGTTTTGGACACTGAGGTAAAAACCGACGAAGGAGGCTTTTTACGTCCAAAACACGGCGCACTAGCGTAGGCGAAGTTAGGTATCTAAATATTGAAGGGTATGCAATGTTGCAAATATACTAATTAAACGCAAGGAAAGAAAAACAATAAGTAAAATAAGATAATTAACTACTAGTAAGTTAAGGTAAATATGTATTTCAATATTAGATTCTTGTTATACCTAATGAACCTTAAAGTATTTTATATTTAGTAGTAGTGCAAAACTGAATTATAGACTATAGCTATTTTACTTAAGCTACTAGTCACTTACTTGTATCTAAATATGTATATTATTATTTAAGGTATTAAACAAATATCATATTTTTCACGAAATGTCAAGTTTGTTAAGTTATTGATTTTATACAAAATAAGTAAAATAATTTTTGTCTTGACTTACTATCCTTAGATGTATAGCATAAATTTATGGAAAATACAGAAGAAAAAGAACTATTGCTAAAGATTCTCAAAAAGTATACATTTATATTTCCTGGTGAGAAGCGTATGTATTTTGATACTATTTGCCAAGATAATATTTTCTTGACAGATTATAACGGTCGCAGATTAAGTCCTGAGACTCTCTCATTACAGAGTCCAGGCCCCTGCACAAACAATTATAAGGGAGGTAATTATGGATACATTTATGGTAAATGAGGAAAGTACTCCAATTTATGGTACATTAAATTTCTATAGCAAATATGAGTTAGTTCAAGCGGTCAATGCTGGAAGGACAGAGGCGGTCTTGTTGGAATTAGATAGGTTATTACGCACTGTGTCAAAGTATGATGTCATACCAGAAGAACTGAAGGATGGTTCAGATGACTATACAGACACTGCCATAGTTAGACTAGACGATTCACTAAAAGATGAGTCAGCTTCTGAATATGTCCATACGTTAGTTTCTCTTATAAGAACATACATTGCCCACAATGCTTCACATATCTTCGAGGAAGATATCTAGTATGCAAATACTCATCCAGGATTTAAAAGAGATTGACTCTATTTATGTCCGTATGAATAAAACGATAGCCTTACTAATTACTACAGGGGCAGTCAATGTTGAGAACTTATCTACACTCTCGGGAGTGAGTAAGATCACAATCTACAAAATGCTAAAGGACTCTAAAATGCACCTAAGAAGAGATCTTTGGCTGAGACTCATAGAAGCAATTCAAGATTTAGGTATTGATTAAAAATAAAAGGATGGCTTATGGAGATAGATGAGACTTTTACCCATATAGGGGATAATTTGCAGCATGGTGTACTTAACTCAAGAACATATTCTTGGCTTGAGTCTACTCTAAATAGAGAATATTTTCTACAATATTTGAACAAACTATCTGAGGTTTGTTCTATTAACTTATGTAAATATGAGTCAATTATTGAACAGGTGTCTCGACTAATGAATAATAAATACACTCTAAAAGGAGAAAAACTAGCTAGCGAGGAGAAAAAACGTCTAATAAGTATAGTAGATAACTACAATACATTGCATAGCCTGCAATTAACTATCTTTAAGAATACTTTTGATGAGTGTGGGCTAGCTCTAATGGAGATGCCAAATATTGAGGAAGCTCTATTAGTATTTGAGGAATTTAAAATTAACTTCAATGAAGTAATGATTATTTTAAGGAGACATAGTGAGAGATAAAATCTATATGATATTAAATGATGCTATCATGTTTTTATTTGGGGCGTTAATCGTACTTTACCCACTCATAAATTTAGCTCTTGTGGGCATCTCCATATATATGAAATTTCCAATACTCCTAATTGTAGTTTTCTGGGATTTCACTACAAAATCACTTATTATTAGATCATGGGATTCATTAAAACAAATAAAGGGGGCAATTGTATGGAAGCTGTTTCGACGTTAAATTTAAGCCATAGTTCTGCAAGTCAGATACTAGGCTGTGAGGCTAAGTATTGGTTTAGGAAAGTAGCTAAAGTGTCGGTAGATAGTGATGTAGTTGAGGCGGACTACTTAGCTTATGGAAAGGCCCTACATAAAATCCTAGAAGACTGCTACCACATAGTACCAAGCATAGAGTACCTTGATAGTGTGATTGATAAAGTATGCGATGAGTTTAATGTGACTTCGTTCGAACACAAGTGGGGTATTTATCTATCAGCAATAAAATACACAGCTATGCACAAGAACTCGGGTCTTAGATGTGTGGCTCCTGAGTTGGTTATAAACAACTATGGAGTAAATGGGTTTGTCGATTTAATTTTAGTGGACGATAAGAATAAAGAGTTTTGGATATCAGATTTAAAAACCGCTGCTTTCTCCCCAGAGGAAAAGATAAAGTATCTGCACCGAGACCCTCAACTTAACCTCTACACATATTTTGCTACACATAAGCCCATAATTCCAGAGGTATTAGGGATTGAGGATTATAAGTTTGTTGGTTGTAGGTATCGTGTATGCACAAAATCAAGACATAAGCAAAAAATAAATACAATACTTCCTGAAAGACTAGAAAAAGAGAGTGTTGCTAAATTTAAAGATAGAATCAAGGGGATTCCGCTTGAGACGGTTGAAGAGACACCCTCGGAGTTTATGGACAGAATCTCAGATTCAATAGTTGTTTATGATATTGCAGTCCCCATTCAATATATGTCACCTCTTGAAACATATACTAGGCACATGGGTATTAGAGAAAGAGCAATAGAGCTGGACAATGGTGCTGAACCTATAAGAAATTATGGTAATTGCATGGCGTATAATAAACCATGCGAATATTGGTCACAATGTCACGGTCAAAATAATTCAGAAGAACCTCTTTGCTCAATTGTAAGTAAATTTTTGTAAAATCACTTGCAAGTCTCATGCCAATATGTAATAATTTGGTATGAGGTTTGCAGGCAATTTTAGATATGACATAGACAGAAGCCATAACGAGCTTATTAAAATACGATACATCTTCGGTAAGAAATACAATAAATTAATTTATGTTCGCAAGGACACCATAGCTTATCGGTCTCAAGGAAGTTCTGTAGAAGAACGTGAGTTAAGGGACTACAGCACATACGATGCGCTCTATGATGAGACACTAGCAGCTAAAGTATTCAAAGATAAAGTAATAGATGATTTTTTAGCTTGGTTTGATAGGGAGTACTACGCCCCCCATATAAAGGAATATAGGTATGGACACTAGTGAATTATTTAAGGCTAGACTATCTGTATGCAGGTCATGCCCATATTACGCAGCCGGTAGCTGTAAAAAATGTAGGTGCTCCTTTGGGGGTAAGCTAAGAGCTTACCATCAGACTTGCCCTGTGGGTAAGTGGGGGAGGGCACATATAAGAGAGTCCATATTGGACTACCTTAAAAAACTAGGAGTAGGGAATGACACCAAAAAAGATTAATAAAGATAATGTTTTGGAGGCTTGTCAGGAGCTTTTTGAGCATATTAAGAAAGGACATACAGTATTAGCAATCTGTGGGAGATGGAACTGGGATTGTAATAAGTTACTTGGAGCGATAAAGAAATATCCTGAATTAAAGGAAGCCATTAAAGCAGGAAATAACGCAAAGCGTTATGCTCTTGAGCAGAGCTACTTAGAGTATCTTGATGGGAAGATTGACCCTGAAGGTGGTAAGGCATTTACAGTTCTAACTAAGTTGTTACAAGGGAGTTTCTCTTCTAGCGTATCCGATGAAAAAAGTATTGAGGAGGCTTTGATGCTCGAGGAAGCGGAGACTCATGCTCAAGTAGTCGAGGTAAAGCGTACACAGGAAGATAGAATGAAAGACTCTAAAGCAGAGTTTAAGAACAGACTAGAGCTTTCTGATAAGTTGGAGAAGATGCTTGGCAATAATCAATAAGGATGAAAAATTTTATAATCAAAGAGAGTTGATGATAAATTCTCTCTACCATTTCTGCGCATTCTTTTGGGCGGATATTGAAGGCAATACTTATCAGCATAATTGGGTACATAAGGTTTTATGTAGAAATTTAGAGGCGGTATTTTTTGGAGTAATGGATGACTTAGTCATTAATATTCCTCCAGGGTTCGGTAAGTCATATATTTGTAATATATTTTTCCCTGCATGGATTTGGGTTCAAGACCCTAACTTTAATATACAGCAATTATCCTTAGCTCCCCACTTAGGTGAGAGAGACTCTCAAAGATTTTATAACTTGATTTGCTCGGAAAAATTTTTAGCTTACTTTGGAGATATTTATAGAATCCCAGAGACTAAGAAAAATATTAAAAAAAGAAAATCCTTAAAGAAGATTCACAATTCTCATAAGGGTGTTCGTGAGTACACTGCGTTGACAGGAACTCTAACAGGTATTCGTGGAGATATTATTATCCTAGATGACCCTAACGACGTAACTCATGTTGAGCAAGAGAATGCTAGAAAGAGAATTAATGACAAGATTAGGTATTTACGAACGAGAGATAACAACAATGTAGCAAGTAAATCCATTATGATTCAGCAGAGAATGCATGAGGCTGATGCTACAAGTGTGGCACTAGAGATGCACTTTAAGCACTTATGCTTACCGATGTACAAGGATAGTAGGACTATAATTCCTATAGGTGCTGAATTAGACCCAAGAGAAGAAGGGGATATACTTTGTCCTGAAATTCTTGACGAGGTGAGATTTGAGAAGAAGAAGAGGGATTTACCAGCGGTATATTTACAGTCACAATATTACCAGAACCCTACTCCTGATGCCGACTCAATTATTAATAAAGAGTATATGATTTTTGAGGTGGCTGAGAGACAAAAAATAAAAGACTTAGTTATTAGCTGCAGTAGAATGGTTATTTCTGTAGATAGTGCATATAAGGATTCGGATAAATCTGATTATGCTGTAATATCCGCTGTTTTAGCGGTTGGCCGCAAGAGATACGTTGTTGATTTAGCCATGGGCCAATGGGATTTTTCTATTACAGCTCATGAGGTTATTGCAATGTATAATAGGTGGAATAAATCATTTGGTATTTATGCTGAAATTATTATTGAAGATAAATCTAATGGCCAGGCGATTATTAAAACTTTAGAAAAGCTAGTTAGGAATGCGGTTATTAAAGGGGTTTCACCTTTGGGTAGTAAGAGAGCTAGGCTAATGGCTGTGTCACCATTTTTCCAAAATTATGATGTTGTATTTCTAAAAAATCCAATTTGGGCCACGTATGATAAGCTGTATGGTAGTGAGCCTGGGGTTCCTTTGCATGAGCTTATTTTTAAGCAATATGTATATTTTGGATATGCGGCGAATGATGATATTCCTGATTCAATAAATCAGGCTTTACTTGAACTAATGGACGACGGGGAGCCTATTCAAATAGTGGGTATAGCTTCAGATGGGTTGTCTAATAACATAGATTGGAGTTCTCGTGAGCAAAAAGTTTACGCAAAAATCTTCTAAGAAATTACATAAATTCAATTTTGAAGTAAAGAATAAAGACGCAAAAGAGCCTACTGTTAGAGATAGCAAAGAGTTAGTTACTCCAGTAGATATTATGTCAAATAATTTATATAACTGGTCAAAGGATATTGCTTCAACCTATTTTGGAAAGAGTTATGGTAAGCGTAAAGAAAGAAAAAGAAAAGAGCTATATGACGACCCTGAGATTTACGGGGCAATCCAAAAAAGACTTGATAGAGTAATTGAATGTGACATTGAAATAATCGGAGCCAGTGCTGAGGATGAAAAGCTGATAATGGCTCAGCTAAGAAAAAATGATAATTTAGAAAACCTAAAAAAATGGGCCGTGGAACCTATATTTTCACAATATAAAGTAATAGAGAACCTTTGGGAAGTAGATAACGGTATTTATGCTCTAAAGAAATTTATTGAGATGCCTAATGAGTTCTTTGAGCCTTATGATGATGGTGTGAATGTCATACGCACGGACATAAGCCCAGCAAAAATTGCCCCTTTTGGTAAGTATATACTGTCTGTACATAATGGCAGTGTAGATAACAAATGGGGTGAGTCTGTACTAGACCCCTTGGTAGGGCTTCTTAATATCAGAAATAATATACATTTTTTCTGGATGAAGTGGCTAGAACGGTTTGGTATGGGATTTCTTGAAGGGACTATACAGAAGAATGCCTCTGCTCAAGAAATGAAAGACTATAAAGAGGCTCTTGAAAAAGCTATGCAAGGAACTACCATAATACATGGTAGTTCACTAGAACTTGAGTTCCATCAAACTAATGGCTCAGGAGAACAATTTGAAAGATTTAATAATGCAATTATAGATTGTTTCAATAGGTTGATACTCGGGGAGACATCTACTTCAAGAATTAGTGAGAGAGGAAGTACGGCTTCTACTGTAACCCATGCAGAGCAAGGTCTTCGTCGTGCAAGAAATGATGCAAAATTAATTAAGAAAGCAGTAGATAGATTCCTATATCAGTATTGGGTTATTAATGGAAAAGACTTAAGTAGTATCCCGTATGTGGAAATTTATTTCGATACTGGAATAAATTTAGAAAGAGCTAGAAGAGATTATCTTTTAACTCAGATGAATGACCGACTGATAATGACTAAAAGTTATTTAATGCGTGAATATGGGTTTAGAGAAAGCGATTTAGAAGAACTTGAAGTATCTCCAAGCGACTCAACTAGTAACAACCAACAGAGTTCTAACGTAGCTGATAGTGGGACTACTGAGGGTGTTGGGGGAAGTCCTGATACTAGAAAAGCACTTAATAAAGGAATAGAAAAAATCGTATTTGGGCCAGACGTGTTAGTGTAGAGGTAGGAGAATTAATGAATAATAATATTATAAAGATTAAGCCTCTAAAATTAACAATTGATGCACAATATTCAGGTGGAGAAGATACTAGCAGTGACTCATTCTCATTCTCAGGAGTAGCATATTCTGGTGGATTAGTGTCTAACCATAGTGGTTTTGGGTCATTGATAATTGACACAGAAAATTTAAAAATAGAAAAGGAACAAACACCTATTTATTTTAATCACTCATCAGACAGCATTATCGGATTTTCAGAAATATCCGTAGAAAATAATCAAATAGTTTTAAATGGAATCATCTCCAAAAATTTAGATGAAGGTAAGAGAGTACAAGAACTAAATAAGTTGGGATTTAAGTGGGAACTATCCGTGGGTATCGCACCAACAGAAATAAGTTATGCTCGTGAGGGCGACGTAGTAAACGGTGTAACACTCACTAAAGACGTAGCAGTATTCCAAAAAAACACATTATTTGAAGTATCTATTGTGGATATTGGAGCAGATAGAAATACGGAAACAAAATTCTTCTCAAAAGAAAGAGATGCATTACTAATAAATGGAGAAAATATGAATACAGTAATCACAGAAGAAAACAAAGAATTATTTACTTTTGCTTGTAATGCTTGCAAAGGAACAGTAGCTGAGATTGAAGCAGATATTCAAGACAAAGAAATTGCCTTATCTAAACTAGCTTCAGAGTCTTCTGAAAAAGATAACAAAATAGCTGAACTAACAGCTAAAATTGCTGAGCTAGAAGCTGAAAAAGAAAATAAAAATATTGAAGATATGTCAGCATCTATTGTGGCCGAATTAAAATCAAGCCATATCGTTGTAGACTCAAGTGTAATTGAGTTGCTACTAAGAAATAACATGGATAAAGAGTCTATTATCAGTAAGTTTTCAGTAAATAAAGAAGTTACTGCGAGCAAGAATGACTATCTAACTACTCCAACAGAAATAAAAAAAGAAGAGTCTTTAGACTTTGACGCGGATGAAGTTGCTTCTATGTCGGGAGATACTCGAATTGCATTTATTTCGGAGTTTGCTAATAAGAAAGGTATTACTTTTGCAGAGGCTAATAAATTAATCTTTGCTTCTAATTAATAGGAGATATTATGTCTTTGGAACTAAATAAGTCGTCAGGAAACTGGCACGATGTTACTAATGCAAGAACATTAACATTCTATGCTACTGAGGACTTAGTTCATGGGGATTTAATCTCATCAGCAGACTCAAGCTTTATTCCTCCAAAAGGATATACATACGATTTCTGTGCTATTAAGCAAGCAAATACTAATCTAGCAAGTTTTCAAGTATTCGAACCAACAAGAATTCAAATACCAGCTGGAACATTATTCACAGCAGTAGCGTTTCTAGGATTCGCTAAAAATGAAGACCCAGCTAACCCACCTGAAACTACTACAACTATAACTAATACTGTAGTAGGGCATAAAATCGCAGATTATACTAATGAACTAGGCACAGTAGTAGCTATTAATGAAACTGCTACAACTTTCTCTCAAAATATTGCAGATGGGAAGATAACATTCACTAATGAGAGTGGAGCAGCAGTAGACGCAAGGATACTATCTGCGGATGTCGGGAATACTATAATCATAGGGTCAGATGGAGGAGTATTCTATAATGGCGCGGGGATTGTCTCAGGGGCAAATTG
>ENA-UOWE01005558-UOWE01005558.1-activated-sludge-metagenome-genome-assembly--contig:-NODE-5558-length-11458-cov-22.674033_pt1 | contig 11458 bp, 8 predicted proteins | sample MGYA00249841_ERZ761562 | MGnify/ENA primary metagenome ERZ761562 (study PRJEB28883, sample SAMN05720200) | activated sludge metagenome | isolation source: Anaerobic digester | place: Japan... | reverse complement strand
CAACGGCAAGGGAGTCAGAGGTCATTGCAGCAGCTCCTTCTTCGAGAATGGCTCGCGGCGATCGCCGGAGGGAGGCCGGAAGATGCCCCCGGCTTGTGCCCGGACGGGAGAATGGACGCACGGCAGGTTCCGCCTGGAAATTCCTCTTGAGGAGCGCCGCGCCAGAACCGGACCTGTCTGGGGCATCACGCGGGGAGAGCGAAACAAAACAAGACCCTCCTGCCAGCGACGGCTGGCGTCTTCCGGTCTTGTGGGAGGTATGGGTGACTCGCTCATATCACGTCAGAATTAACCTCATTTCAATTATAGCATACTGAAAGAGAAGTGCAATCTTTGGGCGATTTCTGATTGCCCGACATGTGCTTTCAGGTATAATGGCCTGATGTTGTCACCATAAACCTGAGCCTTACGATGAAGGGAAAGGGAACGGATGCGCTGGAATCACGGACAGATTGCAGGGGGACTGTTGTTCCTGGCAGGCGCGGTGTTGTTGACGCTGGCGCTGCTCTCGCCGCGCGCGCCGGTGTCCCCTGCCGCGCTGCCGACGGCGACGCTGGCCCCCTTTCCTACCCGCACACCTGAGCCGTTGATCCCGACGGCGACTTCGCCGGCGGCGACTGTCACCTCACAGCCGGCGACGGTGACTCTGCCGGCGGCGACTGTCACCTCACAGCCGGCGACGGTGACTCTGCCGGCGGCGACTGTCACCTCACAGCCGGCGACGGTGACTCTGCCGGCGGCGACCGTCACGCCGCAGCCGGCGACGACCGTCACGCCGCAGCCGGCGACGGTCACGCCCCTGGCCGCGACCGTGACGACGCCCCACGGCGCGTTCGACTTTCCAGAAGGCGAGCTGTGGCGTCTGGGAGTGTCCGCGCCCCTGAATGCACCCTCCGCTTACAACCTGGCCGCGCTGCGCGTCGGTTGGGTGATGAATTGGAAGGCGTATGTCGCGCCGCCCGTCCCGGCGGGGGTCGCTTTTGTCCAGACGGTGCGGTTCAAGGACGGTGTGCTCAGTCCACCCGCTGAGACGTTGACGGCCATCGCGGCGGCCAATCCCGGCGCGAGCTGGCTCATCAGCAACGAGGCGGACGTCCGCTGGCAGGATAACGTCACGCCGGAGGTCTATGCCCGGCTGTACCACGAGGCCTACACGGCGATCAAGGCGGGCGACCCCGGCGCGAGGGTCGCTGCGGGCGGCATCGCGCAGCCGACGCCGCTGCGGCTGCGGTACCTGGACTTGATGCTGGAGAGCTACGCACAGGCGTATGGCGCGGCGCTGCCAGCGCAGGCCTGGCACATCCATAACTACATGCTGCGGGAGGAGCGCGACTCGTGGGGCGTGGACATCCCGCCGGGGCTGCCGGAGGCGACGGGCGTGCTCTATGAGATTGACGATTCCGGCAATCTGGAGGCGTTTCGCGCGCAGATTTGGGCGTTCCGCCGCTGGATGACGGAGCGCGGTTACGGCGGACAGCCCCTGCTCGTGTCGGAGTTCGGGATTCCCATGCCGGAGGATTACGGCTTTCCGCCGGAGCGGGTGCAGACATTTCTGCGCGAGACGTGGCGCTTTTTCCTGACGGCGACGGATGCTGCGCTGGGCGCGCCGGCGGATGGCGGACGCCTGGTGCAGAGGTGGTGCTGGTACAGCCTGGCGGATCCCGTGTACGCGACGGGAAATCTGGTGACCCTCGATTCCCTGGAGTGGACGCCTTTGGGCCGGGCCTGGATAGCGCAGGTCAAGTGAGTGGGCGATGGCGATGCAGAAGACATGGCGGGTGAATCTGGGACGCGGCTTGTTGGGGATCGCCGTGGGGGCGTTGTGTCTGTGGCTTTCCCTGCGGGGGCTAGAGCTGGCGGACGTGGGGGCGGCGCTGCTCCAGGCGCGTCCCCCCTGGCTGATCGCGGCGCTGGCGTCTGTGGTGGCCGTGGCGTTCATCAAAGCGGCGCGCTGGTGGTTCCTCTACCCGCCGTCTTTTCGTCCCCCCTCCTGGCTGACCACTTTCCCCGTGCTGATGACAGCGCAGATGTTGAATGTGCTGGTGCCCCTGCGTCTGGGGGAAATCGCCCGTGTGGGCCTCATGCTGCAGGAAAATACCTCCGTCGGCTCCACGCTGAGCACGATCGTGGTGGAAAAGTCACTCGATCTCCTCGCTGTGGGAGTTCTGATCGCCTTGATTGTGCCCACCGCGATGTTGCCGGACTGGTTCCCGCTCTCTTCGGGGATGAGCATGGGCCTGAGCGGCGTGGCGTTGCTCGGCGTGCTGCTGGCGATCTGGCTTGGGCGCGACTGGCTCAAGCGCCTGGCCGGGCGCGTCCTCAGTTTCCGGGGCTGGCTACCGGAACGCTGGCAGGCGCGGCTGCTGCGGCTGGTCCATGAGATTCTCGACGGCCTGGGCGCGTTGACCAACCTTCGCGGCGCTTTGCCGGTGGTGGGATTGACGGCGGCCAGCTGGCTGGCTTCCATCTCGACGATGGCGGCGATGCTGGCGGCCTTTGGGCTGCCGGTGCAGTGGCACGTGGCGCTGGTCCTCTCGCTGACGATTTACCTGAGCAACCTGATTCCCACGCCGCCGGCGCTCGTGGGGGTGATCGGCGCCATCACGGTGATGACGCTGCGCTGGTTTGGAATCGTGCGCGTCGAGGCCGCGGCGCTGGGAATGGCGCTGAACGTAGTGTTGATTGGCCCGCTCGTGATCATGGGAGGCTGGGCTACCTTGCAGCGTTTTGCGCAGCTGACGCGGGGCAATCTCAAGGAGCGCTGGGCATGGAGCCTGGGCTTGAAAAAGCACCCGCAACCGTAGCGCCCGCTGTCCCAGCGGGCTGGACGCCGATCCAGGCGGAAGAAGGGCGCTTTTTCGATCAGCATTGGCTGGAGCTATTCGCCGCCGGGCGGATTCCGCTGCGGATCCCGCCCGATGCGGAGCTGTTTGAGGAGGATTTGGGGCGTTCGCTGGCGTACATGCTCGCTCGCCTGGGCGAGCTCGAGGGGCGGCGCGTGGTGGATTTGGGTTGTGGGCCGGGCGATTTCTCGATCTTTGTGGCCCGGCATGGCGCGCAGGTCGAGGCCGTGGACGTGTCCCCGGCGGCGTTGGAGATCACGCGGCAGCGGGCGGCGGCGAACGGCGTGGCGGCGCTGGTGCAGACGCGGCTCATGCCGGCGGAGCGCCTGGATTTCCCCGACGGCGCCTTCGACTGGGTGCTGGGCTTTGGCGTCTTGCACCACACGGACCTGGCGGTGTTGGGGCCGGAGATCCGGCGCGTGCTCAAGCCGGACGGCAAAGCGCTGTTCCGCGAGCCTCTGGGAGCGAATCCCGCGCTGGAATTTGCCCGTCGTCGCCTCCCCTATCAGGGCAAATATCACTCGCGGCACGAGCGCCCGTTGAACTACGCCGACATGGCCCTGCTGGGGACTTTCTTCCGCGAGACGCACCTCCGCGAGTTCTACCTCTTCTCCAGCCTCTCGCGCCTGCTGGGCGGCGAACGCGGGGGATTTTTCCGTCTCCTGTGGGCCGTGGATGAGTTCCTGCTGCGCCATTTCCGGGCTCTGCGGCGCTTCTGCCGCTATGTGGTGGTGGAATATCGCCTGTAGGCGGAATTTTCCCGGCCGCGCGCGAGGAACTCTACGCCTTGCGATGCGTGCCGGGAGCAGTCTCAGAGGAGGTTCGAGGTGCGCTGGATTCCCATCGGCATTTTTGCGCTGTCGGCGTTCCTGATCTTCTGGACGTATGTGGGCTACCCGATTTTCATCGCATTGCTGGCCCGGTGGCGCCCGCGCCCGCATCGCCGCGAGCCGCTGGAACTGCCGGTCACCCTCATCGTCCCGGCGTATAACGAAGAAGCCGTGATCGCGGCCAAGTTGGAAAATCTCCTGGCGCTGGAGTATCCGGCGGCATTGCGCGAGATCATCGTGGTGGCGGATGGCTCGACGGATCGCACCGTGGAGATCGTCGCGGGCTACGCCGGGAGGGGCGTGCAGCTGCTGTATCAGCCGGAGCGACAGGGCAAAATCGCGGCGATGAATCGCGCCGCGCCGCAGGCGCACGGGGACATCCTCATCTTCTCGGATGCGAACGCGATGATGGAGCCGGACGCTGTCCGGCAGATCCTCCCCAATTTCGCCGATCCTCAAGTCGCCTGTGTGAGCGGCGAGAAGCGCATTCGTCCCTCGGCGGAGGTGCAGGCGGAAGGGGAGTCGGCCTACTGGCGCTATGAGGCCTTCATGAAGCGGGCGGATTCGCTCGTGAACACCGCCATCGGCGCGGTCGGGGAGTTCTTCGCCATCCGCCGCGAGCTGTATCGTCCCCTGGAGACGGACAATCTGATCGAGGATTTTGTGCTGGCGATGCGCCTGGTGATGGACGGCTGGCGCGTGGTCTATGAGCCGGCCGCGGTGACGTGGGAGGAGGCTTCCCCCTCGCTGGGGGGGGAATGGCGCCGGCGCGCGCGGATGGCGGCGGGCGGGTTTCAGGCGATCGGGCGACTGCGCGGGCTGCTCTCGCCGCGCTACGGGCTGGCCGCCTTCCAGTACGTCTCGCACAAGGTGTTGCGCTGGCTCGCGCCCTTCTTCATGCTGGCGGCCCTGATCAGCAGCGCGTTTTTGACCGCCGAGCCGCTGTTTCGCCTGTTGTTCTGGGGACAGATGCTGTTCTACGTCCTGGCGGCGCTGGGGTGGGCGCTGGAACTCCTGGGATGGAAGTGCAAACCCTTGCGGCTGATCTTCTACTTCTGCTTTGCCAATGCCACGATGTTGGGCGGCTTTGTGCGCTATGTCACGCGATCCCAATCTGTGTTGTGGACCAAGGCCCGCTGATTTTCGGCGCTGCGCTCCTGGTGTCGGCGTCGTTTTTCTCCTGGCGCTGGGGATCTACGCGCTGACCCTGGCCCCCGACCTCACCTGGGCGCATTGGGGCGCTGATGGCGGCGATCTGGTCGTGGCGGCCGTCGCGCGCCGGCTGCCCCATCCGCCGGGATTTCCGCTCTACGAGGCGCTCGCGCGCGCCTTCGTCCGCCTGCCGTGGGGATCGCCTGCCTGGCGCACCAATTTGCTCTCCGCGCTGCTGGCTGCGGCGACGGCAGCGACGCTGGCGTGGACGTTGTTGCGGCGCGGCGTTGATCCGGTGATCGCCGTCAGCACGTCGCTGCTGCTGGCGGCGACGCCGCTGCTCTGGTCGCAGGCGCTCATCACGGAAGTGTACGCGCCGGCGGCTTTCTTCGCCGCGCTGACCGTGGCCTGGACGCAGGAAACGCCGGCGACCTCGCGTCGGGCCTTTGTGGGAGGCTGCATTTGGGGATGGGGGCTGTCTGTGCACCCGGCGCTGATCTTCCTCGCGCCGCTGTGGGGCGGTGTGCCGCGACGTCTGTGGGCGTCGTGGGCGGGCGGGGTGGTCGTGGGACTGCTGCCCTATGCGCTGCTGCCGTTGATCGGCGCTGGGCCGCAGCCCTGGGGCGATGTGCACAATCTGGCGGGATGGTGGGACTACGTGACGGCGCGTCTGTATTGGGGCTACGCCTTCGCCTTGCCGTGGAAAGCGCTGCCGCAGCGTTTCCTGGCGTGGTTGGCGCTGCTGATCCGTCAGTTCACGCCGGTAGGGGCGGCGCTTGCGGCGGTAGGAGCGGCTTCCCTGGCGCGGCGGGAGCGCCTGTCGTTCTGGCGGACGTTGCTGGCGTTCGGCGCGGCGAGCGCCTATGCCATCGGGTATCATACTACCGACTCGCTGGTGTATCTCACGCCCTATTTGATCATCCCGGCGCTCTGGCTCGCCGAAGGGGCGACGCAGGTCGTGGCGCGGCTGGACGTGCGGCGCGCGCGCTGGTGGAGCCTGGCATTGCCGCTCGTGGCGTTGCTGTGGCAGTGGGGGACGCTCGACCTGCACCGGGATACGTCCGCTCGTGAGTGGTGGGAGGCGACGTTGAGGGCGGCCCCGCCTGGCGCGGTGTTGGTCACCGCCGCCGACGCGCACACTTTCACCCTCTGGTATGCGCAGGAGGCGGTGGGGGCGCGGCCCGATATCACGGTGGTGGATCGGGATTTGTGGGCGCAAGCCAGCTATCGGCAATTTATGGGGGCGTCTGCGGCAGACCCGGCGCCGGCCCTGGACACATTTTTCGCCGGGCGCGTGCGCTGCACGGTGGACACAGCCGGGCTGACGTGCCCCTGACCGGGCGCGGCGGCCTTTGTGAGGGAGGTTGGCGAGTGGGACAAAAACGGCGTTGGCAAGAGCGCGTGCGCGATCCTCGCACTTTGAAAAGAGCGGGCTGGATTCTGGTGCTGGTGGGTGTCCTGCTGGTGGGGATTTGGGCGGGGCGCATAGCGGCGGCGGCGCTTTCGCTGCAGGCGCACTTGACGGAGGCCCAGGCATTGTTGGAGGCCTCGCCGATGGAGACGCTCAAGGCGCATCCGGAGCAGGTGGGGAGCCTGCTGCGGGGGCTTCGGGCGGACGTGGTGACGTTGCGTGCGGCGCGGGGACTGGGGCAGCTGGGACCGGCGCTGGGCTGGCTACCGAAAGTCGGCCCGCTGCTCGCGCAGGCGGGGCCGCTGTTGGATCTGGCGGATGGGCTGACCGAAGCGGGCGTGCAGCTGTGGGACGGGGGGGCGCCCGTGCTGCAGGCCTGGCAGGCCGGCGCGCTGACGCCGGAACTGGCGCTGCAAACGCTGTCCGCCGGACGGCCGGCGTTTCAAGCCGCGCGTCCTGCGGCGGCGCGCGCGGTGACGGCATACGCGCAGCTCGCGCCGGCGGAGCTCCCGTGGCGCCTCCAGCAGCCGTTGACCCAGCTGGCTCCCTTGCTGCCGTGGCTCGAGGATGGCCTGCGCCTGGCCGCGGCGGCGCCCGACCTGGTGGGCGAGTCGGCGCCGCGCACTTATCTGCTCCTCGTGCTGAACGATGACGAATTGCGGCCGGGAGGGGGGTTCATCACGGCGGTGGGGGAAGTGGAACTGCGCGCCGGTCACATCACCCGCGCGACCGTCGCCGATAGCTACACCGTGGATGATTTCTCGCAGCCCTACCCGGTGGCCCCCGAACCCCTCAAGCGCTTCATGGGCCTTGACTTGCTGGTCTTCCGGGATAGCAACTGGTCGCCGGATTTTCCGACGGCGGTCGCGCAGGCCCTGGAGCTGTATCGGCCGGCGCATCCCGCCAGCTCCGCCTTCGACGGCGTCCTGGCCGTGGATCAGGTGGCGGTGCAGCGCCTTGTGGGCGCCGTGGGGCCGCTGGAGGTCGCCGGCCAGACGGTGACTGAGGAGTCGCTGCTGACCTACATCCATGAATCGTGGTCCCCGCCGGAGGGGGAATTCACCACCGAATGGCGCCTGAGTCGCAAGAACTTCATGGGGGATTTGGTCCAGGCGCTGCAGCGGCGTATGGAAAGCGGGTTGGGCGATATGGATCTGACGCTTGTCGGGAAGACTGTGCTGCAGATTCTGGACGAGCGTCACCTGCAGGTGGCCCTGTTAAGCGATCCTGAAGCGGCTGCCGTGCTCGCGGCCCGGGGGTGGGATGGCGCGGTCCGCGCTCCGCAGGGAGATTTCCTGCTGGTGAGCGAGGCGAATGTGGGCTACAACAAGGCCAGCGCCAAGATCGCCCGCTCCATGGCCTACGCCGTGGATCTGACGCAGACGCCGCCCGTCGCCACGCTGACGTTGACCTACACGCACACCAGCCGGGCGTCCATCGCGTGTGTCCCCGAGACGCGCTGGGATCCCGTCTACGTGCAGATGATGGACCGGTGTTACTGGGCGTATCTGCGCGTCTACGCGCCGCCGGGCAGCCAGCTGTTGGCGGCTTCCCGGCATCCCATCCCGGCGGCGGCGATGTGGGATCAGGCGCCGTGGTCTGGCGCGGCGCAGACGCTCTCCGAATCGGCCGCGCACGCGGTGTGGGGACAGGGATTTCTGCTGCCGACCGGCGAGCAGACGGTGCTCAGCTTCACCTACACGCTGCCGCCGACGGTCTTGCGGCAGGAGAGTGAGGGCGTGTGGGTGTATCACCTGGACTGGCAGAAACAGGCGGGGCTGCGCGCGGTGCCGGTGCGCGTCGTCTTGCGTCTGCCTCAAGATGTGGTATGGTGCGACGAGGTGGAAGGGGTGTCGGTGCGGTCGGATGGCCTGTGGGTGATGGAGAGTGCGTTGCAGGCGGATCGCACGCTGGAGCTTCGGTATTGCGCGCAGAAGGAAGAGTAAGCCATGCAAAAGAGAAGGGTTTGGATCTGGTTCGCTGTGCTGGTGGGGCTGTTTAGCGCGGCGACGCTGCTGCCGGTGACGTGGGCCGCTCCCGATCAAAACGCCTTGCGGCAAAGCGTGCCGACATCGACGCTCATCGGTTGGATGCCGACCCTGCCGCCCGTGACGATCGAGCTGCCGACGGTGGTCATTCCCACGGTCGAAGTGCCTGGCGTCACGCTCACCCTCCCGCCGTTCACTCTCACCGTGCCTCCGGTTTTGGCCACGGCGACGCCCCGGCCGGCTGCAACAGGAACGCCGGCGCCGGCGACCTCTACTCCCACAGTGGCATCATCCACGCCGACCGCTGCGCCGACCATCACTCCTGCTCCTACGGACACACCATCGCCGCAGCCACCTGCGACGGAGGAGCCGGTGGTCGTCCTCACGCCGACCGTCACAGCGACGGCGGTGGCTGCTGAGGAGCCGGCGGCGGGGGGCGGGATGGCGCCTTTCCTCATCGGCGGGGGCGTGCTGATGATTTTGGGGGTCGCCTTGTTCTTCGTGGCCCGTCGGCGACGGGGCTCTGCCGCGGGATGAGCTGCTGGCGGGAGGGGGTTGCTGCTAACGAGACCATCCGTATGTGGGCGGAGGCCCTGTCGTTCCCCGGTGGTAACGCTTTATGTGACCCCATTGGTCTTCATTCTCCTTTTTGATCTCCCGGCTGAGCGACGTATGTCTTCGTTTTTCCTTTAACGGCAGCGCTTTCTGATTTCCGATGACATCCATTTGGTGGGAGCTGGCTCTTTGCGGTTGAAGATTCAGAGGGCGTGGTCTTCTTTACGCCATTCAGATTTCTTCCTGGCCCTGATTGTGGTGGGGTTGGCCTATGGGCTGTACTGGTCTACAGTGGCGCCGACTGTCTTGTGGGGCGATGATGGACATTTACAGCTGAATGCGGTGCAAGGGCTCATTCAGGGCAGCGCGGGAAGTCATCCTTTGTGGGTGTGGGTCGCCCATCAGTTCGTGCGTTTCCTGGGCGGCGACATCGCCCGGCGGGTGAATCTGGTCTCCAGCGTGTTTGGGGCGCTCACGGTGGGGCTGATGTTTGCCTTGCTGCGGGAACTGGGGCTCAAGCGTTTGGCGAGTTTCCTGACGGTAATGGCTTTCACCGTCTCGCACACGTTTTGGCAACATGCCGTCCGGGCCGAGGTGTATACCATGACGCTGGCGGTGATGGTGCTGTTGGCGTGGTTGGGCGTGAAGTGGTTTCACACCTCCAGGCCCTGGATTCTGATCGCAGCGGCTTTCGTGCTGGGGCTGGGGCTGTCTGTACATTTGCTGATCGGCCTGTATGTGCCGGCGTTGCTGTGGTTGATAGGACGTCAGCGTCCGCACTGGCGCACCTTGTTGGGAGCTGGCGTGGCTCTGGGGGTGGGGGTGGCACCCCTGGCGTTGCTGCTGGCGCGGGACGCGACGACCTTACAGCTGCGAGGGTCGGAAATCGTGCGCTGGGCGTTGTTCTCATTTGAGAGTTATGACTTCAGCGGGGCGATGTTTGATTTTTCGCTGCGTTGGCTGGCGGATGATGCCTTTCAGTGGGTGTTCTTTCTGGGTTTCCAGTTTGTGGGGCTGGCCGGCGTTTGTGGCCTTGTAGGGCTGTGGCGGGTGTGGCAGCGCCTCGATGTGGCTGAATCCGTTTATGTGGCGTTGCTCTACGCGGCGGTTTTTGTGTTCGCGTTTGCCTATCGCGTGGGGGATCGCTACGTGTTCTACCTGCCGAGTTATGTGCCTTTTGCGGTCTGGATGGCGGTAGGCTTTGAGGCGTTGCTGGAGTGGTTGCAGCGCAAGCTCACGCCATCGCTGCGACGGTGGCTAGCCTATGGCCTCGTGGCTGCGGCGGTCGTTTTGGTTCCGGTGGGGACCTATCGGCTCGCGCCGGAGGTGGTCGAGCGTGGTTTCAGCTTCCGCGATGGGGTGCATGTGCCTGGCCCCGCCGGCAAGACATTTTTTCTGTGGCCGGCCAAGAATGGCTATACGGATCCACGGGAGTATGCCGAGGAGGTTTTACGGGTGGCTCCGCCTGATGCCGTGGTGCTGGCGGAGCCGATTTTAGCCTCGCCGCTGCGTTTTCTGCAATACGTGGAGGGGGTACGCCAGGATGTGGAGGTGCGCTATTGCTGTTGGGAGATCGAGCAGCTGCTCGCAGAAGGGGGGACGCGCCCTTTTGCAGCTGCGGTTATGGATGTGAACGTGTATGCGGCGGATTGGCTGCAGAATCATGCCGTGCAGCCCTTGGGGAATATCTGGCTTATCAGCGATAAATGAGCAGGAGGAGGTATGGTTTCATGTGGCGCAATAAGATCTTGAAGCACGTGACAGGTGTACTGGTGTTGATGCTGGTATTTGTGGGATTGGCGACGGCAGCGACGCCGCAACGCCTCACTGTGGCGCTGCCGCAGGTACAGGAATCTACACCGTTGGACGGCGCTCAGGATGTCACGACCGTGTCCGCCGGCGACATGCTCCCGCGCGCCTATTTGCCGCTGGTGCTCCGTGATTATGGGCCGCGCAGCTCGCGGCTGGGATATTGCGCCTTGTCGCCCAACATTTCGAACTATGCGGATGTGGGCAAGCTCGCTGCGGGATGGTACGTGCGCTTCGAGGCCAAGTCGGATGTGCCGCGGCCGCGGGGCATGGACTATGTGCAGGTCGTCCGTTTGCATCAGAAGACTACCTGTTGGCCGACCCGGACCCGCAACCGGGCGGTGTGTCCGTATGTCCAACCCTATGATTACGTCATTACTTCGCCTGCTTCTGCCACGCGGGAGGAGGGGCTGGCGCAGCTGACCGCGATTGCGGACGCCAATCCGGGGATGTTGTGGTTCATCGGCAACGAGATGGATCGCCGGGATTGGGAGGGGGGAGGACAGGACGAAATGCTGCCGGAGCTCTACGCGCGAGCCTATTATGAAATCCACAATGCGATCAAAGCGGGAGATCCTACGGCTCAGGTCGGCATCGGCGGTATGGTCCAGGCGACGCCTACCCGCTTGCAATATTTGACCAAGATGTGGAATGCTTACGTCTCTAACTACGGCAGTCCCATGCCTGTGGACGTATGGAACGTACACAATTTTATTTTCAAGGAAGATTGTGATGATTACGGCGCTGACGTCCCGCCCGGTTACAGTGAGTGCCGTGGTATGCTTTACAGTGATGGGGATCACAATAATATGATCATTTTCAATGCTCAGATTCGGGCCTTTCGCCAGTGGATGAAGGATCACGAGCAGC
>ENA-UOWE01005554-UOWE01005554.1-activated-sludge-metagenome-genome-assembly--contig:-NODE-5554-length-11466-cov-4.068443_pt1 | contig 11466 bp, 6 predicted proteins | sample MGYA00249841_ERZ761562 | MGnify/ENA primary metagenome ERZ761562 (study PRJEB28883, sample SAMN05720200) | activated sludge metagenome | isolation source: Anaerobic digester | place: Japan... | reverse complement strand
TTGAATACCACAATCTAAGGCAGCTTCAATTACATTTTGAGCCCCCATTATGTTGGTTTTCACCGCTTCAAACGGGTTGTATTCTGCAGTAGGAACTTGTTTAAGAGCAGCAGCATGCACTATAATGTCAATCCCTTCGCAAGCACGTTTTAGCCGTTCACCATCGCGTACATCACCTATAAAATAGCGAATGCCTTTGTATCGTTGTGGCGAAAATTGTTGAGCCATTTCAAATTGTTTCAACTCATCGCGTGAATAGATTACAAGACGTTTAATATCAGGGTATTTTGCAAGTACCGTTTCTACGAATTTTTTTCCGAACGAACCGGTACCGCCGGTAATTAGGATTGATTTATTGTTAAGCATATCTGTGAAAGATTGTTTTGTATTCAAATTTTTTCAAAAGTACTAATTTTTTGAATTTATTTCGTGTAATATTGTATAATTGATTGTGTATTGAAATAAATAATGACAAAAAAGGCATATTGTTTCGGTCATATAAGTACCGGAAAATTGTATCGTATCAAGGGGGCGTATCCACAGGCTAATGGCTATGCGGAATATACGGAAATTCTCGACAATTACTGCGGCGAAGCTTTGAGTACCGGCATAGTTTTGCAACGACTTGGAGTACACACAATACTCGAAGGCAACTGGATAGGCGACAACGAAGACGGCAGAAAAACATTGGAATTTATTAAAAATACCGGAATTTCGTGCGATACAGTTCGCATACAACCGGGCTATAGTGGTGTGCACGAAGTGGTAATTAGTGATGCTACCAGCCGCACCGTGTTTGGCAGATATTGCGATTTACTCTTTACCACTCCCCAATGGGATATGCCTACCACAGAAGCTATTCGCCAAGCAGATATTATTACTGCCGACCCATCGTTTGGTGCAGCATCGGAATTAGTTGTAACGCAAGCTGCTGCATATGGGAAGCCATTTATTGCTATTGATACCCCGTATACAAGTATACTTACTCGCCATGCTGCGGTATGTATCATTTCCGAAGATTTTTTGCGAAATACATATACACACGACGATTGGAATGCTATTTTTGAACAATATTGCTCTCATTCCAACGGGCTTACCATTTTCACATTTGGCGAAAAACCACTATGGTATGGAACTCAACATCGAGAGCTGTTTTCTATAGAACCGGTAGCTCATGTAATTGATACCGCCGGTGCTGGCGATTCGTTTCGTGCCGGTATTATGTATGGCATGGTGCAGGGTATGAATACCATCGATATGATAGCATATGCATGTAAGGTAGCAGCACAGGTTATCCAATCAAGTCCCGGAGTTTTACATTTCAACGCAAAATCGCTCCTCTAATATGGAATTTCCTACATCGAAAAAAGAACTGGAACGCTTAGGTTGGGACTATATAGATGTAATTCTCATAACCGGAGATGCATATATTGACCACCCGTCGTTTGGTGTAGCCATAATAGCTCGGGTATTGCAAAAATTAGGATACAAAGTAGCAATAGTTCCGCAACCCAATTGGCGTGATGACTTACGGGATTTTAAAAAACTGGGAGCTCCCCGTTTATTTTTTGGCATCAGTGCCGGAAGCATGGATTCTATGGTAAATCATTACACCGCTACCAAACGCCTACGTTCCGACGACGCCTATACTCCCGGAGGCTTGGCAGGGCAACGACCCGACTATGCATGCATTGTATATGCTAATATTGTTCGTCAACTCTACCCTTCTACGCCTATTGTGTTGGGAGGCATAGAAGCATCGCTTCGCAGATTTGCTCATTACGACTATTGGTCCGACAGGGTTAAACAATCTATATTACTAGAAAGCAAAGCCGATTTACTTGTGTATGGCATGGGCGAACAAGCAATTACCGATATTGCTATTCAATTAGATAATGGCATTCCGGTGCAAAATATACGTTCGGCTCCGCAAACAGCCTATAGTGTTTCGTCGCAGCTTGACCTTCCAAACAATTGTATTGAATTGCACTCGTACGAAGAATGCAGTACCAATAAAAAAGCATATGCCGAAAACTTTAAAATTATTGAAGAACAATCGAATAGCTGGAAGGCACAAAAAATTGCACAAAAAATTGGCGACCGTTATGTAGTTGTAAACGAACCCTACGAACTCTATACCGAAGCCGAATTAGATGCAATATATGCATTACCGTATACGCGTCAACCTCATTCTCGCTATGCCAAAAAACCTCCAATTCCCGCATTCGAAATGATAAAACATTCGGTAACTATGCATCGCGGATGCTTTGGCGGTTGTAGTTTTTGCACTATATCGGCTCATCAAGGAAAATTTGTAGTAAGCAGGTCGAAACAATCGATTTTACAAGAATTATCGGACATATCTAGCATGCCTTATTTCAAAGGACATATAACCGATTTGGGTGGACCTTCGGCAAATATGTATCGTATGCAGGGCAAGAATTTGGAATTGTGTAGAGTATGCAAACGAGCATCGTGTTTGTTCCCGGCAAAATGCAAAAACCTCAACGACGACCACTGTCACCTCATAGCATTGTACAAAGAATCGGTTCAAATACCGGGCATAAAGCATGTAACCATAGGAAGCGGTATACGATTGGATTTACTGCAAGGTAGCAAAACCGAACGAGAATATACATCGCTCTTGTTGCAAAAACATGTATCGGGACGATTGAAAGTTGCCCCAGAACATACAGAACCTGAGGTTTTATCGCTCATGCGTAAACCACCATTTGCTTCGTTCGAAGCATTCAAAAAAGTATTTGACGAACACAATGCTCAATTTGGATTGCGACAACAGTTAATACCTTATTTTATATCATCGCATCCGGGTTGTAGTGCCCAGGATATGAAACATTTGTCGAACCAATTGCGAAATTTACAGCTTATGCCCGAGCAAGTACAAGATTTTACCCCCACACCTATGACATTGGCTACGGTGATGTATTACACAGGACTCAATCCATATACAGGGAAGCCTCTATTTTCGGCTAAAACCAAAGCAGAAAAAGATGCACAAAAATCATCGTTTTTTTGGTATACACAGAAAGGCTATAGGAAGTGAGTATTTCTAATAACAGAATAGTCCCTTATTTGAATAAGGCAAACACATCATATTGAAACAAGAGTTTTAAAACCACTCATTCATATATTTTGCTCTATTATTTTTATTTTCTAATTTAAATCGCAATACAATTTCGTGATTTCCTTGCGAATAATTCCCCATTTCTCCAAAAGAATAATCATATGCATACACAATTTCATAAAATTTAGCAAACTGTGCTCCTGCAATAACACTCACATCATTATTTAAATTATATGAAAGTCCTGTTATAAGAAAATCATAATAAAATCGAGCACTTACATCAATTTGATAGGGTAAGCCTATGGTTTTTTTTAATAAAAACGAAGAACTAATTTTTGTTTCTTTATCGAGCACCTGAGTGTATCCGCCATTTAAATGATACATGCGTTTATATGGATTTGAAAAATCGTTAGTAGTACTAAAAAAATCATATCGAGATTCTGTAATGTTAGTAGTCGAAAATCCAATATAATAATTGGTTGTATATAATATTGTCCCAAACGACGCATCAGGAGCGATTTTTTGTTCTAAAGTTGAATACGTAATAGCCGGATCGTCGGGAAGTCCCGTTTTTAATCGTTCTTTATCATAAAAATTTTGATACATATCAATACTTATAGCTAATGCAAATGAGAGATTTCTGTTTAGATGCATATGTTTTGAAAATGCAGCTTTAAATCCGGTTTGTTTGGTTGGTCCTGCTACATTATTAAAAATTAGACCACCTACCCCTATTCCTTCTTCGAGCATTGCATTTGCCAAAATATATTGGCTTCGTGGAGCATTTTCAAATCCAATCCACTGCTGACGTGTTTGTATTATAATATCCGTAGTGTTTGATGTTCCGCTAAAAGCTGGATTAAAATTAATTTTATTCCAATCAAATAACGTATTATTAGGCATTTGTTGTGCGGTAGCCAAACCATACAAACAACTAAATAAAATTATAGCACATATTCTTTGTATCATAGGACTTTTTTTTATCTTATAATTGTTATAATTCCTTTATATATAGGATCATCGTTGTGTAAATCAACAATATAATAATACGTACTAGAGGGTATTGAATTCCCATTATACTTACCATCCCAATCTTTATGATATCCAATGTTTTCAAACACAGGATATCCTTGCTGATTTATTACCTTCACTTCAATATTTGGATATAAATAGGAATTGGTTATTACCCATGTATCATTTATATTATCGCCATTGGGAGTGAACGTATTTGGGATTTCAATACATCCGTTAAATGGAATAAGCACCTCATCAGAAACAGTTACCGGACAATTGTGAGCATCTGATACGGTTAAGGAATATATCCCTTTTTGCAACATTTCAATATTTTGGGTTTGAGCACCATTAGACCATGTGTAAGTATAAGGAGCAATTCCTCCATGCACACTTGTAAAAATTTTTCCATTATGATGATCTTTACATGTTATGTGCTTTACTGAAGTTGAAACTTGAATTTTATTGGGTTCATTTTTAGTTGTTTCCATACGCAAAAAAAAACCATATGCATCAACAATTTGCAATGAATATTTTCCTGCACGTACATGTTCAATGTTTTGTTGAGAACTACCATTAGACCACTTATACGAAAATGGTGGCGTTCCTCCCGAAACTGTTACATAGGCATTACCATTAAGTGAGTCATAGCAAAACGCATCGGTAGTTTGTATATTTCCAATAATTTTATTTGGTTCATCTACAAAAAATGAATCTACAAGTCCAATTCCATTAGCATCGGTTACGGTAAGATAATACCATGCCGTGGGTATGTTCGATAATTTTGAAGATGTTTCGGTTAAAATAATGAATTGATTTGCCCAGGTATAGTTGTAAGGAGGCACACCACCTTGGACAAAAACTTCAATGGCACCATCATTAAATGCATTGCAAAAAACATGTTTAATATTAGATGTAAGTGATAAAGGTGGTGGTTGTGGTACAAAAATACTGGTGTCGTATGTACATGATTTACTGTCTCTAATATGCAAATGATACGTATTTGACGGAATATCAAAAATATCTTCGGCAAATGCAGTATAGGATAATGCATTTGTCCATGTATATTCATATGGATGAACTCCTCCTGAAGTTGATATATTTATTGCACCATCAGAAAGTCCATACCCTCTAACTTCAACAATTTCGGCATTTGTAGTTATTCGTTGAGGTTGATATAATACATACGTTTTTTGAATTTTACAAAGATGAGCGTCTGTAACCTCAACAGAATATGATCCACTATACAAATTCAAATTTTCAATCGTTGTTTTATTATTGCTCCATGTATAGGTATATGGTTGCACGCCACCACTGGGCTCAAGCGCAATACTACCTGAATTCTGGTTATAACAAATAGGGTGCGATAGTATTGCTGATGTTTCAAGTTTTGGAGATTCGGTAAGAGTTATAAACTCAACCCTTTCGCACCCATATTGGTCGGTAATTTTCACAAAATATGTAGCTGCATATACATTTGTAATTTCCTTTGTAGTTGCACCTGTTGACCACAAATATGTATAACTACCTGACGAAGGATTAGTAACAACTGTTGCTGCTCCCGTATTCATACCATTACAAGCAATATGTGTTGGCGTAATTAATGCCTGAAAACTGCAGCCTTGAGCTATCAACTCAACAGTGCATATTATTAATAATATGATTGTTACAGTTGTTTTTAATATTGATTGCATTTCCATTTTTATACCTATCGAACTATCGTAATTGTGCCTTTTAAAACTTGTGAATTATTTCCTAAATCTATAACATAATAGTATGTTCCCGATGGAACGTTGGTGCCATTTCGAGTGCCGTCCCAAGGTTCATATCCATGTGTCTCCGATGAATATACAATATCACCGTTTTGTGAAAATATTTCAACTTTATTATTTGGAAACATAGCCGAAATATTTTTAATTATCCAAGTATCGTTATAATTATCGCCATTCGGAGAAAATGTATTGGGAATATCAAAACATTTACTACCGTCAACTGTTACCACATATTCAAACTCTTTTTCACAGCCACGAGTGTCTGTTACCCAAACGGTATGTGGTCCTTGAGGAATATTTGACGCTACAGATTCGTTATGCCCGTTGCTCCAAACATAATTAAACGGGGCTGTTCCACCTGTTACAAATACCTGAAGTTGACCATCATGTTCTCCATCGCAACTCACTTGTTTCATGGTAAACTGAGCTTGTAATGGAAAAGGTTCTAAAATAACCATATTATTATACGTAACACACTGTTTAGAATCGGTAATTACCACATTATATTTCCCTGCCGATAAACCTGTTCTGTTTTGCTCCAAGGCGCCATCAGACCATACAAAGGTATATGGTGGCGTTCCCCCAAATACCGAAATTTTAAATTCACCATCGCTTGCATTATTGCACGAAACGTGGGTTTCAACAAGTTCAGAAGCAAAGCGTTCCTGAGGGGCAAAAATTACCAGTGTATCGCGTTTATAGCAATTATGAGAATCATACACCTCTAATTGGTACACCCCTTCAAAAACTTGAGATAAAACAGCAACATCTGAATACAACTTATTACGAGGATTATACCATGTAATTGAATACGGAGGTGCTCCACCAGTAATATTTGCAAATAATTCACCATCACTACCTTTATAACAACTTATAGGTTTAGAAACCTCAATGGCAGCTTGCAACTGTTGTGGCTCTATTATAGATGCAACAGAAGTGGTTGTGCAATTATTCTTATCGGTAATAATTACCGAGTAATCACCAGCTAGCAAATTTTCAACATTTTGAGAAATTGCACCATGCAACCATTCAAAATCATAACTAGGAACGCCACCACTAACATTTATTTGTATACTACCAGTAGCTTCATTTTTGCAATCAACATTGGTTATCTTACTTACAGAACTTGTCAACAAGGAAGGTTGCGTAAGAATATATTCTTGTTCAACACTACAATTATAGTAATCGGTAACTATAATTTTATATGTTCCTGCCAATAAATTTTCGGCTGATGAAGAATTTGCTCCGTGCGACCAAGTGTATGTATATGGAGGCCTTCCGCCCGAAATTTCAATATGAATTGCACCATTACTATACCCAAAACATGATGGATTTCGGACTTCATGTGTATAAATTTGCAACTGAGGATACTCAAAAACACTTGCTCCGTTATTTGTTGAACAACCATTTTTATCAGTTACTTTTACATAATAACTAGCTGCCGGTATATTTGAAATAGATTGTGTTTGTGCACTGTTTGACCACAAATAGGTATACGGAGGGGTTCCTCCGCTCACTATTGCGGTAAGTTGAGCTGAGGTTTGCCCAAAACAAGCAATGGTATCGGGATCTACAGTTGTAATAAAACGAGTAGGAGCTATGCGAAATGCCGGCGTTTTAATTTGTTGAAATGATGCTATTTCCCACGTTTTATTAAATATATCAATTTCTACTTGTAAATCATTTGGATTCGACATAAATTTTGAAACTTTTGCATTTACAAGCGGACCAACAGATACATCAAACCCAAATTTTACAGAAGGTATTGTGATGGTATAACCATCGGTAAAAGGTACGGGAATATGTATTTTAATTTCAGGAACTACCGTTATTTCGCTCATTCCTAGACCAATTTCAAGCATTTTTACAGTGCCATCAAAATTTAACGAAACCGATGTTTTATTCGTTATTGAATTCAGAACCCGAAATGTTGGATTAAAATCTATAAATTCATAATTACAGGGATAATCAATATATAAATCTTGCCCTACTTCATACACTATGATACTATCATTACCTTGTTTTGTAATTTTGTCATCTTTTTTCACCATATATTTTAATTTAACCGGTAAAACAAGTTCAACCACTACAATTCCATTAAAATCAAACCGTTGTTTTGCAATAGCATCAAGTGTAACTTCGGGGCGAATAAGCATATAATTGGCATAAAAACTTGCACCGGTACATGGAATAGGCAAATCAAAACGACCATTTGCAAACTTCCCGGCAGCCACTAAATTCAATGGTTTAAATGTCATTGCAAGAGTAGAATCACTACCAGTAGCACGTAAATTATGTCCCGATATAGTTGTATACAAAGTATCAATAAAAGGCATTGTAAATGCTCCAACTAAGAAATCAGATAGTTTTGTGTCTCCTTTTATAGCTTGAAAAATATCCTTATAATCATTACATTGGGCAACGGTAGTAGCAGGATCCAACAAGCATTTTTCTATATAAAATGATTTTGGGTGTTTACTCCTAAGTGTACGATGCGCACCAAATTCTATAGGAAAAATTTCAATAGTACGTGTTGATGGCCATCTTTGAGTATAATCGCCAATTAAATTGTGTTTGCCTTTACATGGGATATTAATACTTAAATCGGGAGCACATGGTATAGTAGTATATGCCGGAATTATAATTCGTGGATTACTATTGAGTGTATTAATTTCTAAAATTGGTTTATTAAACTTAAAATCCATGATATCTTTTACCCCAAACGTACCGCCGCCCGGCAAACTACATGCAGTTAAACTCTTAGGGTCTATACGAACACATTCGCTAAATGCACACATCGAAAAGTTTAAATCCGTTACTAAATCCATTATCATTTTAACTCCTACTTTTCCTTCAACAGGAAAAGTAGTTTCAATTGTTGGTTTATGCGTATCGGTTACTTTTACTTTCGATTGAATTAGTATTGTTTGACCAGCACGGATATCTGCAGCATCTGGGACTATAAACTCAATATCCATAGGATAAACCACCGAATCGATAGTGCCTACCCCTATATCAGACATATAAAATTCCATGCCTATAGTTCCTTTGGTTCGGGCAAACATTTCTGCACCAAATTTCATTCCCACTACGGATTCTATGCCTCCAATTCGCTGTTTCATATCCCACGAAAACGTATATGTTTTAGAAAAAGGCGGTAACGTATATGCACTATGAGTATTCCACATACTTTCTTGTTCCGAAACAAAGCGAATGGTATAATATGTAGTGTCAAAATTTTGAGCGGTAGTCAAAAAAACTAACATAACAAAAAATGTTATAAATATAGTTTTCTTAATCATGATTACATGTATTCAAAGAATGTAATATTAGTTGTTCGGTTTCGTCGGCAAATACTTGTGGATAATTGAATATACCTAACAACGTACTCCGTTTATATGGATACACATAAAACGCACGAATATAAGGAATGTCGTTTATCACAAAAGAACCTGTATATATAGAAATTTCTGACTTTTTGATATGCTGAATATTTTGTAAATTTTGATTTGAAAAATATGTTGGAGTAAGACTATCGCAAAATTGTTTGGTTGTAATGTTGGGAATAAGAATATAAGAAAGTACTATACCTTTTTGCGAACAACTATATTCGTTTTTTTGGTTGCTGTTTACAGTATAATGTGAGGGTATTTTAATGGTAATTTCTGTTCCACTAATAGGGTATGAAATATATTTTATTGTGTCAGTTTGTTGTTGAGAATACATGATATTTATACACATAAAAAGAATAAACAAAATTGATAAATATTTTTTCATACAAAATATCTTTTAATGTGATAATTTTATGCAAATATGTGATTTTTTGTTATTTATTACAAATAAAAACCATACTTTTGAAAAAAAAACACTCGAAATATCCTCAATATGCTACAGAATATAAGACAATATTTTTTCTCTTTAATTCTTATACTATCTTATACAAATAATAGCTTTTCTCAAAAACTAATTTCGGGAAGTAACATATTTGCTTCAGCAAATTTTGTAGAAATAGCTCAAGATGGCTCAACATATTCAGCGGGGACATTTCTAACTTATGAGGCTGTAAGTGAAAATACCCTCAGTGCCACTTCATATAAATTTACACTTCAAGACTCAGTAACACTTGCCGATTCTTGTGGGTATACTCATTATTCAAATAGCTTATTTGTATCGCGTATATCAGCATCGGGTATAGTTAGTTGGACACTTATTTCTTCTTTGTGTGATACACTGCGTAATTTTTCAATAATTGATTTGCAATCCGATGCACAATCAAATGTGTATGTGCTTGGTGTTTATTCCAATCAAATAGATTTAGATGAACATATACTTTCCACCGATGCCAAATGGGATTTATTTTTGTATAAACTTTCGCCGCAAGGAACTATACTGTGGAGTAAATCATCGTTTGCAGTTGGAGCCTTATCGGCTGTCATTCCTACCGATTTGAAAATTGTATCCAACAATGTATACATTTCGGGAAACTATACAGGCATGCTTGCGCTTAAAGAAGATACTCTTACAAGTATACAAACACAATTTTTCCTTATTACACTTTCCGAACATGGCGAAGAACTCTCCTATTCCGCAGGGCTGTCAATGAATACACAATCATATTCTAATCTTACCGCAATTTCACATTCATCAACCAATACAATATTTGGTATATGGCAAGCACAAGACAGCGTTATGGTTGTAAACAAAAAAATAGGAAATACTCGCGATACTATTTCTCAGATATTTGCTTTCGAGTTTATTAATAGATATGTAGTTGACAAAAATAATGTTATCTCGCATGCCGCTATTTTTGATACTATATATTCGCCTACGCCTACCGATACTCTTTTTATAGTTGAGCATTCAAATATTATTAATACATCTAGTATTATCGATACTATTGAATACACCATTTCCCCCAATTATATTCACACCTATGTATGCGAACTTTCTGATATGAATTTTTCGGTTTATAATGAATGTATTAATCCACCGCATGCATTTTATATTGATTCAAAACATGGGAACAAAATGTATGGCTTATATAATTTTACTAATACACTCAATATTTCCAACACAACTTTAATTGCTCCTTCAATATATAAAGCATTTGCAATTGTAGAATATAATCTACTCGATGGTATTGCATGGAATAAAATAGGATATTCACCTACCGATAGCGTTTGGGCTGTTAATTTTCAAGTTGCAGACGGAATTATATATATTGCCGGTAATATTGGAACTAATACCGGTAATCATGATTTTTATTTTAATAATCAAAAATATACATCATCAAAAGATGAAGATGCTTTTGCAATAAAATTAGTAAATAATTCAACAGAATGGGTTCAAATAATTGGAGATACTTCAAACACAAAAATTCAAGATATCTGCGTTCAAAATGAAAATACTATTACCGCAGTGGGATCATATACAAAAGCATTAGAATATAACAATATAATCATTTCAACAAGTGGAATACAAGATATTTTTATTGCCGATATAGACCCATTTCCGCAATTTGATTTAGTAACATCTGCATCTGCTAATTATTACGCACCTCTTTGTCAAGGCGATTCGGTTCTGCTTGTTGCTAAATCA
>ENA-UOWE01005549-UOWE01005549.1-activated-sludge-metagenome-genome-assembly--contig:-NODE-5549-length-11473-cov-3.958399_pt1 | contig 11473 bp, 9 predicted proteins | sample MGYA00249841_ERZ761562 | MGnify/ENA primary metagenome ERZ761562 (study PRJEB28883, sample SAMN05720200) | activated sludge metagenome | isolation source: Anaerobic digester | place: Japan... | reverse complement strand
CTGGTCCGATATTCCAATGGTGAGTTCAAGGTTCGTGAAGCTGTGGTGGGAAAAAGCTCCGCGAGTTCTTCCGGCGGTGGGGCAGGGGGAGCGGCGGGAGGCGGTAGCACGACTAATTATTTTCCGGTCGCAAGCTGTACCATGCCGGCGACTCGTTGGGATGATTCTTCAGACTTATTCGAAGAGATCGAATCATTTACGTTGGGCGGACAAGCGCCTTACGACCTCGTCAAAACGGAGTTTTCAATTTACTCCGCGCAATCTGGAGCGACGGCAACCGTCATTGGAGACAGTGAGGTTGGCGATGTTTGTTTCACACCTAGCGGTACGATGCTGTTCCGAAAGGGAACAACAACGGCGTTTAGCTCGTCGCCGCGGACCTTGATGATTCGTGTGGGGCAGATGTCTGGAACGACGGAGGTGGGAATAAGCCGGGTGGTATTCATCCTGCCGAACGGGATGGCGCGCATCGCCGCGAAGGTGAAGGAGAGCTGATGAACGCGAGGCGAAATAACCGGCGTGGATCGACGGTCATCGAAGTGATGATGGCGATTACCGTGCTTGCGATTGGTGCCTCCGGGGTGGTGGCGTTGCAGAAGGTAACGTCGTCGGCGAATCGAAACTCGAGAACCATTGCGGTGGCGAACGAAGTCGCGCGCACGTGGATCGAGCGATTGAGAATGGACGCCATGTTATGGAACTACCCATCGCCCACCAATCCAACATCGGATCTCAATGTGGATACCTTGTGGCTGAAAAATCACATCAAAGGCCCTGATCCCACGAAGACGGATTGGTTCCGGCCAACGAATGGAAATGACATTTGCGGCACGCACGATGTGTTTGGCAGGGATGAACCGTGTTCGGGAGGGGCAACGGTTCAAGGTCCTTATTGTGTCAATCTTCGGCTGAGTTGGGTGCGGGAGGACCAACGGATGATCCGGGCGGAAGTACGGGTCCATTGGGTAGGTCGCAACGAGGGGGACGGTGCGGTGGACCAGAAAGACTTGCCGTGTGGAGACCCGGCCACGGTGGATGATCTAGCAGCCAAAGGTATTTTTCGGGTGGCTCATGCCGTCACGATGGTGACGAAAAACGAGGCGCCATGAGGGTTCGAAGGATGTCCCGGCAGAGCGATAGTCGCCAAACGAGCAAGCGGGGATTTACACTGATTGAGCTGCTCGTGGCCATCATGGCGGGGCTTCTGGTAGCGACGGCGGCGGTTTCCTTTTCCCGGCAAGCTACCCGGTTTTTTGCGCAGGAATCGCGTATCGCAAGCGCCCAAATGTCCGTACTCGCTGGCTTTCAACGTCTTCAAGCGGATTTGGCTCGGTCCGCGTACATGGCCCCAACGGATATGGCACGTGACTACGCGGCCAATAAAATCTGTGCTCCAAACTACGACACATGGCCAGGCAGCGTCAAAGAACTCACAAGTATCAGAATATCTTCGGCAACCAGCAAACCGGATGTCGTGAGGGTGGCAGGGAACCTGGATTCTTCAGAAATGTTTCCTGTACTGGCGATTGCCGCAAAAGGGACGGGCCACGAGGTATTTCTCCAAACGAATAACGGACCCATGACCCGAGCGGGTTTCATACCGAGCGCTTCAGATAGGGATGCGGCGTTTCAAGCGGTGTTCCGTCCGGGCCGGTTGATTCGTATTCTCGACGATCAGGGGAAATATGAGTACGAAATCATCAAATCCTCTAGCTATTCGGCGTCTCCCGTGATCACGACGGTGGGGCGGCTCCCACTGCGCTCGGAAATTTCCATGGCATCGGGAGCGACTTCGGCTTCCTGCGGTCTTTCGGACGGACTTGGCACCCAAATCAACCCAATCAGTGTCGTTGAATATCGGATAGCGAATCTATCGGCCCTCAGTCCTTATAAGGACACGATCTATCACGAGAATTACCGTGTGGCGGATTCGGACGCGAATCGGATGGAACTCGTACGCAGCGAGGTGTTGTTGTTGGAGAGCAGTGGCTCTGGGTCTGGTGGCGCGGGTGGCGCGGGTGGCGCTGGCGGTTCTGGCAGCACTTTGCCTTCCCTCACCGAGCAGCCTGAAATTGTCGCAGAATTTGCTGTAGATTTGAAAGTCGGAGTCTGGACCACCAGTACGGCATCCGGAGGAGTCGTGCGAGGAAATCTGAGGTACCTTGCTCCGGGTTCGGCAGCGGGAGCGACCCTACCAACCGTTGCCCTTGCTCCTGTCGGTGGACCCACGGCTATCCGGGCGCTTGATCTTCGGCTTGTCGTGCGTTCACGGGAGGCTGACCGTTCCGAAACCATTGATGAAGTGGCCAATCCCCTCGTTTCGGATGGCTATATGTTTCGCTCGAAAGTGTCGGAAGGCCGATGGGCTCGAACACGTACGTTGACGGCCACGATTTCGCTGATGAATCACCGAGGTGAGGCATGGTAAGCCAATCCGCAGGCCGCTGTTTTCCCCCTGCTTCACTGGCGGTTTTCAAGCGACGACGCCAACAGCGGGGTGCTTCGATTTTCGTCGTCATGTCCGTCATCACGGTCTTGACAGCGGTCGGGATATTCGCTGCCCATACGGCAGGTTTGAATCAGCGCATTTCAGGGTATGCCAAGCAATCGACCCAATCCGCGTATATAGCCGATCTCGGAACGGTAGCGGTTGTGGACGAATTGTCTGGGGGTAAGGCGCTGGCATACATGCAATTGGTGATGGCGGGGAATGAATCGTGCCGTGCCAACCAGTATATTACTGGGATCTCAGCACTCCCATGCTACCGACTCACGAAAACCGATATCGAAAACAGGATGAAAACGGAAAGCGGAGCCGACTACCTCATCGATTCATCGGGCACGAGCCTGAGTTCTCCGATGGCGCTTTTACGAGGTGATTTTTTGGTGGAACTGACCGATCCGGGCCCCGTGGGCCGACCGGTGGCGGGTATGGATCAATCCGGCATCGGTCCACGATTCCGCTATATGCAACTGACATTTTCGGGCACGGGCGTGGTTCGTCCCGACGATACCAACCAGCAATCGGTTCGTTTGGCGGCGATTCGCGCTAACCGGGCCATCGTACAAGTGGGTCCTTTGCCGCGATGAAAGATGTTGATTCGAGGAGCATTCGAGCCATGACGCATACCAAACTCCGAATTCTGGCTTCTCTGGCGGCGGTCGTGACGCTCCAAACGGTCGGTCATCCGGCGAAGGCACAATCCGCGGAGTACCAGGCCGCGGACGTCCTTCTGCTTCTCGATACATCCGGTTCGATGGCCTATACGACGAAGCGTTCGACCACCGATACGACTCGCTATGCGCTTCCGCAATGTGGAGTCTACCCGGCCTCGAGCCCAATGTCTTTCGATTCCGCGGCGTCTTTTTCATCGGGACCAACCCCCGCGGATCGATGGGCGATCCTCGCCAATGCGTTTACAGGCACTGTCATCGGCGCCGAATGCTCCGCCCAGGAGCGCTCGAACACTGATTTCGCCGGTGAATACAAGCTCGGTGCGGCGGACCCCTACGACAAAGGATACTATCTTCCGTTCAACCGAATCGTCGCTACGTATACGGTCAATGGCACGAAGCAGCGTTGTACGCCTGCCCCTTCTTGGGACACTGATCTTCGAACTGCACTGACCAATGGGAACGCGATGAAATGGCCGGACAAGGCGCCTGTCTACTGGCGAGATATGTCGCAAACGTATTCATCGGGAGTCGAGTGTCCTTTTATGCCTCAAGAATCGGATGGTGTCATCGACCGCCTTCAAACTTCGGTTCGATTCGGCATCATGACCTTCGACCCTTCCCCGTCTCGTGTGGACACAGGTGGTATTGGAACAGGAATACTTTCCACATTTCTGCCTGATTTTGCCTCTGGAGTCGGTGATACGTGGAGTTATTTTCCAGGTTGGTTGACGACAGACACGCAGTATGCGGGGCAAGGATGGCCTGTGGACTGCCCGCCTCCTCCGGGAGCGGCTCGATTGTTCGAGGTGGGGGCGCGCAACCCCGCCGCGCCTCCCTGGGAAGGACGCCTCATTGGTTTTGGCGACCCCAATGCCACCACCGAGGAGATCATTGCCCACAATGAAAGGGTGCAGCAAGCGATTTTGGGAATACGTCCCTTTGGGGGAACACCTGTGGCTGGAATGCTCAAAGATGCGCTCTTTTTTTTGACGCAAGACAATACGAAACCGGTGGATATTGGTGGAGCCAGCTTCTACGGAGGTGCGGTGGACCCCAATGTATCCATGGATCGGACTCATCCGGGTTGTCGCAAGAGAATGGCGATTTTGATCACGGATGGCGGGCCCAACCTCGACTTGCGTCCCCATTGCGACTTGAAAGCCACCCCATCCACCAATGATGGGAAGTGCCCCTTCGAGACACCACAAAGCTACGCCAAAGATCTATACGATAAAAATATCGATCTCTTCGTGGTCGGATTTGCGGTCACAGCGGCTAAAGGCAGCAGCGCATTGACCTGTAGTCAATTGATGAACATCAAAGATCCGGAATACCGCGCCTGTAGTTCTTTGCCACCCTGTACCAGCACGTGTGCCGCAAACCAATGCGCTTATGGTTATTGCATATCGACCCCGGAGGATGAATTACTTGCCACCTGCTGCACCATCGAAGGAATTGCCAACGAGGGCAGCAGGTATACGGCAGAAGATAAAGGAATGACGCTCGGAGCCCCTCGAAGCGCCTATTGGGCCGAGTCGGGAACGGAACTGCTTGCGGCAATATCCAATATCCTGCGTTTTCCGCCCGCGGCCATGACGCGAACCCAGCCGGTGTTCGCCACCGGAAATATTTCGGCCACCAAAATTTCCGATACGATAGTAGGCGCCAGATTCTTCAGCTCCTTCGATCCCGTCTCGAAAGACCTCTACGCCGGGCATCTCGTACGAGAACGATATACGTGTGAATCCAACATTCCCGAAGAGCAAGAGATCGACAAGAGCAAAGGCGATTATTTCGAAGCAAATGTGGACGGCAATCTGAGTTCTCGCTATATCTACACCGTCCTTGGCGATGCCTATTCGGGTGGCACCATCCATTCGACTCGATCCATACGTCCCATGCTGCCCCCGAGCGCCGACCCGGACGGTTTGGGCAGCGTGGGCGGCACCACGGTCGAGGATAGTGCCAGCGTCTTCGCCTCAAAGGTTACTCCCACGGCGCTTTTCGGAACCAACCAATGCGATTCAGCAGGCCAGCTTTGTTGTGCTCGTACGTCGGCCAACACGATTCCCACGGCGACGGCGTGTCGCGACCGATTCTTGAAGCTTCAGCTTGGTTTATCGGCGACCGGCATTGATTATCTTCGCTCCTCCGCGTTTGGCGCGATGATCAATTCGACTCCCGAACTCGTGATGCCGCCGAGTGAGAACCTTCGTGACGAAAGCTACACGCTTTTCCAAGGCCTGTTTTCGAAACGAGTACCCACGATTTATGCGGCTACCGCCGATGGCCAGCTTCATGCCTTTGCCATCAACAAACAGGACAATTCGCTCAACGAACTTTGGAGTTTCATTCCACCCGCGGTACTCCCATCGATTGGCGAACAGTACCCAACGCGTTATGAAGCGGCCAACAAGACCTTGTTGAGCGGCCCGATTGTCGTGGGGGAGGTAGCTGGGGATGCAAGCCCCACTGCCGGCCGATTCCTTACGCGCACGGCCCCCACCCCTTCTTCCTTCAACACCGCGAAATGGTATACGGTTTTGTTGGGAACCTATGGGTCATCCCAAGGATACTTTGCGTTGGACGTGACCAACCCGGATCGTGATGAAACTAAAAAAGTCACGGGTTACACTTCTGGACCACGGTTTTTGTGGCAGCTCACCACGGATAAGGACGGCAATCCGCTGTTTGGATCACGTTCCACGCGCCCTGCCATCGCGACGCTCTACTTTGTCATGCCGGGAAGCGGTGTGGGAACCCTTCCGGCAAGACACGCTGTAGCTATCCTGCCCGGTGGATATGGAGGAGTCCGTTCCAATGACGAAACCAACCTCGAAACCACGACTTTCCCCACTGGATCGGTGGCCAACATTGTTGGGGTCACCCATCGAACCAAAACCGCTAAATACACACCTGTCAGTAATAACCCGCAAGATGTGCTCTCTCTGGCAGGTGCCCGGTCTCTGACCATCGTCCGTCTCGATACGGGAGAAGTCATTCGAACGTTTCGACGGAGTGATTCCTACAATGCAGCCGCGCCGGAGGCGCCGCAAGCCCTGTACGGAACGAATTCGGGCAATAGCAGGGTAACCAAAGCGCCTTTTGCGGCCCCCTTGGTCGGCCATATCATCTCCTATCCCAATACGCCCGGCTCTGTCGCAGACCGAGCTTATATCGGCGATGCGGAAGGCCGATTGTGGCGACTCGATCTATCCTCTGCGGAGCCGCAGGACTGGTCCGTAACCTTGGTCCACGATGCTTTCCCGACGGATACGACATGGGGAGGTCCGTTCGGTCTGGCGGATGTGGGACCGATCGAAACTCCGCCCATTCTGTCCACCGACCCCATGGGCCGCGTGACCATCGCCCTGTCGACAGGCGAGCAAACCTCTCTAACCCCGGTCGGCAGAAACTCGGTATGGTCCTTGACGGAGCAAAAGAATCTTAAAACAGGCGACATCCAAATGGATGTGAATTGGATACTCAACGCAAGCAATGCCAAAAATACGACGAGCACCAGTGACAAAACCGTGCATTTTGCTGCCGGTTCCGGCGAGCGGGTCACGGGCCCCATGGCTCTTTTCTCGTCGGTCCTTTACTTTACATCGTTCAACCCACAAACCATCGATCCTGGCTCCTGCTCCCCAGGAAGCAGTTATCTATGGGGAGTCGATTATCTTCATGCGGGACAGACAGTAGGCGCTTCAGGACCCACTACCGCCGTGGACGGACCCTTACCGCAATTTCCGGATCCCACGTCCAGCACCCCGGCTAACAATCTACGTGTCATTAGCTTCAACGAAGCGGGTATCGCCTTCGGCGTAGGGGTCATGCAGAAACCAAGCTGTATAACAATCGAGGATGACCTAAGTGAGGATCCTTTCCTGGGCATGACTGGACACCAAACCATCAAAAGCCTCAATCCAGGCGCTTTCCAGCTTGTCGTGCAGGTGGGAGCCAACCAAGGAGGAGGAGATAAAAAGGTCCGCGTGGATACCTTCGACTTATTGCCCCCCTCCGCTCGGTCCGTCATTGACTCCTGGGCCGCAATCCTCGATTGATACCCCTATCGCATGTTTTTCCGTAGCCATTCTTGTCGCAGGAACCTGGCACTCGTTTGCTTCAGCCTCGTTGTCTGGACAGGATGCAAGCAAGACCACCCACCAACTCCCACACCATCCACCAGCTCATCTGTCGAAGACAAACCTCGACCCGACCGGCTTGCCCCAGGAGAGCTTTCCCCCGGCAAAGAAACAGCTTTTGGCTTGCTCCTGCCCAAAGCCATGCGAATCATCCGACGCGAGCCGCTTAGCGTGCATTGCGAAGGCACGGTACAACCCGAACGGGTTGCCAATTACCTTCGGCAAAATGTCGTTTCAAAAACGGTGGAAATCGGTTCAGTCAAAACGATTTTCGAAGGTGCGCTCGTCAAAGGCAGCACGGCTCCTTTGCTCCGTATCGAGGTCGAAAAAGTCGACCGAGGAACACGGTTGGTAGTTCGAAACCTCACATCACCCAAGGCAGACCCATTTTTGACTCCCGAGGATGCCTGGAAGCATTATGGCTTCGATGGTGAGGGAAAACGTTTTGATCCTCGAAAACTCGAGTAGTTTCAGATCGCTCGCAACGCGGATACCAGGCGATCCAAATCCTGTCGCGTATGCTTTTCCGTGACGGCTACCAAAAGCTGATCATCCCGGGACGGCAAATATCTGGAAAGTGGCACTCCTGCCAGGATCCCATCACGGGCAAGACGTTCCACGACTGTGGTCGCTTGACCGGGAACCCGGATGGTAAACTCGTGGAAGCTAGCCGTATTCGGATAGACGATGGAATAGCCTTCGAGGCTCGCGATCTGTTCACGCAGGTACTTGGCTTTGGCCAAGCATTGTCGCGCCACGTCCACAAAACCTTGCTTTCCGAGCAAGCACATACGGATCGTGAGGGAAAGCGCCACGAGCCCTTGGTTCGTGCAGATATTGCTCGTTGCCCGTTCTCGACGGATATGTTGCTCGCGTGTGGCGAGGGTCAACACATAGCCTCGTTTGCCGTTGGCATCGACGGTTTCACCAACGAGGCGTCCGGGCATTTCCTGAAGGTACTTCCGGTCGATTCGCGATGCGAACAGGCCAACACCAGGACCTCCGAAGCTGGGAGACGTTGCGATGGCCTGTCCTTCTGCAATGGAGATATCGGCGCCGAGATGGCCGGGAGGTTCGATCAAAGCCAGCGCGTAGGGATCTTGGGTAACCGTAACGAGCAAGGCCCCAGCGGCATGAATTCTCTCAGCAAGGGGCCGCAGGTCGGTTACGCATCCAAAAAAGTTCGGATATCCAACGACTACGGCGGCAACTTGGTCATCGATTCGGTCTCCCAGGCTCGCAAGGCTCGTCACGCCCTCATCGCCCACGCGTGTGCGAATGACATGAGCCCGTCCGCCCTCGAGACCAGACATATACGTCTCGATCGTTTCGATGTATTCCGGATGTACCCCATCGCAAACGATGATCTTCGAGCGTTTGGTGATACGTCGGGCCATCAGAGCGGCTTCGGCAGCCGCGCTCGCACCGTCGTACATCGAAGCATTGGCGACAGGATGCCCGAGGATTTCCGAGACGATGGTCTGGAATTCCCAGATCGATTGCAAGGTTCCTTGCGAAACCTCGGGTTGGTAAGGGGTGTAGGCGGTATACAGTTCGCTTCGGAGCAGAAGCTGATCGACAGCGGGGGGGATGTGATGATCATAGATCCCGGCTCCCTGAAAAGAGAGCATGGTTGCGCCCTGGTTGCCTGCGGCGAGATCCGATAGGTGTCTCATCAAAGACACCTCGTCGAGTCCTGGCTCGAGAGCGAGAGGCCTTCCAAGACGTGATTCGGCGGGGATGGTATCGAACAAGGCATCCACGGTGGGAACACCGATGGCTGCAAGCATTTGTTCGATCTCTTGCTGCGTATGGGGCAGGTAGCGCATGCGACGGCTCGATGCTGGCAAGGGGTTAGTGGGGGGAACTCTTGACATGCGTTTCGTAGGCCGCATCATCCATGAGTTTGTCCAGGTCGGCAGAAGAGGCTGGCTTGATCTTGATCATCCATCCCTTGCCGTAGCAATCGTCATTGATCGTCTCCGGTGAGTCTTCGAGTTCGCCATTGACGGCTTCGAGAATCCCGGAAATGGGCGCGAGCAGATCGGAAAGCGTTTTGACGGACTCGATGGTTCCGAACGCTTTGCCCGCTTCGAGATGATCACCCACGCTTGCATCGATGCTCACGAGGGTAATGTCACCGAGTTGTTCGACAGCAAAAGAGCTGACGCCAATGACGACGCTGCCGCCTTCTTGTTTTGCCCATTCGTGGTCCACCGTATAACGACGATCATTCGGAAACGTGCTCATGATTACTCCTCGCCTGCTGCGGGGTAGGTCAGCCGGCTCGTTTGTAGAACGGGGTCTTGACTACGACGGCTTCGATGAGTTTGCCGCGGCAGTCGACCTTGAAACGTGTCCCGACCTTGGTCATCGAGGAAAGAAGGTATCCAAGGCCGATGTTTTTTCCGAGGGTGGGAGAGGGGGAACCGCTGGTGCAAACCCCGACGGTATTCCCGTCAAGGTCAAGCAGCGGGTATCCATGGCGCGCGATACCACGTCCCACCATTTCGAAGCCGACGAGCTTACGAGTCAGCCCTTGTCGTTTGATTTCGACCAGCGCATCGCGACCAATGAAGTCGTCGCCGTCGAGCTTGACGATCCATCCAAGGCCCGCTTCGAGGGGATTGGTGGTTTCATCGATATCGTTTCCGTACAGCGACAAGCGCGCTTCGAGGCGGAGGGTATCACGGCATCCGAGGCCAGCCGGTTTGAGGCCAAAGGCTTGCCCCTTGTCGAGCAACAGCGACCAGAGCTTGGGCGCGTATCGATTGGCACAGAATATCTCCACGCCATCTTCGCCGGTATATCCGGACCGCGCCACCATGCAGGGAATCTCAGCAAGTTCGTAGGAGCCGAAGTGAAAAGCTTTCAAGTCCGAGCAGCGGGCCCCTTCAGGGCTCAATTGCGCAAGGACATCGAACGTCTTCGGTCCTTGTACGGCTACCAATGCGGTATCGGGCGATTGGTCTTCGAATCCACAATGGTCTTTGGCTGCTTTCGCAAAATGCGAGGCGATCTTGTCGTGATTCGAAGCGTTGCAGACCACCATCCAGCGGTCTTTGCCGTGACGATATACCAGTAGATCGTCGAGGATCGTCCCTTTCTCATTGCAGGCGCACGTATACATGGCCTGACCATCCACGAGCGTGGTTACATCCGATGTCACGAGGTAATTGAGAACGGACTCGCTATGCTCGCCCGTGAGCACCAACTCCCCCATGTGGGATACATCGAATATTCCCACGGCGTTGCGAACCGCGTGGTGCTCTTGCGTTAGTCCCTCATACTGAATGGGCATCTCGAAGCCGGCGAACGGGACCATGCGGGCTCCAAGTTTTTTGTGTTCTTCGTACAGGGGGGTTTTGCGCAGAATAGTGTCGTTCACGAGACCGTGTTGTAGCCTCGTTGGTAGCCAATGTCACGAACAGTCAGCCCGGACGTCCTTTGGAAACAGTGAAACCTCGATGAAAGTGTCGCAAGGCTGGACACGACAAGCGATTGTCTCGTAAAGACCACAGTCGACTCATGCCCTACGGTTGCACGACCGTGCAGACCGGGTGATGGGTACGTCGGGTCCATTGGTCGCCTCGCCGGAGTCCTCATGCCACAATTTCGTCATCTTTTCGCAGTGTTATCTCTCATCGGGCTGTCGTCTCTTTCCGCATGTGACAAGTCGAAACAGGATGAGCGGCGAGGGCTTCCTCCTCCAGAAACGTCCGCGGCCACGCCGGGAGGGTGTTCTCAGGGAGGAGGAACGCTGACGGACCCTTCGACAGCAACGCAATTTCCTCGCAGTTTTTCTGATTATTGCATCGATCCCCATGGGGAAACACGAACCTACGGCGCCAGTGCAAGCAAGGATATCGATGCCATCTGCACGGAAGCTTTCAATGGTGACTGTGAGATGTACAAATCGTTCGGCCTCGAACGGGTGATACTCTTCCGATACATCGATGGGGGTGGGTCACCGGGAGCCGTCGACGTGGTCGTGTCAAAATACGCGTCGTCGGAAGGCGCGTTTGGGATGTTCACGAAACGCGTCATTTCGGATGGCGATCCTGCGCGACAAGACGCTCCGAAGGAGATGCTCGTGGAGGGAATGGGTGCTCTTGGAGCCGGGACCGCATATTTGTGGAAGGCGCAGATCG
>ENA-UOWE01005544-UOWE01005544.1-activated-sludge-metagenome-genome-assembly--contig:-NODE-5544-length-11479-cov-58.915791_pt1 | contig 11479 bp, 10 predicted proteins | sample MGYA00249841_ERZ761562 | MGnify/ENA primary metagenome ERZ761562 (study PRJEB28883, sample SAMN05720200) | activated sludge metagenome | isolation source: Anaerobic digester | place: Japan... | reverse complement strand
GGCGGTCAACCGGATCAGTGTTGCGGAAAAACTGTCGCAAAACTAATCTGTCTCCCTATAGGAAAAAAAAGGCAGCTCTCCTGACCGGAGCCGCCTTTTTTTATTTTTCAGAGGGAATTGGCTATTCGGCTGAAATGTCGATGATCTGAAAATTGCGGGTTCCCCCCGGGGTGTTGACGGAAATTTCGGCGTCGATGCTTTTTCCAACCAGCGCCCTGCCGATGGGCGAGGTGACGGATATTTTATTTTGGTTGATGTCCGATTCAAAAGGGCCGACCAGCTGGTATTTGATCTCTTCCCCCTCGCTGTCCGCGATGGTAACAAAGCAGCCGAAAACCACCCGGTCGCTCGGGATGTCTTTCAGGGCGATGATATTGCAGGAAGCCAGATTATTTTCCAGTTCCTGAAGTTTGCCGTGCAGATAGGATTGCCGCTCTTTGGCCGCCGCGTACTCCGCGTTTTCCGAAAGATCGCCGTGCGCCCGGGCAACTTCTATGTCCCGGATGTTTTCCGGAATGAAAACGTTTTTCACCGTCTCCAGTTCCTTCTTCAATTTGTCAAAACCCTCTTTCGTGATCGGCACTTTGTCCATGAACGGCTCCGAATGATTTTACCTTGCGCTGACGCAATCGATGGTGCGAGGACAGGCAGGAAACGCGTTTGATTTTTGTTTAGACGAGAAAGAACGCCGTGTCAAGAAATTGTTTGGGATATTTGAGGCGAAGGGTTGCCCGTACTCAAAATGCATCCGGGGCCGCTCGTTTGCGTCCGCGCCGGATGTTTCTCCGGCGGGAAAACGCCGCTTCATGAAGTCGTCCGGGCGAGGCGGAAGTTGTTTTGTGAAGCGGTTTGTGTTATTGAACGACGGTCAGAAAATTAAAGGAGCATTGGTTTGATCTCATGCTGGATGCATACAACCGGGACATCAATTATCTTCGGATTTCCATCACCGACCGCTGTAATCTGCGCTGCATATACTGCCGCCCCATGGAAGGGATTTCGCTGAAAGGTCATGACGATATTCTCCGGTACGAGGAGATTCTCCGCGTGGTTTCCCGGGCGGTGACCCTGGGATTTGTCAAGGTGCGGCTGACCGGCGGCGAGCCGCTGGTCCGCCGCGGTTTTGTTGAATTTGCCGCGGATTTGAAAAAAACAAAAGGCCTCGAGGACATCAGTCTGACAACCAACGGCATCCTGCTTGCGAAATACGCGGAGGCGATTTTCAACGCCGGCATCACCCGGCTCAACATCAGTCTGGATTCCATGGACAGAGACAAGTACGCGCAAATCACGCGGGGCGGGAACCTGGACGATGTGTTTCGCGGGATTGCCGCGGCGGAGCAAGCGGGCTTCTCCCCCATCAAAATCAATACCGTGATCGTCAAGGGATTCAACGACAACGAGGTGCTGGATTTTGCGCAATTGGCGCTTGTCAAACCTTTTCAGGTTCGTTTCATCGAAATCATGCCGGTCAGCCCGGTCAGCGACGGATACACGGCGGATTTTTTGCCGAACCGTGATCTGCAGGAAACCATCGGCCGTCATTTCCGGCTTACGCCCCTGGCGGGCAAGCAAAACAAGTCGGACGGCCCGGCCAGAATCTTTACACTGCCGGACGGGCTGGGAGAAATCGGGTTTATCGACCCGGTCAGCGACCATTTCTGCGCGACCTGCAACCGCCTGCGCCTGATGGCGGACGGCAAACTGCGCGCCTGCCTGCTCAAGGATGAGGAAATCGATTTAAAAGCGGCGCTTCGCCAAAACTGCAGCGACGGCGAACTGGACGAGCTGATCCGCCGGGCCGTTCGGCTCAAACCCGAAAAGCACGACCTGGACTGCACGGACAGACACCTGAAAAAATGCCACCGGGACATGTCGGACATCGGGGGCTGACCTTTTTCAAAAGGAGTGGCGATCCATGATTTTTGATCCGCTTCAGGCCGTGACAGGGGATGACTGGCTTCAGACCCGCCAGGGCCGTCGCCTGTATTTGCGGCAGGAAAAACTGATCCTGGATCTGGTCGCTCCCGTCGCCGGGGAATCCGTTCTGGACGTGGGTTGTGGAAGCGGAAACACTCTGCGAATGTTCGGCAGGAAAAAATGCCTGCTCACGGGAATGGATCCGTCAGCGGCTGCCCTGGAGTCGGCCCGGAGAAATCTTGGCGCATCGTGCGAACTGGTTTTGGGCAATGCCGCCGATATTCCTTTTTCCGACAATGAGTTCGATGTGGTTACGTTGACGGGCGGCCTGCAGGGCTCAGCAAATCCGCAAAAAGCGCTTGCGGAAGCGGTCCGGGTCAGCCGCAATCGTGTTTTTGTCGGTTTTCTGAACCGGTATTCTTCGGCCGGAACCGAACAGGCCGTGCGGAATTTTTTCGGTTTTCCTGCCGCATCAAATTTACGTTTCTTTTCCATCGGAGAAATGCAGACCCTGATTCACAAAACCATGTCCGGCGCTCAAATTCAATGGGGGTCCGTGATGTGTCTTCCCGGACCGGCGGTTGCTCTGTTGTCGTCCCTGGAAGACCTTTTTCCGATGAGGAACAATCCACTCGGGGCGTTTGTCGGGATGGTTTTTTCCGTCAACTATACGTATCGAACCGTTCAGCATCCCGTTTTAAATTCTTTCAAGCTGAAAGCAAGAGAGAGAGCCGCCGCTCCGGAAGCCGTTCGGGACATGCTGCGGGAGGGAAAACCATGATCCGCGAGGCGCTGCTTTACGAGAAGCTGGCCGGGTCCCGGGTGCTCTGCGGGCTATGCGCCCACCGCTGCAACATTGGGCCCAACCGGCGCGGTCTGTGCGGCGTTCGGGAAAACCGGGAAGGTGTTTTGTACTCCCTTGTTTTCGGAACGCTGATTGCCGAGCATGTGGATCCGATTGAAAAGAAGCCCTTTTTTCATGTGCATCCCGGTTCGCGGTCTTACTCCGTGGCCACCGCCGGCTGCAATTTTACCTGCGCCTTCTGCCAGAACCATGAAATTTCACAGATGCCCCGCTCCACGCTCATGATCATGGGGGAAGAAGCGCCGCCGGCGATGATTGTCGAAGGGGCCAGGAAAAATGGTTGCCAAACGATCGCCTATACGTACACGGAGCCGACGGTTTATCTGGAAACCGCTCTGGAAACCGCGAAGATCGCCTGCCGGGAAGGTCTGAAAAACCTTTTCGTCACGAACGGATTCATGACGCCTCAGGCCATTGATCTGATGTCGCCTTATCTGGCTGCCGCCAATGTGGATTTGAAGTCTTTTCGGGACGAATTTTATAAAAAGCAATGCGGCGCGAGACTTGATCCCGTTTTGGACAGCCTCAGAAAAATGAAAGACGAGGGTGTCTGGCTGGAAATTACCACGCTTTTAATTCCCGGATTGAACGATTCCACCGAAGAATTAAAGGATATTGCCGCTTTCATCCGAGACTTGGGTCCGGAAACCCCTTGGCATATCAGCAGGTTCCATCCGCAGTTCAAAATGCTCGATACCCCTTCCACTCCCATCGCCTCCCTGCGACGCGCCTGTGCGATCGGGAAAGAAGCCGGACTGTATCATGTTTACAGCGGCAATGTGCCGGGCGAGGAGGGTGAAAACACCTACTGTTCAAACTGCCATAAATTGTTGATCAGACGCTATGGATTTAGAATTATTGATTATTCCCTTTCTGGACACCAGTGTTCTTTCTGCGGTCAGAAGCTGGAAGGCCTGCTTTAAATGTTGAGAGATATCGTTTGCGGGAGTGAATCAATTGCATTCACTCTGTGGCGGACTGAGACACAGAGTGTTGCCCAAATATTCTTTTCGCTTGCCTGAGAGCGTTTTGTATAAATCTAAGGCTCGCGAAAGGCAATGACAAAACTCGCCTTCGGCTCAAACAGTTGTCATTGCTGATCTTTCGCTTCGCCAAGATTTATGTGACAAAACGCCCTTAATGGCCGCTCAAAGTGATATTTGAGCAACGGAACGGGCTCGCCAAAGACCAGATTCATCACATCGGCCGTTAAACCGTGATTCTTTTTTCCTGCCGATTTCCTGTTTTCAAGACGGTTTTTCTGTAAAAACCGGCCCCCGGAAATGAACGGGTAAGCACTATATGTTGTGGTAGTGTTTTTTCGGGAATACATTTTGTTGTATTTTCCCTTTACAAAGAAACATTCTTTTGTTAGGCTTTGCCAAAATTTACAACGATTTCAATTAAAGATGATTTATGAAGCTAAAGCGTCTTGAAATAACAGGTTTCAAATCTTTCCGCGAGAAGGTTTTGATTGATTTTTCCAAGGGCGTCAATGCGGTTGTCGGGCCCAACGGCTGCGGAAAATCAAATGTTGTCGATGCGATTCGCTGGGTGATGGGCGAACAGCGGGTCAAAGCCCTGCGCGGCAAGAAGATGGACGACGTGATTTTCAACGGCAGTGAGGATGCCGCCCCTGTGAGCATGGCGGAAGTCGTGATGACGCTGTCGAGCGACGGATCGTCCTTCCCGGGCGTTTACGGCGAACTGACGGAAGTGTCCATTTCGCGCAAAACCATCCTCGACGGCGAGAGCGAGTACTGCATCAACCGCGTGCCCTGCCGCCTGCTGGACGTGAAAGAGTTCTTCATGGGCACGGGTGTCGGCGCCCGGACCTATTCCCTGGTGGAGCAGGGGGCTGTGGCCAATCTGGTGGAAGCCAAACCGGAAGACCGCCGGCTTTTCATCGAAGATGCAGCCGGCGTGTCCAAGTATAAAAGCCGCAAGGATGCCGCCGTTCGCAAGATGGAGGCCACCAAACAGAACATCCTGCGACTCAACGACATTCACAAGGAAGTCAAAACCCAACTCAACGCCATTACCCGCCAGGCCAAAAAAGCAGAGCAGTACAAAGCCGTAAAGCAGCGAATGAAAGAAACGGAACTGGCGTTGTCCCGTCAGGGCTATGCCAAAATGGCCGGGAAAAACGCCGCGCTGCAGGACGAGCGGACGCGAATCTCCGGGCAGGCGGACGCGGTCGGGGCGCAGATGGAATCCAGGGAATCCGCCCTGCAGGAGATGAAGGCGGCCCTCCTGGAAAAAGACGAGCAGATCGGCCTTCGCCAGACTGAGCTTTACGAGGTGAAGAATTCCATCAACATCAAGGAAAAGAATGTTGAGTTTTCTCGCCGCCGAATGGCGGAAACCTCGGAGCGCAAGCAGAAGAACCTGGCGGAAATTGAAGAGATGGGCCGGAAAAAGGAGAGCCTCGCCGCCGAGATCGACAATCTGCAAAGGAAATCCGAAGACCTCCTGCGGCAGATGACCCTTTTGCAGCAGGAACTGGAAGAAGGCGAGCGTGAAGTTCAGGGCCTGCTGGAAGCCGACCGGGACGTCAACGCCCGTCTGGAGGAGCAAAAAATCCGCTATATCGACGTGATGCAGGACCTGGCCAAATTCGGAAACGCCGTCGCGGGACTGAAGAAAGGCATGGAGGATTTCCAGCGGCGTGAAGAGAGGGAAATCCGGGAAATCGAACAGGACAAAAGCCGGCTTGCCGATTTGACGCAGAAGATGCAGGAGCTGGCCGGCGGGCTGGCGGAGGAAGAAGAGCAAATCGCGCAGGTCGGCAAAGAGAAAGAAGCGGCCGCCGATGCGCTGGAAAAAGCCAAGTCGGACCTGCAGGCCGTCGAGGAGCGCATCCTCGAGGTCAAGGAAGAAGCGGGCGCCAAATCATCGCGGCTGCAATCGCTTGCGGAATTTGAGGCAGCCTTCAAATGGTCCAACGAGGGCGTGAAAAAAGTCATTGAAACGCAGGACAGCCCGGACGCGTTTTACGGCGTCGTGGCCGACCACATCGACGTTCCCCGCGAATACGAATCGGCCGTGGAAGCGGTGCTGGGCGACAAGCTGCAGTATGTCGTTGTGAAGAACCAGGAAGAAGGCGTCCGCGCCATCGATTATCTGAAAAGTTACAAGCTGGGCCGGGGCAGTTTCGTGCCGGTGGAGCTGCGAGGCGGGAGCGCCCAGACTTACAGCGAGGAGCATCTTCAGGAAGCGGAGCCCCTCCTGCGCAAAGTCGTCGTCCAGGAGGAATTCAAAAAGATTGCCGACTGCCTGCTGGGCGATGTCCTGCTGACGCCGTCCATTGAAACCGGCATTAATCTCTGGAAGAAAAACGGCTTCCGGGGGACCTTCGTGACACCCGAGGGAGACACCATCAGCCCCAACGGCGTCCTGACCGGCGGCAGCGGATCGGCGGTGGAAAAAAGCCTGCTCGCCACCAAGCGGGAAATCGCGGAGCTGGAGCGTGAAGTCCGGAAGCTTTCCGGCGAACTCGAGGACCGGATGGAGGAAAAGAAGCGACTGGCCTCGTCGATTGCCCGTTGGGACGAAGAGCTTGCCAGGCTGAAAAACAGCGAACATCAACTGGAAATGAACGCCCACAGCCGGAAGAAGGATCTGGAGCGCTTCGGCGATGAATCGGAAAGGCTCAAGCAGAGAATCGCCGTTCTGGAGTTCAACCGCCGGAACATCAAGACGGAGGAGGCCCAGGCCCGGCGGAAACTGCAGGAGCTCGAGGCGGAAATCCTGGTGAAGGAGGCGGCGGAAAAGGAACTCAACGAAATCATCTCCGGCTTCAACAGCCGCCGCCAGCAGTCGCGCGCGGCCATTGACGCCCAGGAAAAGCGGCTCACGGAGAAAAAAGTTCTGCTGGCCGCGCTGGCGGAAAAGAAGGAAGCGGATTTGCGGACGATCGCGCGGGTGCAGAATGATCTCGCCGCAAGCGAAAGCGAAGCCGCGCGAAAGCGGGAGGACATCGCGGCCTGCGAACAGCAGTTGGCCGGTCTTACCGCCGCCGTCGGGGCGGACACGGAGGCGCTCAAGATCCTTTACGAAAAACTGGCGTCCTGTGAAGCGGTTCTGAGCGAACTGAGGGAGAAGCGGACCGGGGACGACGAGCGGCTCAAAGTTCAGGAAAATGAAATCCGCGACATCAAGAGAAAAATGGACGAGCTGCGCCGGCAGCAAAGCGAGCTGGAAATGCAGTGCCGCGAGGGCGCGCTGAACCTTGAAAACCTGCAAAACGCGGTTGCGGAAAAGCACCAGGTCGATCTTGCCTCTCTCATGGCGGATTTTGAGATGATGGAGGATGAAAAAATTGCCGAACTCGGCGCCCTGCTGGAAAAGGACAAGCAGACGATCGAAAATTTCGGCGAAGTGAATCTCCTGGCGCTCAACGAATATGCCGAGCTGGATCAGCGCAACCAGTTTCTGACGACGCAGTTGAGCGACCTCAACGAGTCGCTGGCGTCGCTGCAGAGGACCATCACCCGGATCAATAAAATCTCCCGCGAACGGTTTTCCGAAACCTTTGCCGCCGTCAACGAATGCTTCAAGAAAACCTTTGCCCACATTTTCCCCGGCGGGCGGGGCGAACTTCTCCTGACCGATGAAAGCGATCTTCTGGAAACCGGCGTGGATATCGACATTCAGATTCCGGGCAAGAAAGCGCAAAGCGTAAGCCTTTTCTCCGGCGGTGAAAAATCCCTGGCGGCGATCGCGCTGATCTTCGCCATCCTGCTGTACCGTCCGTCGCCCTTCCTGATTCTGGATGAAGTCGATGCGGCGCTCGACGACGCAAACACCAACCTCTTCAACCGCCTGATCCGGGATGTCGCCGAAAAATCCCAGGTCATCATGATTACGCACAACAAGAGCACGATGGAAGTCGCCGACACGCTCTTCGGCGTGACCATGCAAAAGCAGGGGATTTCCTCCCTGGTATCCGTCACCCTCAATTGATCCGGCCCGTTCTATCGCTTTCGGCGCGGATTCCCCCGCCGCAGGCAAGGGCGTTGTTTGTTCGCGGGAGATTTTCGGCCCATTCCGAAAGTCCTCTTCGGCGTCGTTTTGAAGAAAGTGCTTGATTTCGGAAAAAAATGAGTGATATGAAAGATACGAAATTTTTCAGGAGGCGATTTTTGTTTTTCAACCGTCGTTAAAGGAATTATCGTTCAGAAATCGATTCTTAACCTGCTCAAGAGCATATGGAACAAGGGAGGAAAAGGGAGATGAAGATACGGGACATGTTGAAAGCTACGGGATTCAAAAGTCAATCTTTAATCACCGTCGAGGCGGATGAATTTGTTTCAGCGGCGATCCAGAAACTGATCCAGCACGATAAAGGGGCGCTTCCCGTCACGGATGAAAAAAATGAGTTGATCGGCATCATTACGGAAAGAGACATCGTGCGCAAGTGCCTCGCGCGCGGAGGGAATTGCGACGACAAGAAAGTCGGGGATATCATGACGCATGAAGTCGCCATCGCGTCGATGGATGACGATCTGGATTACGCGATCAATACCATGAGACATAAAAAGATCCGGCATATTCCGATTGCGGACGGCAAAAGGGTAGTGGGCATGATTTCGATGCGGGATATCCTGGGATTTCAGTACGAAGAGACCAAAGCAGAGATCAAATATATCAAGCTGATGCCCCAGCGGCCGGTATTTAAATAGCATTTTGTCCGGTCCGGCGCCCCTGAATCCGGCGGCGGGCCCGTCCGACATCCGCCCCGGCGGGAGAAACGGGCGGCATCCGGACCATGTCTGTTTCTGAGGGCTTTGAAAAATGTCATTTCGAGGAGCGTGAGCGACGAGAAATCTTAAGGATGGCCGTTTGTTCAAGATTTTTCCCTTCGGTCGAAATGACAAAAATGGCCGTTATTCAAAGCTCTCTTTCTGACGGGCGGGAGTTTTTCGCGGTGCACCGCGGCAACCCCCGCCCTTTCCTTTAGAAAATCATCCATTTCTTTACTTTGGCGGCGAAAGCCGCTATGAATCTCCCTAAAGGCCGCAATGGTTTTCCCCTGTCGGCCGTGCGGTGGCCCTTTTATTTTCCGGCAGGGAGGCTTGCAGAAAGGAATACGAAGAAAGTGGGTTTATTCGACAAACTCAAAGCGGGACTCGCCAAAACCAGGAACGCTCTCACCAAAAATCTGGATCAGCTCGTTTTCGGCAAAAGGGAACTGAATCCGGCGCTCTATGACGAACTGGAAGAGCTGATGATTTCGGCGGACATGGGCCCGCAGTTTACCTTTGATCTCATTGAAGACGTCAAGCAGCGGGTCAAGCGCAGGGAGCTTTCCGACGCGTCGCAGATTAAAAAAGTTTTGCAGGAGCGCATGATCGCCATTCTGCGAAAGATGGAAAAGCCGCTCGCCATCCCGAAAAACGAGGCGTTTGTGATCATGGCCGTCGGCGTCAACGGCAGCGGAAAAACCACCACCATCGGCAAACTGGCCCATATGCTGCGCCGGGATGGTCACGAGGTTGTCCTGGTTGCCGCCGATACCTTTCGCGCGGCGGCCATCGAACAACTGGAGGTGTGGGGCGCTCGTGTGGGCGCGCCGGTCATCAAGCAGAAAATGAACGCCGATCCCGCAGCCGTTGTTTTCGACGCCGCCGGGAAAATCAAAGCCGGTTTTAACGGCGTGGTGATCGTGGACACCGCCGGACGTCTGCATACCCGGACCAATCTGATGGAAGAGCTCAAAAAAGTCAAAAGAGTCATCGGCAGGGAGCTGCCCGGAGCGCCGCACGAGATTCTGCTGGTTCTGGATGCCACGACGGGCCAGAACGCCGTCATCCAGGCCAAAATGTTCCAGGAAGAAATCGGAGCAACCGGCATTGTGCTGACCAAGCTGGACGGGACTTCCAAGGGCGGCGTGGTCGTGCGCATCGCCGGCGAACTGGGGCTTCCGGTGCGCTTTATCGGCGTCGGCGAGGGGCTGGAGGATCTGCGGCCCTTCGACAGCGGGGATTTTACGGCCGCTCTTCTGGATTAGCCGGCCGCTCATGACGCAAGGGATCATGAACCTATTCGCCATCGGCGACATTCATGGCTGCCTGGATCCGCTGAAGCGGCTTTTGCGGAAGATTCCGGCCGATCCGGCGGGAGACACCCTGGTTTTTATCGGCGATTACATCGACCGCGGCCGCGAAAGCAGGGGGGTGGTGGACTATGTTTTGGGACTCCGCGGGGCCTGTGCCAAATTGGTCTGTCTTTGCGGGAATCATGAATCCATGCTCCTGAACTATCTGGAAGGCGTGGAGGAGGATCTGTATCTGCAAAACGGCGGCGCCGCGACGCTCCGGGACTACGGAATCTTCCTGTCGGATTCCCCGCGTGTCCGGAAAGGAAAGATTCCCGCCGAACACCTGAGCTTTTTTGAATCGCTTCTGCCGTATTATGAAACGGATCAGTATCTGTTTGTTCACGCGGGGCTGCGTCCCGGGGCGCCGGTTGCCTGTCAGTCCGCCTGGGATCTGCAGTGGATCCGGCGGGAGTTCATCGATTCCGAAGACGATTTCGGAAAGCGGGTGGTTTTCGGGCATACGCATTTCAACGCGCCGCTGGTTGCCGAAAATAAGATCGGCATTGACACCGGCGCGGTTTACGGCGGCAGCCTTACCTGTGTACAGTTGCCGGCGTTAAAATTTTATCAGGTATCGACATGAAAATCATCGAATGTGTGCCGAATTTCAGCGAAGGATGCGACGAAGCGAAGATCGATTCCATCGCCCGTGTATTGAAGGCGTCCGGAGGGATTCGTCTGATGGATTACGGCGGGGACCGGGATCACAACCGGAGCGTTTTTTCGTTTCTGGGGAGACCGGAAGATGTGCTGGCCGCGGCGCTGGCCGCGGCGGGTCAGGCGCTCAAGGTCATCGATATGCGGCGGCAGACCGGTGTTCATCCCCGGTTGGGGGCGGTGGATGTGGTTCCCTTCATTCCCCTGGGAAAAACGAAAATGGAAGACGCCGTGAATCTGGCGCGCCTCTTCGGCAACCGGTTATATGAGCTCTTTGGTGTTCCGGTTTATTTCTACGGCGAAGCGGCGCTCGTTCCGGGGCGCAGGGAGCTTGCGGATGTTCGTCGCGGCGGCTATGAGGCTCTAAAGGAAAAGATGTCCATTCGGGGCGACGCGCCGGATGTCGGCGAACCCGTATTTCATCCGGGCGCGGGCGCGACGGCCGTCGGCGCGCGCGAGCCGCTGGTGGCGTACAACATCAATTTGAACAGCGACGATCTGAGACTGGCGCAGAAAATCGCCTCGCTCATCCGCGAAAAAAACGGCGGCCTTCCGCATGTGCGCGCCATCGGCGTCATTTTGAAGAGCAGGCATCTGGCGCAGGTTTCCATGAACCTGACGTCCTGCCGGGAAACGCCGCTCAAAGCGGTTTATGAACGGGTGGAGGCGCTTGCCGCCGAGCGCGGTGTGCAGATTCTGGAGTCGGAACTGATCGGACTGGCGCCCAAATGGGCTTTTGCGGGTACCAGGCCTGAAAAGCTCAAACTGGTGAATTTCAGCAAAGACCGTCTGCTGGAAACGCACCTGAAGGAGTTCGCCAGCGCGTAAATACGAAAAGCGTTTCAATATCCTCAGGGCGGATGACGCATATCCTCAGGCCTCTTTAAATTGAAACCCTTTTTCCCGAAACAAGACAAGGCAGGCATCCGCAACAG
>ENA-UOWE01005541-UOWE01005541.1-activated-sludge-metagenome-genome-assembly--contig:-NODE-5541-length-11484-cov-6.783708_pt1 | contig 11484 bp, 10 predicted proteins | sample MGYA00249841_ERZ761562 | MGnify/ENA primary metagenome ERZ761562 (study PRJEB28883, sample SAMN05720200) | activated sludge metagenome | isolation source: Anaerobic digester | place: Japan... | reverse complement strand
ATTTGTAACCATAACAATGAAGTACCCTGCATTAAATTTTATCCTTCACAGAGATGCAGGTGAAGATAAACTCATTGAGGCTATAGATGGGTTGAAATACACCTTTAAAAAATACAGGGATGAAATAATAGGGATAATAGAATTTTTAGCCAGCCCAGTATGCGCGACATCAAAGCGTTGTTCAATATACGAGTTATGGACCAGATACGAAGAAGATTGTGTTAACCATGGCAAAAAAAGTGTCAACACATATACATTTCGTTATAATATTGGTTTGCTTCAAATACTTGGGATTCTGGACTCATCAAATAATAACGATTTTGAACCAAGCTATACGGTAAAAGTATATGACATCAATAAATCGCCTTTAGAGCATATCAATACAGCGTGGGAAGAGATTGAAACTATCTACAACACCAAAAAGGCATCAATGAAACTGCTGGTGCAACAATATATATTGGATGGGCTATCTACTAAAGATGGTAAAGATGGTAAAGATGGTAAAGATGATAAAGATGTTTTTGATAAACGGCGTAATTTTTTTGAAGAATTTTTCCTGAAAGATAGTTATGATAAAATGTTGCTAATACAAAACAAGGATTTTGGTGAGCAAGCGTGTGAATACAATAACTGTTTTTTATCAATTGCTGGTACTACTGCCAACACCTTTAAAAAACAAGATGGTAAATACACTATTGAAGATGTCATTGCCTATATTGCATCAGAAGTAAAAAAATTGCAAAAACAACTAATACAACAGTATGTTGTCAGCATTAAAAAGCCAGATGATGTACCGATTATTACTCTTAAAAGTGTCATGTATACTGAGTTTATGCTTTTGCTGTTAGAATCCATCAGGATACCGGTACATAAACTATCAGACTGTGTTACCATAACAAAAACAAGCGAGCATCGCGATGCAATTAATAATTATGAAGCGTTTGACAGGCAACAGCATAAAGCCTATACAGTTGCAAGTTTTATACTCTATATGCTGGTTATTAGCTCTTATTTTACAGGGTTTGAAACCTTTGACAATAAAGATTATATAGAATACATGCAAAAAAATAATGGCACACGGCATTTAGATGGCGGTGTTACTATGGATAGTGATAAATTTTGCAAAGAAGTTGTTGAAGAAGCTGCCGGATATGTAAAAAAAGAATTAAAGAATACAGGCTATAAGAATATCACCTATCAAGAGATAGCTCATTATGCTGAACAATTTTTTACTACACGGTATGTGTTATTCAACAACTATAAGAAAGTACCAACATCGCCCTCAACAAATTATTCATACTACAGCAATGAAGCATTGTCAAAAACTATCGATAATTATATTTTTAAGCAGCAGTGTATCTTCAGGGTTTTTGATGTGTATAATAGGTTCCAGAATCAAAATGCTGTAGAAAAGCACCTTGCTTCATTTGAAATAGAAAGGTTTTTGGGTAACTATCTTGCCAATGCCATACAGTACTACGTCAACAACAATAATAACATATACCCCCAAAACATACTGCCAATGATTAACCATTTTGCCATTGTAGTAGTCCATGACATTGAAAATAAATGGGTTAATATTATAAAATTGTTTAATCCCCATGCAGTTGTGATAAAGATAAACGATGCAATTTTTAATGGCGATAGTAAAGATGATAATGCAGTATATCAATATAAAAAATGCGAGGTGTTGTATGAAGAAAGTTATGTTTATAACTGTGGGGACAGGCAGAGAACGTACAGATATAGCACAGGCAATAGTGGAAAGTATACGAATCCAAAGCCCTGACTTTGTTGTGTTTTATTGTACTCACAAAAGTAGCAATGAAACCATGCCAGAAATATATGCATTAAACAATGCCTTGCAGGTAAAAAGCACAGTTGAAATTATAAGTGATGAAAATAATCTTGAAAAAATAAAAAAAGAGATTAGCCATAGCATGGCACAGTATAAAAAGAATTATGCATTAAATACCGTTGATTACACGTCGGGAACCAAGGCAATGTCGGCGGGTATTATTGTAGCTGCAATAGAAAATAGCTGTGATTATATATCCTATATAACTGGCACCAGGGATAATCAGGGACGAGTAGTGACAGGTACTGAACAAATAAATACATTTAGACTCAATCAAATTTATGCAACAAAGTATGTTGAGCTTGGAAAACAATTTTTTAATAACTATCTGTTTGGAGCAGCTATTGATTTATTTGAAAAAGCAAAAAATATATGTCATGATGAAACCCTTAACAATGAAGTAGAACTTTATATATCCCTTGCACAGGCTTTGAATGCATGGGATAAATTTGATCATGAACAGGCAAAAAATATTTTTACCGCAATAACAAAAAATAAACAGGCAGTGGTATTACTTGAAAGTAAGGAAATTGAAAAAACAATAGAAATAATGAAACGACACCTGCACGCTATAGCAAGTAGTCAATTTTCTGATTTATTGATTATAGATTTATTGAAAAATGCTGAGAGGCGCTTTGCCGAAGGAAAATACGACGATGCTATGGCACGGCTGTACCGCTTGCTTGAATTTATTGCACAGGTGTTGCTGGATAAACAAAATATATATCAAAAAGATGCTCATGGTAAAAGCGATACCAGCAAACTTGATGTTGAAAAACTGCCGCAACATTTAAAAGAAAAATATACACCAGCAATTGGATTAAGTAAATCCTATGAGCTGTTAAGTGATTTAAATGATGAAACAGGTAAAAAGATTTATGATATAATGCAAAAAAAGGATGTAAAACAAATACTGGGCATACGAAACGGCTCAATCTTGGCACATGGTTTTGTGCCAGTATGCAGAGATATAACACAGAAATGTATAGAAATTATTAAAGAAATAGCCAGCATTTATTTTACACTACAGCAGTTTGAAAAATTATATCATGAATTGGAGTTTATTACATTGGAGTAATACTATGGCAGATATTTATTTGATATCTGATTACGGGAAATTGTATAAACAAAACAAGGTGTTTCACTTTTTATATCCCGACGGTACTGTAGCAAAATTTTTTCCGCATAATACACAGCGTATGTATGTTATTGGCAATATTCAAATTACTGCTGAAGCCTTAAAGATGATAAGCCATAATAAAATAGAGGTTATATTTTTAAATAAAAATGGTTTTTTTAATGGCAAACTTACCTTTGGTGACAGTAAAAATGTATTGCTACGTAAAAAACAGTATGAAAAGCTCAATGACAATGATTTTATTTTAAAATGGGGTCCTGCGGGATTAAAGGAATTCAGCGAAGGCACGGATGCCGTAGCGTCATACGGCTCGTGCGAGGACAAAGACAGGATGTCTTCCGCAGCACGAAGGCAAATATATAATCCATACAGTAAACAAGGCACACCGCCGTTTGAGGTGCGCTTTGGGGGTTGGTAAGGGGGCATTTAGCGCATAAATATCCCCTTACGAAAGGATAAAACTTTTGTCGCCCCAAAAAAGTTATACATGCTCTGACCCCATTGTAATTTTTATGGGCGATAGTTACGGTAAAATTTTTCACAGAAGTAAAAAAATAGTTGACAGGAAATGCTTCATGCTATAGGCAGTAACAGATGATGTAAGATATTCTTTGAAAACAGTACCATGATATACAACTTTGTATATCGCCAACCTGCTAAAAGTGTAAAAAGTGGCGTTTTTGGGGGGAGGTTGGCGCACGTGGAAGTGCTGGAAAATCCAGCAGTTACAAGTTTGTAATACAAAATCATGGTAAAAATAGTGATTTTTGCGATAGGTTGGCGAAAATGGGCTTAAAAACGCTGGAAATTCCAGAGGTTTACAGGGTAAGGGTCTGAAAACTGCCCCGCTGATAGGGGATTGAGACTCGAAATTATGCACAACTGCGACATTGTACCCATGCTCGTCTGAAAACTGCCCCGCTGATAGGGGATTGAGACCCAAAAGAATCGTTTGTTAACGTTTTTCACCAGAGTGATGTCTGAAAACTGCCCCGCTGATAGGGGATTGAGACGCCCGTTTCTGGGCTGCTAAGGTAATAGCTTCATCAGTCAGTCTGAAAACTGCCCCGCTGATAGGGGATTGAGACGTAACCGTTGAAAGTTGAAAGTTATAATGTTGAAAGTTGTGGTGTGGATTGATTCTTTGCTGGTGATATAGCTATTAGCTGTGATTATGGTGAAGTTATAAAAGATAAAAGAGTTTACAGTGTTGATGTTACCCGCTGATAGGGGATTGTGACTGTCGAATAGTATAGTCATACCGACCTTCGATATAATTAAGTCTGAAAACTGCCCCGCTGATAGGGGATTGAGACTTATACTTAACACAATTCTTGTTGATTTCAACTACGTTCCCGGTCTGAAAACTGCCCCGCTGAAAGGGGATTGAGACGTAACCGTTGAAAGTTGAAAGTTATAATGTTGAAAGTGTTGGTGAGGATTTGGTGGTTGCTGGTAATGTAGATATGAGCTGTTAGGAATTGTTTTATGGGCATACTGAATTGTGTGCTGGATGTAAAATGTTTTTGTTTTTAAAAAGAGATAGAAATTCGTGCTTATTTATTGTTAAGTGAACACTATACCATCAGAAAAAATTTTCCCTTTTTTAAAATTAAGAAATTTTATGAGTTTTTGTGCTATTGAACATTCTCACACCATCCCCACCTTTTATAAATGGGGATACCTGGGGTGTCATCGCAACAATAAACAGCCATACAGGGATGTATGGCGTCTTTGGATGCAGGCGTATGAAGCCACTTTTCTCTTGTGAAAACAAAAACGGCTCTGACCCCATTTTTTATCACTGCGGGATTAATGAAAAAACAGCGAAGGCATGGATGCCGTAGCGCTCTACGGCTCGTGCGAGGACAAAGACAGGATGTCTTCCGCAGCACGATGGCAGGGATATAATCCATACAGCGGGATAAGGCACACCGCCGCCTGAGGTGCGCTTTGGGGGTTGGTAAGGGGGTATTTAGCGCATAAATATCCCCTTACGAAAGGATAAAACTTTTGTTGCCCCACAAAATAAAGTATGAATAAAAATAAAAAAAATTCCAATATTTTTTGCTATATCCATGTCTTACTATTATATAAACCATTACAAGGAGGTAAACAATGAGTTCAATAGTTAGTTATGGTAATCTGTTTAATCAGGAAGAAATTGAAAAATTTTTGTGTGATATGTTTTTAAATGTAAATAAAGGTGTTCTGGAAAAATATTCATATAACGATTACAGCTTCTATGACCTGATATGTGGTAACAGGAATAAAGCAGTGGTAAAAATTAAATAAAATATTTATACTGTTTTTATAAATGTTGAAAAATAATTGCCTGTATAACAAAAACAACTTGACGTTTTATATAAAGGAATTTTTAATTTGTTACACTATTATGGTTAATCACTATTAAGCAAAAACAAAATTGATGAAATGGAATTGTTAAATACAGAAAAAAAAATTGTTCCACTTTACAAATTTGAAATTAATATAAAGGCAATTACGCCAATTGAGTTTTATAATTTTCCAGGTATTGTACTTCGTGGTGCTTTTGGATGGATGCTAAAACAACAAACATGCCTTGAGAAAAATTTGGAAAAATGCCGCCCATGTCAATTTGTGCAGTATTGTCCCTATGCTTCTATATTTGAATCCCCCAACACAGGTGATGCCAGCATTATGGCAAAAGCAACAAACTTTCCACATCCCTTTGTTCTTTCACCAGTTGTACGCTGGGGTACCATTATACAACCTGATGAGCAATTTACGGTTTACCTGTCAATTTTTGGTGAATCAATAAAATATTTTCACTTTTTCATAAAAGCTCTTATTGCCATGGGTAACAAAGGAATAAGTAAAACAAAAGGCACGTATGAAATTACCTCAATTGCCAATTATAGTAACAATGATTTGATATATACAAAAGATGATGGTTATATTGCCGATACATTACAGCCAATGGAAGTAGAATGTATTGATACTACAACAGCTACCGTGCAGTTTATTACCCCATGTTTCTTAAAATTTAACAATGAAATATTGAAAAAGCCTACTATTGAAGCAATTATAACAAATATTGCAAGGCGTTATAAAATAATTTCCAATATTTATGGTGGTGATGCAATTGTAAATAATGGAGATTATTTTTATGATACGGCTATACATTTGCATAATGTTACAATAAGTGATATGGATATTGAATGGTACAGTACCAACAGGTTTTCTAAAAGGCAAAGCCGTATGATGAAAGTTCAAGGATTTATGGGGTCAATGACAATAGAAGGCAATATAAGGGAAGTATATCCGCTGTTAAAAATTGGCGAAGCAATACATATAGGAAAACAAACTTCGTTTGGGTGTGGCTTGATTAGACTTCAAAATGTACAATAAAAAATTAAAGAAGGATGGAGTCACCACTAATGGATGAAAATCTTAAGCATCAGTTACATATTTTATTTGCAAGTTTGTTCCATGATATTGGAAAATTTAAACAACGTGCATTTGGTGATAAACCGCATTCCAATTTTCCTTCCGCTATGGATGCAATGATTTTGCCTTCAACTGAAAGTGGGTATGGTTACAAACATGCATTATGGACTTTTGATTTTTTTGAAAATGACTGTAAAACGGTTCAATTGCCAAAGGATCTTGATTGGAATGAAATTCGTGATATGGCTTCAAAACATCACAAACCTTCAAACTATAAAGAAGAAATTATACAATTAGCAGATAGAGTTTCATCATCACTGGATAGATCAGGGGAAGATGAACATTTTAAGCATGGTATACATTTGAAGAAACATTTACGTTCAATCTTTCCGCAGGTCTCAATAGGGGATAAGCATAAAAATTTGAATCACTCTATATATAAAATAGCAAGGCTTAATGTCAATAGTGTTTACCCCGTTGCATTGCAACAGGAGGATGATACATTAGAATCGCAATATAAAAAACTGTGGGATGAATTTATAGATTCATTTCATCAAATTTGTTTGCAATGGGGCAATAGTAATAATATTATTCAATTTGCCCATTGTATCAACTATCTGTTAAAAAAATATACATGGTGTATTCCGGCCGCAACAAATGATATTATGTGCGATAGCTCATTATATGATCATGCTGTAAGTACTGCTGCAATAGCTTTAACTTTGTATAATTATAATTCTGAGCAATTGCCATCAAAGGATGAAAAGGCAATTGTATTATTTGCTGCTGATATATCAGGTATACAACAGTTTATATTCCAGCACCATCAGCAGTCATTTAAAGGAAGTTCCAAGATAATACGTGGAAGATCATTCTATATTTCTGTTATTGGTCTGGCATATCAGTATAAGCTATATAAAGAATCCGGTATTGCACCATTTACTCAGCTAATGTCCTCAAGTGGCAAATTTGTAATGCTTTTACCAAATTCAGAAAAAGTTTTATCAATTCTGGATAAGGTACAGCATGAAATTGATCAATGGCTGTTTAAAGAATTTCATGGTGATTTTGCAATAATAACTGATAATTCAGTAAAAGCTTCAATTAATGATTTTGGGCATGATAAATTTTCATCGTTGATTGGACAAATAAATTATAACCTTTCAATAGCTAAATACTCTAAATTTAAAAATATTCTTAGCGGTGGCAATTGTGTAATTGATATTAATTACTCTGAAGAAGAAATGTGCCCTGCATGTGGTAAGTATAGCAAAAATATTAACTATTCAGATGAATTGGGTCAACGTTGTGATTTTTGTAATACAATGTTTACATTGGGCGGAAAAATTGTAAAAAAACCATTGTATCTGGTATTTCATGATAATGCTCATAATGCCGATTCATCATTTTTTAATGGAACCTTTTCCATTAGTTTTGCAAACGATATCCTTCCATATCGTAATGCATACGCCATATACACGCTTGATGAGTCAGTAGAAACACTGCCACTGTTAGAGTTGAATAATTATGTGCCCATTGTAAATAATGAAATAAAAACGTTTGAAGAAATTGCCTTATCATCAGTTATCCATTATAATGAAGATGAAGAAAATACCATGCGTGGCGTTCCATTGCTATCGTTTATAAAGATTGATGTTGATAATCTTGGCTTTATTTTTTCATATGGCATAGATAATTTGAGCTTATCACGATATGTTACATTATCACGAATGTTGCATTATTTCTTCAATAAGATAGTTTTCAATGAACTATCGAACACAAATAATTTAAAAAATACCTATACTGTATTATCAGGTGGGGATGATTTATTTTTAATAAGCCCTTTGAGAAATACCATTGAGTTAATAAAAACCTTACAAACAAAATTTAACGATTTTACGTGCAGGAACAATGATATAAGTTTTTCTACGGGCGTATTTATTTGCCATGACAATTATCCCATGGGTAAGGCATCCGAGTTAGCTGAAGAATGCCTTGAAAAAGCAAAATCCGAAGGTAAAAATAAAATTCATTTGTTTAATGTTTCAGTACGGTATGATAAGTGCTATGAGATGCAATCTACTATTGAATGGTTTGCTTCTAAGTTAATTGATAACAAATCTACTATAACTCAGTCATTTATTTACAGGTTACTTGAATATGTTAGAATGGCTATGAGCAATTCATTTTCACGTTTTTTATATTTACCAAGGTTTAAATACGATATAGCGCGGAATATAGTACAAAAGGATAAAGAGGGAAATATTATTAATGGTGATGATATACAAAAATTAGAAGGTCTTTTTCATAAATCAAATTCTGATAGGTTTAAATTGCTGGAAGTATTGCTTATGCTAACAATATATTCATTACGAAAACATAAACCTTCAAAGGAGGAAAATGCATGATAGAGATTGATGAGAAATATTTAACTACTGAACCCGAGGCAAAAGCTAAAATTTTTAAAGACAGAGGTCTTGAGACATCGCAGCTGCGTAAATATTATGATGAGCTTAAAGTGCTGGAAAAACGTGGGTATGGTAAATCAAATGATGATTTTCAAAAACAGATTTTACCCATGGTAAAATTTATGAAAGCAAAGATTGCCTATGGCGCTGGAAGAAAAGTAAATAATAAAAGATTAGTACCTGTTGAGTTTAAAGATCACATGTCAGCACAAATTGATAAGATTAATGATTTCAATAGTCTTAGAAATTTTTTGCTTCATTATCAGGCAATAATTTGTTATTTTACTTTTTTGAATGAATTTTCCCAATCGCAACAGCAACAGCAACATCAACATCAACATCAACAAAGGAGGGGCTAAATGGCACAGCTAAAAGAGATTAAAATAGTAAAGGGCAAAATATTAGTGGAAACTGGTTTACATATTGGAGCCAATGCAAAAGGAGTGGGTATTGGCGAATTGGATAATCCAGTTCTTAAAGACGTTCGTACAGGTTTTCCCTATATACCCGGTTCTTCTTTGAAAGGCAAAATACGCTCATTACTTGAATTGGAGCATGGTATTAGTTCAAATGATAAAAGTAAACCCTGTTCATGCGGTAAATGTCCTGTTTGTAAAGTATTTGGAACAACTGCAAAAGAAAGCAATGAAATAACCAGGGTTTTATTCAGGGATGCATTTTTATCTGAGGAATCAAAGAAAGAATTATATGATAAAAATTTACAGGCAACTGAAGAAAAAACAGAGAATATGATTAATAGATTGGGTGGTCATGCAGAATCGCCACGCACAATGGAACGGGTAATACCTGGACTTACATTTGATTTTGAAATAGCCTTACGTGTTTTTGACAATGATAATAATGTAGCTATTGATTTATTAAAAAAAGGTTTACTGATGCTTCAAAAGGATGCATTGGGTGGTAGTGTTAGCCGTGGCTATGGTAAAATACGGTTTGAAAATGTTAGCATAAATGGACAACCATTTAAATTGGAGTAAAACATGGCAAGTGTATATAAAGTAGTTTGCCAGCCTATGTCATTTTATTCTATGATGTACAAAGCTGATACCATTTTTGGAGCCTTTTGCTGGTCCATACGATATTTTGAAGGGGCTGATGCACTGGAAGGCTTGTTAGAAAAATTTAAAAGCAGCCCGCCTTTTCTATTATCATCTATGATGCCGTATGGTTATATGTTTAAGCCATTACTGCATCCACCACGAATTGAAAGTAACAATAAATCTGAAGCAAAGGGTTTACTGGAAAAAGAAAAAAAGCGTAAAAAAATACAGTTTGTAACTATTGATTTTATTTCTAAAAACCAGAAAAATTTATCACAAGCTATAGTAAGTGATGAGTTATTTAATAATATATTTGATAGTACAAAGATTGGGCGCCTTGAAATTACAAGAAATGCTATTGATCGTATCACACTACACGCTCGTGAAGGAGCACTTTTTAGTGAGGTTTTTTTATATTCAGAAATGCCTTTGGTTTTTTATATAAAAGTAAATGATGAACAATATTCTGAAGGATGGTTTGCGTCAATTGTTGAAGCTGTTGGATTAAACGGGCTGGGTAATGATTGCAGTATAGGGAAGGGAGTTTTTAAAATGAAATTAGAAAAAATAACTCAGCAGGAAATAGCAATGTTTGATTATTTTTCGGATAATTATGTTACCTTAAGTGTATGTATAGGAGCGGATTTATATCCTCGATGTTATACCACCTTTACCCGCTATGGTAAGCTTGGAGGCTTATATAGTCAATGTGGTATCAATGGTAGCCTGGTGTATTGTAAAAAGCCAGTTGTGTTTTATCATGAAGGTTCGGTATTTTCGGGTAATGGGTTGGGTAGTATGGTAAACAATGTACATCAGGAAAAGTCTATTGTTCAATATGGATATGCTTTCCCGCTATATTTTGGATAACAGGGTGTGGAGTCAATGGAACAATACAGAGCAACTATAAATATTATTACTCCATTAATTATTCATAATGGAACCTTTTATGATTTATGGGATATAATGCCTAATCCAAAAAATGATGAAGTATTTATTATTGATGTAGTCCGTGCATTTATGCTGATGCGAGAAAACGAAAAAGAAAATTTCAATACCTTGCTTGATGAAATTGTAAAAAAGAATAATGAAAATGATATTAAAGTATTGATGACTAAATTAAAAAGTATGTTGCATAATAAGGTTTATGAAGAACCAGATAGTATTATTCGTAAAGCGAAAGCATTAGAAGGATTTACAAAACAAATAAGTGATAATCCAAATTTACAAATTAATAAAATTTTTACAGATAAATTAACCAATAAACCTTTTATACCAGGATCTTCAGTAAAAGGCATGTTACGTACTGCAATGTTAGAATCCTTGCGAAAAAAATTTAAATTAGAACCAAAGGTTGAACGCGATGATGTTAGAAAAGACAAAGTTGTAATAAAGAAAGCATTGAATTTTGAAGCAAGAATATATGGCAGTCCTGAAAATAAACATGTAGTAAATTTAGATCGAGCTTGTCCCAAAATCTGTTGAAAATGAGTGGCATCTCCCGGGGCATCAGAGTATAATGCCCCAAAA
>ENA-UOWE01005537-UOWE01005537.1-activated-sludge-metagenome-genome-assembly--contig:-NODE-5537-length-11490-cov-4.013030_pt1 | contig 11490 bp, 13 predicted proteins | sample MGYA00249841_ERZ761562 | MGnify/ENA primary metagenome ERZ761562 (study PRJEB28883, sample SAMN05720200) | activated sludge metagenome | isolation source: Anaerobic digester | place: Japan... | reverse complement strand
ACCTTTATTCCTTGATTATATGTTAAACTAATGTTAAATTAGTGTTAATTTTTTGTTAAGAAATAATTATTTGAGGAGATTTAATGTTTAAAAAATTTTTACCAAAAAATAAAAAATTTTTTGAATTATCTTCGGAACTTTCAAATAGTATATTAGAAGGTGCAAAACTTCTGAATGAAATGCTTATTAAATTTGAAAATTTTGGTGAATACACTTCAAAGATCAGCATGATTGAGCATAAATGTGATGGAATTATCCATCAGATTGTAAATGAACTTAATGAAACATTTATTACACCGATAGATAGGGAAGATATTTTTTCTTTGGCAGATGGATTAGATAATGTTATGGATTCTCTTGATGTGATTGCTAATAGAATTTTTATTTATAAAGTGAAGAATCCTATCGAATATGGCCCACAATTATCAGAAATAATTTTAAGACAAGCGGAAATATTAAAGGATATTGTCCCTGGTCTTTCTGAGGCTAAAGATACTTTATCAAAACTAATATCTATAAAAAAATTGGAAACTGAAGGTGATGTCATTTTTAGACAGGCAATATCTCAACTCTTTGAAAATGAAAAGGATCCAATCGAACTTATTAAAAAGAAGGAGATATTAGAAATTCTTGAAAAAGCTATCGATAGATGTAATAGTGTTGGAATTATAATTGAAGGAATAATAATAAAGAACGTATAATATGCTTGAAATAGTTATCCTTATAGTTTTCATTGCCTTAGTTTTTGATTTTCTTAATGGTTTCCATGATGCTGCTAATTCTATAGCAACAATTGTATCAACAAGGGTTTTATCACCATCGGTTGCAGTAGCATGGGCAGCTTTCTTTAATTTTATTGCAGCCTTTGCGTTTGATTTACATGTAGCTAAAACTATAGGAAAAGGTCTAGTTCATATAGAAGCTGTAGATATTTATGTAATAGCATCAGGTCTTGTAGGTGCGATAATTTGGAATTTACTTACATGGTATTTAGGGTTACCTGTTAGTTCTTCACATGCTCTTATTGGAGGTTATGGTGGTGCTGCAGTTTTTAAATTAGGTTTTGGAAGCTTAATTTTATCTGGTTGGATAAAAATAATTTTGTTTATTTTTATAGCTCCTATGATTGGTTTTCTTCTTGGATTGTTCAATATGTTTATTACTACATGGATTGTGAGGAATAAAAAACCTCGCAAGATAGATAACGTTTTTCGTAAGTTACAACTTATTTCGGCTGCATTTTATAGTTTTGGTCATGGGACAAATGATGCTCAAAAAACTATGGGTATTATTGTAGGAGTGTTAGTATCCGCTAATTACCTTGATCATTTTTATGTACCTTTTTATGTTGTAATAATGTGTCATGCCGCTATAGCTTTAGGTACTTTATTTGGAGGCTGGAGAATTGTAAAAACTATGGGTATGAAAATTACTGAATTAAGACCTATAGGTGGCTTTTGTGCTGAATTTGCCGGGGCTACTACATTGATTGGTACTGCTTTATTTGGCATACCGGTAAGTACAACTCATACTATAACAGGTGCAATTGTAGGGGTTGGAAGTACAAAAAGGTTATCGGCAGTAAGGTGGGGAGTAGCTGGTAGAATAGTATGGGCATGGATTTTAACAATACCTTTTTCTGCACTTTGTGGAGGTATTACATATTTTTTATTAAAAACATTTTTTAAGATTTAATATTTATGAAAACAATTAAATCTAAAATTCTGCTTACTTATGTAGGTGTTACAATTCTAGCTCTTGTATTGAGCTGGTTTTTTACCTCTATCAGAATTTCTGATTATTTAGAGGGCTTAACAAAGGAGCGTATTAAAAGTGCAACCCGTCAGATTGTAAATTATTTAGTATCTGATTCAATAGATAATTATAATAATTTATATAATAAAATTAAAATTATTTCTGCTTTAAATGATACTAGGATTACTTTGATCGATAGCGTAGGTAAGGTGTGGTGTGATTCCGATATTGATATTGAGAAAATCGATACTGTTGAAAATCATAAAAATCGCGAAGAAATAATAAATGCAAGGAATAACCATTATGGTTTTTCAAAGAGATTCAGTCATACTGTACATAAATGGATGATCTACTATGCTGAGTATTATGAGAACCCACTCCATATTGGTGATAAGAATATTTATTATATTCGTACTTCAATACCAATTATAACTATAAATAGATTAGGTACTGAAATTAAATTTATTCTTGGAATTTCTGCGATTCTTTCTCTAATAATTATTTTTGTCACTTCCTTACAAATATCAGAATGGATGACAAAACCATTAAAGAATCTAAAAGACTTTGCTCTTGATTTAAAAAATGGTTTTTATAAAAGAAGATTTCATGTTGATAAAAAGGATGAAATTGGTATTCTAGCAGAAACACTCAATCAACTTGCAGAAAGTATAGAAAATGAGAAGAGTGAAGTTGAAAGATTAGAATCTATTAAGAAAGAATTTATTACAAATTTAATGCATGAACTTAGAACGCCTTTATTTGTTATTGAAAGCTCTTTAGAGACATTACAAAATATGAATTTTGCAGACATTGAAAAGGTAAAAGAATTTGTAGGTAAGGCTTCTAATCAAACAAAGCGTTTACATAAAGTAGTAGATAATTTAATATTAATTTCCAAATTGCGTACAGGTGAGCAGGTAGTTAATCTTAGATCATTGAAAGCTACTGATTTTATTAAGAAAATTTATGATGATTATAAAGAAGTAATTGAACCTAAAAATATCGAATTTGTTTTGTCAATAAATGCCCCTGATGATATAAAAATTTTAGGTGATAAACAATTGCTATCTTATGCTTTAGATAATCTTTTAGATAATTCAATAAAATATACTCAAGAAAAAGGTAAAATTGAGTTATCTTTATCTACAGATGATGGTCATGTTGTCTTTATAGTTTCCGATACTGGCAAAGGCATAAGTCAAAATGAATTAAAGAAAATAACAGAATATTTTTATAGACCAGAACTTGACCATAACTCTAAAACCGGAGTTGCTGGATTAGGCTTAGCTGTTGTGAAAGAAATTATTAGAATGCATAATGGTGCTTTAATAATGGAAAGTGAACTTTCTAAAGGAAGTAAGTTTGGTTTTAAATTGTCTATCAGTAAATAATTTTTTATTCTTGAAATTTTTTGTAAAGCTATCATAAATAAATTTTGTGATAGCTTTTTTTTGTCTAATTTATAAAATATTTTAAAGTTTATAATGAAACTTTTAGAAAATAATAAAAAAGACTTTAGTTTTGAATCAATTTATAATGAATATAAAGATATTATTTACAATTTATGTTGTAGATATTTAAACAATAAAGATGAGGCAGAAGATGCCTGTCATGATATTTTTATCAAAATTTATAAAAGTATTGGTTCATTTAAAGGTGAGTCTAGAATTTCAACATGGATTTATAGACTAACAATAAATCATTGCTTGAATTGTTTGAGAAGAAAAAAAATAATAAAGTTTATTACTTTTGAGAATTTTATAGAAGTAGAAAAATATGATAATGATATATTAAATGATAATTTTTGGGGTGAATATGATAAAACTGAACAATCAAAACTATTACATAAAGCAATAGAAAAGCTACCCGAAAAGCAAAAAACAGCTTTAATACTTAATAAATTTGAGGATTTATCTTATCAAGAGATAGCCAAAGTTATGGATACTACTATTTCTTCGGTCGAATCCTTGATATTTAGAGCCAAACAAAATCTTTCAAAACAATTACTTAAATATTTGAAAAAATAGACCGCAAGTTTTTCGAAAGTTATTTGTCAAATACATAGAGGTAAAAATGAAACACAAATGGTTTAGAAAAAATATAATAAGATTTATCGATAAAGATTTGAAGGATAAGGATAAGTCTTTTTTTGAATCACACATTCTTACTTGTGAAAAATGTAAAAATGATTATGATTTAGTAAATAACATTGTAAATTGGGAAAATAATAAAAAAAGAATTAAAGCACCAGAGCATTTATATCAAAGAATAATGAATACAATTAACTCTAAAGATATTGAAAGAAAACCAGGTTTACCTCCATATTATGCTATTAAATACTCTTTTGTAGTAATTTTATTCCTTTCAATAGTTGTTGGTACTATATATACTAATAAAATATTTTCTGAAAAGAAAAATTACAATATTTCTTCTATTGTTTCAAAAGATTACCATCTCTCTAATTCACATTTAAGTAATTTAAACATCATTGTTAGTGAGAGGTAAATATGAAAAATAAAATTTTGGCATTTTTATTCATTGCAATAATATCTTTGGGTTTTTCAATTTTGGGTTCATATATCTATAATAAATATTTTGTAAATAATAATGAAAAAATATCTTCTCTAAGTATACTTAAAGATTCTTTGAATCTTTCTGAAAATCAATTTTGCCAAATGAAGCAATGTCAAACCTGTTATAAAGATAGTATAAATGCATTAAATTGTGAAATTCATAGATATAAATATGAACTGATATTCCAATTAAGAAATAAAGACAAGGATAAAGATAGTATAAATATTCTTATAAATAAAATTGATTCCTTACAATCTAAATTGTTACATAATTTAGTTAATAATATTATTAGCCAAAAATCAATTTTAAATGAATCTCAAAAAGAAAAATTTTTTAATATACTATTATCTCAATTATCTGTAGATGGGAGATCTTGCAGCTTAATTAATAAAACTCAAATAATTAAATAATTAACATTAATGAAAGGTTAATACTATGAAAAAATCAATCATTCTTTCACTATTTGTTTTAGTGCTCTTCTTTGTAGCATCTGTTACAAGTCAGGCTCAAACTACCTCAAAAAATTCAAAGCAAAGTACGGTACAGATATCAAAATCAAATGATGGTAAATGTATATGCGGAAAAGATTGTTGTAAAGATGGTAAATGTATTTGTACCCCTGATTGCAAATGTAAAGAAGGTGGACCTTGCATCTGTGGTGAAAATTGTTGTGGTACAAACTGTGATCATAAAAATGCTAAAAATTGCTGTGCTAAAGATACAAAGTGTAAAGCTAAAAAATAATATTAAATAATTAAAGAAATGTAAGTGTCATTCCTTTTCCTATATTTTAGTTAAGGAATGACATTTTTTTTATGATCCCGCATCAAGAGTAAAAGTTATAGTATATTTTGCATTTGGGCACCCATTTGAAATCTTAAAAACAAGTCTATCTCCAAATTTAGTTGAAATTGGGTTTAAATCAGAACTTAATTGATTAGCAGTTACAATAATGATATTTTCTTTTGGTGAGTTATCTTTAGCAGTATGTGTGACTTGTATTTGTAAATTACTTCCACAACCTTGTTTATTACAAGTATAGCTTGTAAAAGTAATCTTACAATCTTGCGTAATTACAAATGTACCTTCTGCAGAACCATTCGCATCTGTTGTAATATCTTTTTGTCTGGTTTCTACACAACCTTCAAATGAAAGAAATAAAAATATTAGTACTGATAGAAGGAATGCTGATCTTATTCTTTTCATTTTTGTACTCCTCTTCTGATTATTTTTATAAGACTTTATTAAATTCTTTTTTTTACATCAAAAATATCTTAGTTTAGGTTATAGTAAATTTATGTAACAATATAAATTAAGAATTTAATTTTCAAAGTCAAGAAAAAAATTTAATTTTATAAAAAATATTAATATTTTGGCTACAAAAAGAAGTATACCTTCAAGAAAAATTATTTGTAATCTAACTCATTAAGTGCTATAGAAAAATTATAAATGAATGAATAAGCAAAATTAATCTAATGAATTTTAAAAAAATATTTTCTAAATTATTCAACTAATAAAATTAAATTTAATTAGGTAAATATATGAAAGAAAAAATTTCAAAGTTACTATGTGACTTAATTGCAATACCATCAATTAGAGGTATGGAGGGAGATGTTAATAGATACCTATACGATTATTTGAAGGATAAATGTGATGAGATTGAACTAATAACAGTTGATGACTCAATAATGTATGATCCTGATTATTCTTTTCCTATCGAAAATTTTACTTATAAAAATACACCAAATTTAAGGGTAAAGATAAAAGGAGAAGGTGAAGGGAAATCAGTTGTGTTTAATACTCATGTTGATGTTGTTCCACCATCACAGGGTCAAGAAGATGCATTTAAGCCTAAGATAGTGGATGATGTAATTTTCGGTAGAGGTGCTTGTGATGCGAAAGGGCAGGTTGCTACTTTAGTAGGTTTGATAGAGTTATTAAAAGAGAGAAAAATAAAATTAAAAGGTGATTTAGAATTTCATTTTGTATTTGAAGAAGAAAGTGGAGGTAATGGTACTCTTGCGATGGTACGAAAAGGTTGCAAAGCTAATGCAGCAATTGTTTTAGAACCATCTGAATTTGCAGTAATACCATCTGTTAGGGGTGCTGTTTGGTTTGATATAATTGTTTATGGTAAAAGTGGGCATAGTGGGAGAGCTGATGATACTGTAAGTGCAATTAAAAAAGCATATGAAGTAATTCAAATTTTGGAGAGTTATCACGATCGTTTATTAGCTGAATCAAGGGGTAAAAATCGACTTTTTGATGTATATGAAAATCCAATGCCGGTTACTTTTGGTATTTTAAATTCTGGTAATTGGCCAGCAACCACTCCACCTATTGCCGAGTTAAAAGGTGTGTTTGGTTTTTTACCAAACAAAAATCGAAAAGAGATAATGGAAGAAATGAAGAATGAAATCATAGAAAAAGGTTCTGATTGGTTGAAAAATAATTTTGAAATAAAATTTAATATGCTCCATTCAGATGGTAATGTAATACCTGAAGATCATCCTCTGGTTACCCTTCTTGTAGAATCAGTTAAAAAATTTAATTATTCTGGTAACATATCTGCTATGACAGCTTCCTGTGATGCTTGGTTATATAATAACCAATTAAAAATTCCAACAGTGGTTTTTGGACCTGGCTCTTTAAAGTATGCTCATTCTGCCCAGGAACAAATAAAAATTAGTGAAATAATAGATGCTTCAAAAATATTATTAGATTTTGTAACTAATTATTGTAGGTAATTTATGTTAGCTTTAGTAAAAACAAAAAAAGGTGTAGGTAATATTGAATTACGCGAGGTAGATGAGCCAATTAATGGAGACAATGAAGTATTGATTGAAGTAAAATCTGCAGGAATTTGTGGAACAGATATACATATCAAACATGATAAATTTCCTTATTGGCCACCAGTAATTCTTGGTCATGAATATGCAGGAGAAATTGTTAAAGTTGGAAAAAATGTTAAGAATTATAAGGTAGGAGATAGAGTTGTTGGTGAACCACATACAAAAGCCTGTGGGGTATGTTATTTATGCAGAACAGGAAATATACAAATATGTCCAGATAAAAGATCACCAGGTTGGGGTATTGATGGGGCATTTACAAAATATTTAGTAACCCCAGAACATTTACTCCATAAAATACCAGAAAATGTTAGTTATGATGAGGCTGCTTTGGTAGAGCCTACAAGTAATGTTGTACATGATGTTTTAGAAAGAGCAAAAGTAGAACCTGAAGATTTTGTCGTTGTATTTGGTCCTGGTCCTATAGGTTTATTAGCTGCTCAAGTTGCTAAAGCCTCTGGTGCGAGATATGTGATAATTGCTGGTATTAATAATGATGAAGAGATTCGTTTAAAAACAGCAAGAGAGCTAAATATTGATGAAGTAATTAACGTGGAGAAAATTGATTTAGTACAAAGAGTAATGAGTTTGACAAAAAATATTGGAGCTGATTTAGTGGTAGATGCTTCTGGTTCTGAAAAAGCAATTAGAACAGGAATTAATATTTTGAGAAAAAAAGGAAGATTCTGTGCTATTGGTATGTCTGGAAACGAAGAGATTAATTTCCCATATAATAAAGCTATGTTTAAAGTTCTTGATGTGATTTTTTGTTTATCAACAAGTTACACCTCTTGGGAGAGATCATTAAGTTTAATTTCAAGAGGGGCAATAAATGTAAAAAAGGTAATATCACATATTGAACCTTTAACAAATTGGGAGAAAGCTTTTAACCTTATAGAAGAACAAAAAGCATTAAAAGTTATTTTAAAACCCATATAAAAGAACGGAGTATTTATGATTAATCGAAAATTTGGTTTTGGTTTAGTAGGATGCGGGCTAATATCAGTTTTTCATGCAAAAGCAATAAAACATTCTAATAGGATGGAGCTGATATCAGTTACCGATTTGGATTCAACCCGAGCTCAAAAATTGGCTGGGGAATTTAATTGTAAGATTGAATCTTTTGAAAATATGTTGAAGAATCCTGATATTGATGTTATAAACGTTTTAACACCAAATGCATATCACTCAGATTTTGTTATTAAAGCTGCAAATGCAAAAAAGCATGTTATAGTAGAAAAACCACCAGAAATGGTTCTTTCGAAAGTCGATCAAATGATTGAAGCAGGCAAAAAAAATAAAGTGAAAATAGCTGTTAGTTTACAATGTCGATTTAGAAGGGCAATTGAAGCAATAAAAAAAGCATATGATGATGGAAGGTTTGGTAAAATTATTTATTCTTCTGCTTATATGAAATGGTTCCGTCCACAAGAATACTATAAAATGGATAAATGGAGATCTTTAAAAAATGAGGGAGCAGGGGTAACCATTCAACAGGCTTTTCATTATCTTGATCTCATAATATATTTAACTGGTGATGTTGATCGTGTTTATGCAAAAATGTTAAATATTGCTCATCCTGAAGTGGAATTAGAAGATACTGTTCAAGCCTTCTTAGAATTTAAAAATGGAGCAATTGGATCTTTAGAAGCTACTACAGCGTGCTACCCTGGAATTGATATTCGTATAGAAATTTGTGGTGAAAATGGTTTAGCAGTAATGAAAGGTGATAGAATTGAGGAATGGAAATTCAAGGAAGAATTACCTCAGGATGAAAATATTCGAAAGATAGGTGATCCTAATTCTCTTACTGCTTCTCAAGGAGCAGCATCTCTATCTTATATTGAACATAACTACTTATTTGAGGATTTTATTGATGCTATAATTAATGATAGAAATCCCAGAGTTACCCTTGAAGAAGGAAAGAGAACATTAGAGGTAGCACTTAAATTATATGAGTCTGCTGAAAAAAATGAATGGGTAAATGTTTAGTGATTTTTTATAATTCGATAAATAGTGAATATTAATAAAAATAAAAGATATACTATTTTAAATAGTATTGATTATTTTAATAGTGTTTATTATTTTTAAATGAGACCTTGAGAAAATAATTTTCTTGAAAAAATCAAAATACAAATAAAAGTAATTTTATTATAATAAATTATGAGGATTGATTATGAAAAGAAAATTACTTGTTGTTTTTCTTTTTTTACCAATTTTTCTATTCTCACAGGAGAGTAGTAATGTTAAGCTAAGTACTGGTGTTGATTTCGTTAGTAGTTATAATTGGAGAGCAATTGATTTTGGAAACTCTCCTGCTATTCAGCCATATTTGGGTTTATCTGCTTTTGGTTTTGATTTTACTATTTGGGGATCACACTCAATTATGGCTAATGAAGTAATTAATGAAAAAAAAGTTGCCTTTACAGAAATTGATTTAATTTTAAGATATAGTCAAACTTTTGATTTTGGTACATTGTATACTGAAATGGTCGACTTTTATTACCCATTTATGGGTGAAAAATTTTCAAATTACAAAGGTGTAGAAGATGGTGTTAGTAAAGGAGCCCACTGGATTAATTTAGCTGTTGGCTATCAAGGTTCAGAAACATTTCCTTTATCTCTTAAAGTAGATTTTGGTATTTTAAATGATGTAGATAATAATATTTATATTGAAGCAGGTTATACTTTTGATGTTAATAAGATGCCATTAAATATTTTTATGGGATTAGCTAAAGGGAAAGATAAATCTGATTTATATGGAATTGAAGATAGTAAAATTGCTTTAATTAATTGTGGATTTGGTACCAGCAAAGAAATAAAAATTACAGATAACTTTTCATTACCAATTTCTACTCAATTAATTACTAATCCTTATGCCAGCAAAGTGTTTTTGGTTTTTAAAGTGAGTTTATAGTGTTTATAATATACACGAAGGGATTAAAAAATTAATCCCTTTTTTTATTTCTTCAATAAATCTCTAATTTCTGTTAATAACTGAACCTGACTGGGTTCTGCAGGTTTAATTTCTTCTTCTTGTTTTTTAAAGAATCTATTCATTGCTTTTATTACTAAAAATAACACAAAAGCAATTATCAAAAATTCAAAAGCTGTTTGAATGAAATTTCCAATATTTAAGTAAACAGGGTTAGTTATACCAATATTAATTTTGATGTCTTTAAAATCTACATTACTTATAAGCAAACCTATAGGTGGCATAAGAATATCTGCTATAATGGAGTTTACAATTTTACCAAAAGCAGCTCCAATAATTACACCAATCGCTAAATCAAGGGCATTGCCTCTCATAATAAATTTTTTAAATTCATTAAGCATCTTAGTCTCCTTTGATAAGTTATTATGAATATAATAATATTTATATAAAATGTAAATAATAATTTTTTAAATAATTAATTTGATTTTATTGTTTATAAATTTTAAATTTATTAAAAAATGGTAATAGGATAGTTCTTGACTAATAGTATTTTTGAATATTTACATTTTAAACCGAGTGAATCTCAAAAGAAAGCATTAATATTATTTGAAGAGTTTTTAAATAGCGAGAACAAATTTTTTATAATAAAGGGTTACGCTGGTACAGGTAAAACAACTCTTTTAAAGGCTTTCATAAAATTACTGCTTGATAGAGGAATTTTGTTTGCATTATGTGCTCCAACAGGAAGAGCTGCTAAAATTATGACAGATAAAACTGGTATGACAGCTTTAACTATACATAGAATGATTTACTCGTATTCAAATATAATTACTTATCAAGATAGTAGTTCAGATAAGAATGAATATAAATTTTATTTTGCTATTAAGAAAAATAATGATTTGCATGATGCTGTAGTGATAGTTGATGAAAGTTCTATGATTTCTGATCAATACAATGAAAGCAATATTATAAGGTTTGGTTCAGGTAAGTTGTTAACTGATTTGCTTAAATATATTGATGTTGAAAATAACAATAATAAAATTATTTTTATAGGTGACTATGCTCAATTACCCCCTGTAAAATCAAATTTCAGTGTAGCACTTTCTGAAGAATATATAAAGAATAATTTTGAATGTAAAGAATTGTATTCAATTGAATTAGACGAAGTTTTTAGACAAACTGAAGATAGCGCTATACTTCTAAATGCGACAAAATTACGTGAATCAATTTCTTGTGGTGATTTTAATTCTTTTTTAATTTCTGAAAAGAAAGGTGAGGTCACTAAAATTAGTGAAAATGATGTAATTAATGAATATTTTTTGGATTTTAATCATTTTAATGATACAATTTATGAAAATATAATAATTACATATTCAA
>ENA-UOWE01005526-UOWE01005526.1-activated-sludge-metagenome-genome-assembly--contig:-NODE-5526-length-11512-cov-7.418347_pt1 | contig 11512 bp, 10 predicted proteins | sample MGYA00249841_ERZ761562 | MGnify/ENA primary metagenome ERZ761562 (study PRJEB28883, sample SAMN05720200) | activated sludge metagenome | isolation source: Anaerobic digester | place: Japan... | reverse complement strand
ATCCTGTATTTTCAAGGATAGCATCCTGTATTTTCAGGGATTGAATCCTGTATTTTCAAGGATTAACGATTTTCTAGCCGCTCCAGATTGAAGCACAAAAGATATTGAATAAGCTCTTCGTTCAGCATCATGGAGTAAGGGATTTGAATGGCACCTTTGCTGGTTTTATAGCCCGCAAGCCTCGCCACGAATTGCGCAATGGTTGGCGGCGTTGGGTAGATGCCCGGGTGATTCTTATGAGCTGCAAAATAAAGGATCGGCTTACCGTGTTTTTTGAAAGTGGGCATCTGGTAGCTGAGGGTCTGGGTCAGCCCCGGATCGACCTCGAGCACAAGTTCCCCAACACGGCGAAGGATATCCTGGACTTCCAATGCTGCTTTGGCGATGTAAGTCTTAATTACGTCTTCCATCTCAGCTATTCTTTTTTCTTTGCAGCGATGAACCTTATTTGAAAGAGATTTATTCAGAGGCGATTCTACTAGAAACACGTCCGCCAAGTTTTTCAACCCCTCAATCCCTGCTATAATCCAAAAAATGAACGTAGATATCCGTTCCACGATTTTTGTGATCAGCATCATGGCAGCCATCGCAGCCATCTGGCTGGCTTTCCGTGCGCGCAACGCCTTCCGCATCGGTAAAAAACTGCCGTTCTTCTTCAAGAAACGCGAGCAGTATGAGCTTGGTGCCCGCTTGCTGCTCGGCGTGTTGTTGTTACTTGCATTCGCTTATGCCAACTTACGCTGGGGTGAAGGCTTCGCCTATCGCTACTTTCCGCCCACCCTTACCCCCTCGCTGACGCCTACCATCACGCTCACCCCCACCATCACCCTCACACCCACCATCACGCTCACCCCTACGCTCACCAGCACACCATCCGTAACTGGCACACCTTTCATCCCCGAGCATATTGCGACGGCGTTTGAGTCAATTGTTACCCCAAAATCCGATTTTGCTTTCAGCCTGATCCAGTTTTCAAGAGAAATTGACGAGGATTTGCAACCCATTGAGCCCGCGATCGAATTTGAGAATCCAATCAAGACAATCTACGGGACTTACAGTTACAACATGATGGATCCTGGCGTGCAGTGGACTGAAATCTGGGTGCGGGATGGGGAGATTGTGCGCTACAACACGGGAACATGGCAGGGAGGCAGTGGCGGCTATGGCGCAGCCCTGCTCGAGCTCCCGCCCGACGAATGGCTGCCAGGGAGCTACCAATTACAGTTTTTCATTGGGGAACAGTGGATCACGAGCGGTCATTTCCGCGTATTGGGCAATCCCCCCACCAGCACTCCCACCATCACGCCTACCCCCTCGCGCACGCCCACCTTCACGCCCAGCCCGACTGCCACGCCGACACCGACCAGGACGCCCTTACCGACCGTGACCCCCTCACCGACTGCTACTCCGCGCCCCAGCAATACCCCTTAGAATTTGCGCTTAGATCTCCTGCACGAAATGCTGCGGGTTGCTCTTGGGGCGCATAAATCCCGCCACCTGCGCAGCCACTTTTGCATTGTTCAGTAGGAGGGCGATGTTGGTTTTCATGCTGCGACCACCAGATAAAGCATTTACCTTTGCCAGTAAGTAAGGTGTGGTGGCATTGCCGTGGACGCCATCAACCTGTGCCTGGCGCAGTGCTTCCTCAACCCACAGTTCTACTTCTTTGGCGGGGATTGCCGTCTCTTTCGGCGGAGGAACCACCAGTAAAATACCCGATTTCAGCCCCAGGCTCCAGTGGGTTTCAGCAATCTTTGCCACTTCCTCGGCTGAATCCGCCCGCAAATTGAGTTTCATGCCGCTGGAGGTGGAATAGAACGCTGGAAAATCGTTGGTTTGATAGCCGATAACGGGCACTCCCTGCGTTTCCAGGTACTCCATGGTAGCGGGCAAGTCCAGGATTGCCTTGGCGCCGGCGCAGACCACCAGCACCGGGCAGCGGGAAAGCTGCATCAGGTCGGCCGAGACATCAAACGGCGCATTGCGGTGCACCCCACCAATACCACCTGTAGCAAAAACCTTGATTCCCACCTTCTCAGCCACGAACATGGTGGCTGCCACAGTGGTGCCCCCAGTCAGGCGCTTCTCCAAGGCATACCCAAAATCGCGCAGGCTGACTTTATGCGGGTTTACAGCCCCTGCCAGCTGTTCGAGTTCCTCGCTGCTAAGCCCCACCTTGACCGAACCATCCATCAGGGCAATGGTGGCTGGTGTAGCACCCTGGGCGCGCACAGTGGCCTCCATATCCTGCGCCAGCCGCAGGTTTACAGGCTGCGGTAAACCATGGGTGATCACCGTCGATTCCAAGGCCACAATCGGCAAACCAAAATGCATGGCTTGTTGGACATCATGCTGGATATTGAATCGTATCTTTTCCATAGTCTTTTCCATTCGCTAATCTGTGTTTAATTCTACATGCATAATTCTTGGAGATGCCAATGAAACACAAGGTACAATTAGCAAATGACTGAAACCAAGCACACCTCCCCAAAAAAACGCTGGATTATCGCGCCCCTCATTCCAAACGACATCAAACACGCTCTCAGAGACTATCCGCCTTTGCTGCGGCAGCTGCTCTTTAACCGCGGAATTACTACTGCTGAGGTTGCACACGCCTATCTGGGAACCGAATCTCCCACCTCAACCGATCCCTTCCTGATGCTCGGCATGCGTGAAGCGGTGGCTGTGATTGAACAGGCTTTGCAGGCAGACGAGGATATCACTATTTATGGCGACTACGATACCGACGGTGTCACCGCGTCTTCTCTGTTGTTTGAATTCTTCAACCAGCTTCGTCATGAACCAAGGGTCTACATCCCCAATCGCTTTGATGAAGGCTACGGGCTAAATTTGGATGCAGTCGAACTGCTGGCAGCCGAAGGCACGCAGCTACTCATCACTGTCGATTGCGGTATTCGCTCTCTGCAGGAAGTGCAACGGGCCAAAGAACTGGGCATGCGCGTGATTGTTACCGATCACCACCAACCAGGTGATCAACTCCCCCAGGCTGACGCCGTGATCAACCCCCACCAGCCCGCCGACCCCTACCCCTACAAGGAACTCGCGGGTGTGGGTTTGGCATATAAACTGGCTGAAGCCTGGCTCCAGACCCATCCAGATCCCGAGGTTGATCTCAACCAATGGCTCGACCTGGTAGCTATTGGCACCGTGGTGGATGTGGCTCCGCTGACCGGCGAAAATCGCTCTCTGGTCAAACGCGGTCTTGCGCTGATGCGCCAGCCAAAGCGGCAGGGATTGTTCTCACTAGCTCAGGTAGCTTCTATTAACCCTGCCAAATTCAATGCCGGGCACCTTGGCTTTGTCATCGGTCCGCGACTGAATGCTGCCGGGCGCATAGAGAGTGCCTTGGATGCCTTCCGCCTGCTTACCAGCCGGGATACCTTTGAGGCTGGTTGGCTTGCCCAGCAGCTCGACTCCCTTAACTCCAGCCGCAAAGAGATTACCAACCAGATCATCGAATCGGCCATGCTCAATATCGCAGCCCAAGACCCGGACGTACCGGTGCTGTTTTCTGCTTCGTCTGAGTACAATGCGGGTGTTGTGGGTTTGGCTGCGGGGCGGCTGACCGAGGCGTACTACAAACCCGCCATTATCGGTTCGGTGGAGGGCGACCTTATTAAAGCTTCCTGCCGCTCGATCCCGGAATTCGATATCAACCACGCCCTGGACCAATGCACCGATTTGCTGGTAAGGCATGGCGGTCACCCGATGGCGGCTGGCCTCACCGTTCGTACTGAAAACGCCCAGGCATTTCAGGAGCGCCTCATGGACATCGCGCGTGAATCCTTCATGGGGCTGGATCTGACGCCCGCGCTTCATATCGATTATGAAATCTCCCTCGAAAAACTACAAGCTGATCACTTTCCGGGCATTCTTGATGCAGTGGAACAACTGGAACCCACCGGTGCTTTCAACCCAGGCGCGCTGTTTTGCAGCCGCAACATCCGGGTCTTGCGTGCGAACACAGTCGGCAAGGGAGAACACCTCAAGCTCGTGCTCGGGGCGGGCAGCAATCAACTGGACGCCATCGCTTTCCGGCAGGGTGCCATGCATGAAAACTTGCCTGATTATGTGGATATTGCTTATACCTTTGAGATCAATGAGTTTAACGGACGCAGCACGGTGCAGCTGAATGTACGCGACATTCAACCTGCTGCTTCTTAACCTGGATGGTTACCCGGACCAATTACGAAATGCCTTTCGCTCGTTTCGAGTCGTCCGTCTTTATAGGCAATGACTTCATGGGTGTCCAGGCGGACAACCTTGCCTGCAGCATTTGCCTTATCGAGCAAGGATTGCAGTTCCTGGGTCCCTTCCGCCACCCGATTCCCCTCTTCCATTCCAAAGCGGTAAGTAAAGAACGCCGGGTTGACCTTCAGGTAGTCCATAACCGCGTTGAGAGCAGTCTGCATGGCAGCTGTATCCACGATTCCATCCTGCTCATAAAGCCCCCCGACCGGAAGTTTCAGATTTTTCTTAAAGCTGTCCAGCAGCAATGGGGAATGTAAAAATCGGGCAAACGCCGACCCCCATGGCAGATCTGGAATTTCCTTGCCTGCCACTTTGAGTGAGAGCGAATAGTGAGCTTCCATGGGTATAAGGCTCTTTTCCTCTTCCGAAATCAACGCATAAATTGCGTTCAGTACATGCCGGGAATATGCCAGCAGCTGGTCTTTGTTAACGCCACCATCAGAAGCTTCTAAGGCTGGGATTACTTCGCCAATCCTCATCCGGAGCCTTGGATGCTTCAACTGCAAGGCTTGCTGAAAGGATCCCTTCAGCCCGCTGAAACCAATTGGTACCACTGGTGCGCCAGCGCGCTGACTGAGCAGTGCTACGCCAATCTGAGGGGGCATCCTGCCCGGTGCCCAAACTCCGCCCTCCGGGAAAATGCCAATCACACCATCCTGCTTGAGCACATCCAGCGCTTGATTCACCCCCGTTCTATCCAAATTACCCCGGTTAACTGGAATGAAACCATAATAGCTCACTAACTTGTCTAGAATTCCTTCAAAAGGTAAATCACCCGCACCGATCGGCTCCACCAGCCGTTTGGGGATCACCGCCATCAGTACTGGCTCGAGGAAAGCAGCGTGATTCCCTGCCAGGATGACTGGGCCTTCCTTCGGAATTTTTTCAAGCCCCTCGATTTTTGTGCGGGTCAATAGCCTCAACAACCCTCGTATTAGAAAGCGCAGCAGCCTGCGTCTGACCTGTAAACGCGGGTAGGGGATGCTGTATTGGGGCTTTGATTGGTTCATGGAAGTTCTGGTTAAACAAAAAGTGCCCCCACAGGAATTCGAATCCTGGTTTTGGCCTTGAGAGGGCCGCGTCCTGGGCCACTAGACGATGGGGGCGTCAAGGTAGAAATAATATCATGCAAAATTCGATGCGTCAATGCATTGAATGAGTTCACCTGTGGGGAGGTCAGCACAGTTCCTGGCAGCTTACCTATACCTCCATTTGCATCCCACCTTCATTTCTATATAATTAAGTAAAGGAGTAAAAAATGAACTATAGAAATTTAGGAAAATCTGGATTAAAACTATCTGAACTGTCTTTCGGTTCCTGGGTAACCTATGGTAACCAGGTGGACCTTGAGCTCGCCAAGAAGCTGATGAGTGCTGCCTGGGATCACGGCGTCAACTTCTTCGATAACGCTGAAGCTTACGCCCATGGCGAGGCTGAGCGTGTAATGGGCAAGGCGCTCAAGGAACTCGGTTGGCCACGGGAGCAATTCGTGGTCTCCACCAAGATCTTCTGGGGTGGGCAAACCCCCACCGAAAAGGGTTTGTCCTTTAAACACATCGTCGAAGGTGTGGATCGCTCACTGCGAAACTTTCAACTCGATCATGTGGACCTCGTCTTCGCGCATCGCCCGGATTTTGAGACCCCTGTCAGCGAGACGGTCAGGGCATTCAACCACGTCATCCAACAGGGCAAGGCTTTCTATTGGGGCACTTCCGAGTGGCCTGCTGAACGTATTCTGGAAGCGGCAAAATTCGCTGAAGACAACTATCTGATTGGCCCGACCATGGAACAACCCGAGTACAACCTGTTGCACCGCAGCCGTTTTGAAGAAGAGTATGCCATCTTGTACAAAAAGCTCGGGCTTGGCACGACCACCTGGAGCCCTCTCAAATCGGGCATGCTCAGCGGTAAGTACCGCGGCGGGGTCTTCCCCGAAGGGACGCGCGCCAACCTGCCCGGCTTTGAATGGCTGAAGGAAATGTTCAGCGACCCTGCACGCATGCAGGCAGTTGAGAACCTTGCCCTCATCGCGGACGATCTGGGTGTGAGCCTGGCTCAGATGTCCATTGCCTGGTTGCTCAAGAATCCGAATGTCAGCACGGTCATCACCGGTGCCAGCCGCCTGGAGCAGCTCGAAGAAAACTTCAAAGCGCTTGATGTCGTGGACATGCTCACAGACGATGTACTCGACCGCATTGACGACGCCCTCGCCAACTACCCGGACGATACGGCTGTCAACTAAACTAAAGATATTCAAATAGGACGGGATCACTTGAGATCCCGTCTTTTGGCGGCAGCACCAACGGTTGTAAGCTAGGTTGGCTGATCTCCTCATGAAATTCAGCCCCTCAATAGACAGCGGCTGAATTACCTTGTGCATCAGAAAGAAAAAATGCTTCCCCTTTCACCAGCTTCTGCTGCCAGCTCGCGCACGTGATCTCAAAGCGGTCGATCCAGGTACCATTCGGACAGCAGCCGGATAAATTTATCGATGCCCGCGTTTAGATACGATTCTTCAAACAGGCTCTGCAGCAAGTTCTCTGTACTGGTTTTCCTGAACTGGACGTCCTATCCAATATGAGCACTTTTCCGTAATTCATATGCACCCTCACTAAGCGCTTGAATGAGTAAATGTCAATAAAATTCAAAATGTGTTGATGACAGAAAGTAAACTTCAAAGTCCTCAAGGCGTATCCGGACGAAATAAAACCAACTAAACCAAGATCAATAACTGCCTAATCTACAGTCTGATTTTCTTCGGAGCTGGGTTTGCCTAATGCCTTCAGCTGCTCTTCCCTCCAACGTTTCAGCCGCTCAGCTACCTGGGCTTCATACCCTTGCTCCGAGGGGTGATAAAACTGCCTGCCTATGAGCCCATCGGGCAGATACTGCTGAGGTACCCAGTGACCCTCGAAAGAATGCGGATACTTGTAGCCCTCGCCGTGCCCAAATCCCTTGGCGTCGCGGTTGGCATCCATCAGGTGCACCGGCACCGTGCCAGCCCCATTTTGATTGATCTCTTCCTGAATCTCCCAGTACGCTCCTACGGAATTGGACTTCGGCGCAGTGGACAGATAGATGACAGCCTCAGCAATCGGGTACCAGCCTTCTGGCATACCGATATATTCATAGTTCTGCGCTGCAGCATTGGCCACCAGGATCGCGTTGGGGTCAGCCATGCCAATATCCTCACTGGCAAGGACGATCAACCGCCTGAGAATAAATCGCGGGTCCTCTCCCGCCAATAGCATTTTGGTCATCCAGTAAAGCGCCGCGTCCGGATCGCTGCCCCTGACCGATTTAATGAATGCCGAAATCGTGTCGTAGTGCTGGTCATCCGTCTTATCGTAAAGGATCGCACGTTTTTGAATGGATTCTTGGGCCACTTCCAGCGTAATGTGAATGAGGCCGTTCTCAGACGGCGTGGTTTCCACCGCCAACTCCAGTGCGTTGAGCGCGTTGCGGGCATCCCCGCCAGCCACATCTGCCAGATGCTGCAAGGCTTCTTCGTCCACCTTTACCTGGCGTTTGCCATAACCTACCAAAGGGTCCGCCAGGGCACGCTTCAGGAGGGTCAGAATATCCTCCTGTGAAAGAGGTTTGAGCTCGAAGATCCTCGAGCGGCTAACCAACGCCTTGATCACGTCGAAATAGGGGTTCTCGGTGGTTGCGCCAATAAGGGTGATCAGGCCGCTCTCAACGTGCGGTAAAAGCGCGTCCTGCTGGGCTTTGTTCCAGCGGTGGACTTCGTCGATGAACAGGATGGTGCGCGTGCCATATAGACGTCGCCTTTCGGTAGCAGCCTCAATTACCTTGCGCAGATCCCCCACCCCTGCCAGCACGGCGCTCAGGCTCTCAAAATGCGCCTGCGTGGTGTTGGCGATCACGCGTGCCAGGGTGGTCTTGCCGGTTCCGGGAGGTCCGTAAAGGATGATCGAACTAAACAGTCTATCAGCCTGGATTGCCCGCCTCAGCAAGCTGCCTTCCCCCAGGATGTGACCCTGCCCGACGATTTCATCGAGCGTCCGCGGACGCATACGAGCCGCTAATGGGGCTTGCTGCTTCAGCTGTTCTTCCAGAGAATGATCAAACAAATCCATACTCACATTTTACCATAATCCTTAGAACTTTTGTTCTGTTATTTACAAAAAATAAAAGCTGCCGTGCCTATGCGACAGCTTTTTTTGTTCGCTCACCTCATCACCATTAGTATCCTTGTTCAGGGTCGATCAAGTTGTACAATTCCTGACCTTTGAGGTACCGACTGAGGTTTGTGATAAACAAGTCCACCAAGGTATCCATGTTTCGCTTGCTGACGCCGGCGATGTGCGGAGTGATAACCACGTTCGGCAAATCCCACAACGGGCTCTCCGTGGGAAGCGGCTCTTCCTCGAACACATCCAGCACTGCGCCGCCCAGCCTGCCTGATCTGGCAGCCTCAATCAAGGCGTTCGTGTCCACCACCTGTCCGCGAGAGACATTCACCAAGAACGCGCCGGGTTTCATCGCTGCAAACTGCTCAGTCGAGATCATATGGTTGGTTTCGGCAGTCAACGGCGGCGAAATCACCACAAAGTCGCATTCCTTCAGCATGACGTTCAGGGCTTCGTTTGGATAAAGACGGTGGAAGTAATTCCCCTGTGGGTCTCCCAATCCTTCCGGAACATACCCATCATCCTCGGGATGCATGACGTCGCGTTTTGTCGCCAGCACCTTGGCTCCATAGGAATACAACAGCCGCGCGACCTCCCGCCCAATGGAACCGTACCCCACGATCCCCACTGTGCTACCGCGCAGTTCAATTGGTTCCAGTTTTTCTATGCGATGCTCATGCCAAACTTTCTGTTGCTGAAAACGGAACATCTCCGGAGCCTTATGCCCCAGCATCAGCAAAGCCATTATCACATATTCGCCCATCTGGCTCACCATTGTTCCACTGGCGCTGGTGAGCTGTATTCCACCGCGAAGAAAGACTTCCTGCTGGAAGGCTTTATCCACTCCTGCGAAAGAAAACTGTACCCACTTCAAGGCTGGAGTTTGGTCGGCAGGGGGTAAGGGCATGCCGCTGGTCAGCAAGATCTCAACATCCCGCCATAATTCCACCGGAATACGCGTTGCATCTTTGCGCCCGTACCTGTGGAGTTCAATCCGATGATCGACTGCCTTGATCCGTTCCACCTGCGAGTCGGTCAGTGATAACGTACTGAGAATCTTCACTTTTCTGTCTTCTGTCATGTCAGTTCCTCTCTGAACGATCCTTACTCATCCCTTGAGATCCAGGACTGATGCTTGTCACGGCTTTTACTTTGGGGAGGCGGATTAATTCCCTGCTTTGGCAGGGCGGATCCACGATCCTTAAAAAGCACACCCAGGACAAACAGCAACACCCCAATGATCACGTAATTGGGGATTGGCTCACCGCTGATCAAGCCGTACGCCAGCCACAGCAGGCTGACTGTTCCTGCAATCATCAACAAACGGCTGAGAAATCTGAACATAAGAGCGTTCCTCCTAAGTGAGCCTGGCTTCACAATCCAACCTGGTTCATTTTACTCTGGGGATGCACAGATTATGCCCGTTTCACCCTGTTTTGCGCCTGTTCGTGCATGTAGAGGGGCAGGCTATAGTAACCGCCGCTGTTTTTGCCGGTCGAGCCAGAGCCCTTCCAGCCGCCAAAAGGTTGGAAGCCGGGCCATGCCCCGGTCGTGGTGCCCTGTGGACGGTTTGAGTACGTGGTACCCGCTTCAATGTGGTCAAAGAACCACTCCGCTTCGACTGGGTCGCCCACAAATCCAGCTGTCAGCCCATAATCCACATCATTTGCCAGTTCCATAGCCTCCTTAAGGTCATTTACGGGAGCGACCATGACAATTGGCAGGAACATTTCTTCCTTCCACAGCCGGTGCTCCAGCGGAACGTCAACCGCAACGGTGGGGGCACAGTAGTAACCGTTCGCAAGCTCGCCTTCAGTCAGCTTTTTGCCGCCGGTCAGGATAGTGCCTGCAGCAACCAGTGCCGCGATATATCCGTCATAATCCTCGTATGCTTTGCGGTTGATAACCGGACCGAACCAATTTTCGCGTAGAGTCGGGTCACCTATCTTGATGGCGTTAGTATTAGCAACCAGTTTGCTCACAAACGCCTCATAGACCGGTTTTTCGACAAACACGCGCGAAGTGGCTGAACACTTCTGACCCTGCAGTCCAAAAACTGAGCGCACGATGCCGGTGACTGCCAGGTCTAAATCCGCATTTTTCGAGACAATGGTAGGGTTTTTGCCACCCATTTCAAGGATTACGGGGTGTGGATACTTACGATTGGCAAACTGACGGTAGATGCCCATGCCTACTTCCAACGAACCAGTAAAGGTCAAGCCGGTTACGTCCTCATTGGCAGTCAAAGCGTTTCCAAGTGTGGAACCGGGACCGGTCACCAGGTTGAGCACGCCGTCAGGGATGCCCGCTTCCTGGGCGCATTCCATCAGCAGAGAGGCGGTCCAACTGCAATCTGTGGCAGGCTTCAGCACCACGGTGTTTCCAGTAACCAGGGCGTTGCCAACAGGTCCACCAGCAAGAGAAGCAGGGAAATTAAAGGGAACGATTACCCCCCAGACACCGTAGGGTTTGAGGACGGATTCGTTCGTGGAGGTCTGCCCTTCCAGCGGGTCAGAACTGAGCAGTTTGTGATACCCGTTATTTTGTTCCATCATATCGGCAGCCCAGCGGATAAGGTCTTCCGTTTCCGCCACCTCCCCAAGCGCTTCCATGCGATTTTTTCCAACTTCCAGGCTTACCACGGCGCTGATTTCGTAAATGCGAGCAGAGATACGGTCGGCAAATTTGCGCATCAGATAGACTCGCTCTTCCCAGTTCATGGCTTTCCAGTTTGGGAAAGCAGCTTTCGCAGCAGCAACTGCATCGTCGCCGTCCTTTGCGGTTCCTTTTTGGAAGGTAGCCAGGTGCAGACGGGTGTTTATGGGGGAATAAGCCTGGTGTTTTTCTTCGGCGAAACGTCTTTCACCGTTAATGATCATGGGATATTCTTTTCCAAGTTGTTGCCTTACTTTTTCCAGAGCCAGCTCATAGGCATCATGCATCTCCTGCGGGGGATTTGACATGGTGCCATAGGTAAGTTTGAATGCCATTTTGTACCTCCTGAGTTTCCTAAGTACATTGTAACAAACTGAATTTAGCAATTCATCTTAAAGCTTGTATCCTCGATGGGGTGAATGCCGGTCGGG
>ENA-UOWE01005525-UOWE01005525.1-activated-sludge-metagenome-genome-assembly--contig:-NODE-5525-length-11513-cov-97.272473_pt1 | contig 11513 bp, 12 predicted proteins | sample MGYA00249841_ERZ761562 | MGnify/ENA primary metagenome ERZ761562 (study PRJEB28883, sample SAMN05720200) | activated sludge metagenome | isolation source: Anaerobic digester | place: Japan... | reverse complement strand
CCTCTAACTGTGCAATGACAGCGCGCAGTTCTGCCAGCGTCCCGCGTAAACTTATTTGCAAGGTTTCAGTCACCGTCTCATCGGATGAGGTTACTGGCTCGTAGTGTGTACCCAATACACCTGGAGGCAAAGGTCCATCGGTGAGGTAGAGCCATGCAGTTTCTTCCGGGTCAATGAGATTGCCAATTGCTATTTGGGTCATTAACTCACCTCGCGCAGGTTGTGGGGCTCATCCCATGCCCAAGGGCTATAAGGCAGTGCACCATTCGCTTGCAACGCTTGCAGACGCAGGCGATCCAAGCCAGCATCAAACTGCCGGTTCAAATGCTCACACCACAAGCGTAAGGTTTCCTCCGACCTCACGGTGCTGCTGGTGGTGTGAACTAAATGACTCCGCAGGCTGAAATCGAGCGCAAAAGCTGCCGCTCCGAAGAGTAAAACTGCTTCGTAATCCGACGGTAGGGTTGTCATTAAAGCCTCATCCAAACCCGCCACCGTAAAGTCTTTTTCCAGAAATGCGTTTAACCCAGCCAAAGCTTCCCGTACGGCTTCTTCCTGGCTCCCAGTAGGGATTGCCAAGTTTTGCAGGTCAAAAAACTGCGCATTCAGCCGGCTGCAAATTTCACTGAGATTGCTCATTTGTGCCTCCTTCAATCAATTTTGCGGTTTTATGCGCTTTACGCAGCAGGTGCTGGTAGTCTTCAGGTAAATAGCGCCGCTTCCTGCCCGCTTGATCAATCAGGACAAGCACACCGCCTTCCTTGAGTGCATAACTGAGTACATTCGAGCCAGCTAATGCTTCTACGATACCTTTGAGGCGTTCGTCATCCATTGTGGTTACTCCTTTATCTATGATTTTGGCGCAAGGAGGGCAGGTTTAGCCTGCCCTCATCACGATTATTGTTTGTGACCAGCTAAGCCGTCTTCCAGCGCAGTGCCGAGGATGTACGCCACCAACACAGAGAAAATTCCAGCCAAGGTTTCTCCATCCAAGGGGAAATCCGGCTTCCAGGCTTTGATCACCATCACAATCAAACCCATCAGCGCAGCCCAAAACTTACGCGAACTCAGTAAAGCTTTCCACTTTGGCATCTTGTGCTCCTTTCATCATTACGCAACGTTATTCTTATAGAGTGGACGGAAATCATTCACCCACACGGCTAAGTAATGGCGCACCTTCAGGCGATGTTCATCATTGGTGAAAACTGCCGGCGAGAGTTCATCCCCCGCCACAAAGATCTCCGGCATAAGCCCAAAGCGTTCGCCCACAAAAATCGCCGGCACAACGCGCGGGTCACAAACCGCCGCCCAGTCAGTCTCATCCGCCCAATCCGGTACTACCACAGGCACGGCGCTGCCTTTGAGCACGTTATCGTAAACGTAACCGGACTCGCGCACGAGCGCTCCACTGCATAGTTCCAGTGCAGTCTTTTGCAGCGCCCGCGGCACAAGGATGAATTTGGGGTTGACTGCTAACATTGGTCCTGTGCCGCGTAGGAGATCAGTGTTTTTGATCAGCATCGGCTGGCGGTAAACATTCCGGCAGGTTTGATCCCAGGCATTAGCACTGAGCGCGGTGGTCCCCAGGTTGGCATGCCCGCCAGCTGTCGTTACGGCTGTGGCGTTGAAAAGCGCGCCGCCATCAGCCATGGTTGGTCCCACGCCGCTATTAGCCGTGAAAATCTGCGCCACAAGCTTGGAAATCTTGCGCATGCCGGCGGTCGCCAGTTCCCGTGCATAAGCGCGCAGTTTGCGCGTCTCGTCGCGGTCGATTAGCTCCAACGTGAGCGGGATGTAACCGCCATACTTGGTGAAGCTGGCAGTCTCGGGCGAGTCCCCCACTTCCAGCTCAGTGTAGCTGCCACCTTCTGGCACTACAGGCAGGTCACCTACCGTGCCAATCAGCGTGCCGGTGATATCATGCAGGCTGTTAAAGTGTTCCTGCACGGTGATGTCTTTCCACCAGTCATAGCCGGCTCTGCCAAGGTCTTCCCAAGTGTTGGTCACCAGCTTGTTCAGCGCGTTCTTAACCAGACCGCTAAAATCGGCGGTGGTAGCCAGCTGTGCCCGCTGAGGGTAGTAACCGCCATGCAGCTCATAGTCGCCGGTGAGCGTGAGGTACAGCTCGCGGATGCCGCTCAAGCGCGGCACAGACGAGTGTTGTGAGGATTTTTCCCGCGGCACGCCAAATAGGTCATCCACCGCCGCCTGCAGGCGCTCCTCTGGAGCAAGCATGCCTTCGATGCGCGCTGGTCCCTTGACTGCATTGCCACTCTCCAAGTCAGCCAACATGCCGCGTGCCTCGCGGATGGCAGCTTGCAGCTCGCTGGGTGCGAAGGTTCGGTCTTGGAATTGCTGGCGGATGCGCTGGCTCATGGGTGCCGGCAGCGCGCTTTGGGCAAGGCTGGCATCCAGTACCATAGCGCTCATTTGCTTACGCAGGTCGCGCAGCTCAGCGAGTTGGGCTTGCAGCGTTGAGCTCTCCTCTGCCGCGGGTATAGCAGTCACAGTCTGGTTAGTCAAAGTTTCATCTTGAATATCCTTGATATTTTGCATGAGTAAATCTCCTTTAAGCTTTGGCGAAATGCCAAGTTGGTTAAGTGCACGCAGGAACATTCCCCCGCGCGCCGGGTTATAGACCAGGTCCACCGAGAAGATTTTGAGGATCTTATCCACACGGTGGTCCTTTCCGTTGAACAAAATATCGGCAGAAAAACCGACGCGCACAGCTGGCTCATCCTTCTCCTCCAGCACCTGCCTGCCAATCTTGGTTAGCAGCTCGGCTGAGGGTCCAAAGGCATGCAGCTCAGCACGGATACCTTGGGCACCGTCGTCCCAGCTGACCTTGCGCAAAATGCCAGCGATATCGCGCACCGAGCGCGAGGTCCAGTCGTGATCCACAAAGCAGTTCACGCCTTCCCATAGCCCGAGTGACGCGCGCAGCACCTCCGGTGGGAACTCCCAGCCATTGGCAGCACCAGCGGTGATGGCTAAGATCTCAAAGCGTTCCGGGCTAAGGGCTTGGGCTTCCAGAGCTAAGCGCTCGCGATATTCTTCTCGGGTCTCTGTTTCAAGTTCGTTTTCCTCCATAAAAGGCTCCTTTCATCGTCAATTTCCTCAATTTGCCTGTCTTCTAATTTAGGCGAAATTCTTCTTAAACTTCTACATGGCTGCCTCCCTCCCCTAAAAAGCGATAAATCAGGCGCAGTAACTCATCCTGGTCAATCAGCCCTTGGGCATAAAGCGCCTGCGCCACCTCAGCCACTTTGCTGCCGGCTTCTGCCAGCGATTGGTTATCCCGGGCGGAGATATCCCCGGCTAAGATGCGAATCTCAGCCTGTGGATCTACGCGCGTATCCACCAAAGCCCTACGGCTGACAGCGGCACGCAGGATATCAGCCAGCATCCATTGCAAAAAGCGCTGCCGATGCGCAAAGCGTTGCAAGGTGGCTCCATCCGCCGCCTCGGCTGTGGTGCGTGTGCTGGATTCAGGCTCAGCTAAGAAGTGCAGCGGTAAACCGACACCAGCGGCTATCATCTTCTTGATTGCCAACCCGTCGCTGGAGGCATCCAGCGCTTCTAAGTGCGGCGAAAGCACAGACCACTCCTCGTTTTCGTCAGTTACGAGCACTGAGCCAGGTCCTGGCGGGTTAGCAGCCAGCTGCAGCTGCCGCGTGGAGCGGGCGGATTCATTGGCGAAGCGCGCCTTGACCACATACATAAAGGCGTTGCGGAAGCGGTTGAGGCGCACGCGGTCTTCCAGCCAGGCTGCGTAGCGCGAGAGCCAGCGCAGCACCGGTGCCAGATCCGGCTCACCCCACTGCGCACCCGCCGGCCGGTTGATGGCATAGTGCAGCATCATTGACTGCAAATCAGGCGTGCCCTGCCAGGGAGTAAAGGCGGGGTAGCGCGTCACCTCTCCTTCGGCATCCGGCCGAGTGTAATATGCCACTTCCTGCTCCACGTCGTTTGCGCGAGACTCGATGCGTTCGATATCCGCCGAAGGCACCACGCGCAAGTAAGACATACCGCTGGCGTCCGTCGAGAGCAGCAAAAACAGGTTCCCGCTGCGGGCTAACTCGTCCGAAAGCTCCCCTAGGCGCGCGTCCATGTGGTTGAGCGGGTGATTCCAAACCTCACGCAAGAAGGCTTGCGTAGCAGCGTGCTCGCAGCGCGGAGCCATCCCGCCGCCGGTTATATACTGACTGGTCAATTCCACGATGCGCCGCGCCAGCGGATTGAAGCGCCAGGCATCTAGGCAATCCGCCATCACTTGCTGGCGGTCAAAGCCGTGCCGGTCGCGCGGCAAATCGCCTAAGGAGCTGGCACCCACCAGGAAGGTGTTCTCGTCCTCTGGCAGGCTCATGCGCAGGCGCGTGGGCACTGGTGGTCTGGTTTGGCTTTCCGCCTCGTTCGAGATTGGTTCCGAAGTGCTTTCAGGCTCGGCATTGACGCTATTTTGCCGGTGGAAGAAATTAAGTAAGGAAATATGCTGTGTCTGTGTCATTTCAAATGACCTCCATTCCAACAAGTTGTTCGGTTGTGGTTAAGTTAGGTTGAATTTCCCGGCGCGGGCAGGCTAAACCATCCAGCGGGCAAGCAAGAGCTGTCTGCTTTTCTTCTCGCCCAAAATAAGCCAGCAGCTCAGCACGGGAGCCATTCCAGCGGTCATAATCCATGTACCAGCCGCTGCCGCCGATGGCTGGCGCGCGATCCGCAGTCTGATGGATGCGCCAAGCGCTCACTCCCTCGGGCAGGCGTGGCGGGCAAGAGAATTCAGGCGTGTAGGCTGGGTAACTGCGCCGAGCCAGGTATTGTGCCAGCCACCAATCCAGCTCAGGCAGGTCGCACACGCTCAAGTGTTCGTTCACCCAGCTGGCGCGCGAGTAAACCAGCGGCAGCCGGCCGGTCTCTGCTTGTAAGATTTTCAGGCACTCACCCAACGTTTGGGTGATTTTCCCCCGCGTCTGGCTGTGATCCAGCTCCAGATCAAGTACCAAGCGCACACTTTCTATGTCCACGCCTGCCAAGATATTGAGGAAGCTGTCCATCTGCCGGCGGGCAGATTCACCCGGGAAGACGACGTGATAGGGCAAGATGCACACACCAATACGCTGTGCTTCAGCTAAGTAATACGAAAAAGCTGGGTCACGATAGCCCCAGGATTGCCCCGTGCGCATGGCGATGAACTCAACAGCTGGCTGATGTGCCGCAATCAGGTCAAAATTCGGCCGGCGGCGGCCATCAGCGCTGCAGTTATAGACCGAAAGGTCTATGCCCAAAGGGTATTGCTGATTAGTCGTGAAATATGTCATCTAAAAACCTCCATCCATTTCTTTGATTGGGTCAGCCGCCGCGATCACGAGCGGCGCATTACCGCTGACGCTCCAAGGCTGCACGTCAAGTTCTGCCACCATCGCAGCTGAGAGCACCAAGTCGTCATGCAGCAAGCCGCCACCCTCAGGATCGCGCGCTGTCTCTGGCACGCCCCAAGCGATAAAATGCTCCGGACTGCTGCTGACGCGGTAACTCACTGCCGCAAGTTGGCGCCGAAAGAGCGCCTGCAGGCGGTCGGCTTCACTGCTGCTTCCTGCAGCCAGGTGATCCTGAAAGCGGCCGGTGTCGATCACCGCCAAAAAGCCCCAGCCCAAGCGCGATTTCACTTGCTGGGTAAAGCGCAGCTGGATCACGCGCTCTCCAAAACGATCCGCCAAGAATGATGCCACCCCAGCTCCGACCCCGCTGGCATCCACCACGATGCGCTGAGGCTGCCAGCGCTCCACGAGCGCCAAGAGGCGGGCATATTGGATGCTGTGCTTCTCCCCCGTCCAGAGGTAACGCTGCACCACCTTGTAGATCGGCTTGCCCACTAATTCATCGGACTGGAGGTGCAGATCCACCTCTACCACAGTAATCGCAGTGGCATCCCGTCCAGGGTTAGCCAGCATTTCAGGTTGCTCTAGCGCTGTAGGCGTGCCCTGGCGCATTGCCTCATCTTCACCAGCCAAGTCCACGAGCAGCGCATACAATTTGCCCGGCTCAGGCAGTTCCTGCGCGGGGTGGCTGCCCTGCATCAAACCCATCCGCGCCGGCGGGAACAAGCCGCCTTCCATGCCAATTTCTTCGCTAAAATACTGGCTGCGCACCATCGGATGCGTGCGGCCAAGCCTAGCCACTTGCTCATCCACAAAGGCGCCATACGCCGGCACCTCTTTGCGCACGTCTTCCGCGCTCAGGCGGAAGACACGCCTCAAGCCGTCTTGTGCTTGAGCCTCTTCAGCTAAGCGTAGTTCTCGCGCCAGCAAAGTTTGCTCCGTCCAGGCGGTACCCCAAAAGACACGGGTCGCATTGGTTGAAGCCGCCATCGGCGCGATTTGCTTATCATATTTATCAATCTCGATATCCTGGGCTTCATCCAGTTCGAGCAACGTGCCAGCCGTAGCACCAACCACGTTGGAGCCTGGCGCAGCAGAAAGAAAGGTGAGATGCGCATTGCCAAAGCGGTAATGATTGCCGCTGCTTTTCTTCCAGGCGTCTCGCGTCAGCCAGTTGGCTTGCAGGGCTGCTTCCAGCCGGCGCATAGCGTTTAGGCTTTGCGGCTCAAAAGTGGGCGAAAACTTAATCATTTCTGCACCCACCCTCGCAAAACGCACCAGGAAGTAAACCTCTAACTGCGCTTGCAAAAAGTTCTTTCCAGATTGCCGGGGGAACATGACCACCAGCGAAAGCCCACGCCGTGCTAAGACCGAGTCGGTCACCGCTTGTGCCACCTGCCGCTGATAGGCACGCATCTGAGCGCCGCCCAGCACCGCCGCAAAACGCTCCACCCGCTGTAAACTGCGCAGGAACGCGATGCGCGTCTTTGGCGATTGCTGTTCAACCAGCTCTGCAGGGCGCGCCACATCCAAACTAGCTTCAGGCATTCTGGGAATAGCAGTAAACGGGATAAGCGTATCGGCTTGAACATGCAATCCGTTGCTATCCATGTGCTTCCTCTTCAGTAAAGTTTTCAAGCGCTAGGTGCTCCATAAGCTCAGCATAAAGCGCGTCTTTTTCGTTGCTTTGTGCCGCGCCTTGCAAGGCTTGATTGATCTTGAGCACATTGCCCAAGCGCGAGCAGCTCAACCCAAGTAGATTAAGTGAGCCCGCCATGCGCTCGATAGCGTCGGGATCTTCTTCACGGCGCACCGCCTGGAAAAAGCTTTTAATCGCCGTGCGCAGCATGACCACTTCGTCATCTAATGTTTTGCGGGCAGCGGCAGCCAACTCGGCACGCTGATCCGCATTGAAGTGATGCAGGTAAAAATCAGGTTGCTGCGCGCGTTCATCCGAAAGCAGCGCTCGGATCTGTGCGTTAGCTAGTTCGCTTTGCACTTGCTCCTGAGGGTGCGTGCCTGCCGGGTTAGGGCAGGCACCTCCCGAGGAGAGCGGATGAACAGGAGAATTGGAATTGGGTTGGGTCATCATACGCTGCCTCTTTCATAGAACATATTTTCTATTTATGCAGGTATGATACAACCTATTTTCAAAAATAAAAGAGGTCAAAAGCGGACAAAATTTCAAAAAATGTCCGAAAACGGACACTTGTTAGGATTAAATTGAAGAATGCTAGGCTGAAATTGACTCAGCTAAGCAGCGGCAGGCTATTCCCGTGCTTTTTGAGCCACTCGCGCGGCTGGCGGTAGCTCGGGAGGATGCGCGCAACCTCCGCCCAAAATTGCCGCGAGTGATTCGGGATGCGTGTGTGCACCAACTCATGCACGACCACATATTCAATACATGCAGGTGGCGTCAGTGCTAAGCGGTAAGAGAAATTCAGGCTGCCTTTGCTGCTGCAAGAGCCCCAACGCGTGCGGGCGCTGGTAATGCGCACCACAGTCAGATGAAAGCCTTCTCGGCGAGCATAAACTTCAATCAACCTTGCCACCCTTATGCGCAATTCGTGTTTGTAAAACTCCGTCAATAATTGAGCAGCCTGTGCTTGTTGCCCTTTGGCAAGCTGAAAACCTTTGCCTGGCTCAAAAGCCAACCCACCCTCAACGCGATCAATCAAGTGTAGCGGATATTGTTTGCCCAAAAACCAGATTTGCTCCTTCTCAGTGTAGGTATAAGTGCCGGCTGTTGGTTGTAAGCGCAGCATCTTAGCACGCGCCTGTTCAATCCAGCCAGCTTTCTCATGCAAGAACGCTGAAATCTGAGATTGGCTGGTACGCATCGGTGCCCGCACCACCACTTTGCCCCCGCGCAGCACGCTGATCGCCAGCGTTTTGCGCCGGCTGTAAATAATTTCATCGGCTAAATCCGTTTTCATGTTGGCTAATTATACCTAAGCGGTCCGGTTGAAGACCGAGATGCAGTCAATCACCTTATTAACCTCAAATCTAGCAAACTCATGAAGACAGGAAGACAGCAAGGCCAAGGTCAATAGTTTTTGGGATAGAATCAAAGCAAATGAGCACAGCAATTTCCTCTTTCAAACGTATGCTAATTTTTTTCCTCATCGCCTGTCTGTTATCTGCTTGCACAGCAGAAAGCAGTTCAACGCTCCCGTTGGAGGAATATATCGACCCAGCCAGCCGTTTTAGCTTTGCTATCCCCCAAGGTTGGCAAGCCTCTGAGCTGCCTGAGGAAAACGTGCTTGTTTTTACACCAGCGGATTATAGCGGCGATATCACTGAGCTGCGCGTGCTGCTCTTTGCAGCTGAGACGGACACCTTTGACACCCAGGAGCACCTCGATCAAGCCAATGCACTGCTACAGCCTTTCCTGACAAAATATTTAGATGAAACTTACCAAGTGATCAATCAAGGCGAAACCGAAGTAGCCAAATCCCCAGCAGTCCTGCTCGATTTTGCCAAACCTTACGCGGATCTCTACTTGGAAGGGCGCTTGGTAATGGTTGCCATGCCAGGTTACGTACTCGCATTCCTCGGCATGGGCGAGAGCGAAGCTTGGGAAGACTTCCTGCCCACCTTCCGCGCCATGTTGAAAGAATTTCAGCTGCTGCCGCTGAGCGAGGACACGCCCACGCCATGACCGCTAAAAGCACCCTACGCTTTCCCTTGCTGCTCTTAACCGCGCTGCTGCTTGCCTCCTGCAACTTCCCTGCGCCGGAGCTGGCGCGTCCGGAGCAGCCGCTCTATATTCCACCTTCCGGTCCGACTGCAACCCCTCTTCCCACCCCCACAGCAGATGCATCCGCCTGGATTAAGCTGGGTGCCGAGCAAATTGTTCCGGCTGGCGGATACGCGTTCGTGCCGCTGGCTGCTATCGATGAGAGTATGATGCCGCTTTCCTTAGAAATTGATGGTTCTCAAGCCACGCAGGTCAACGCCAAGGAAACTCTGTTCTTCAGCTTGGCTAATGAGCCGTCCGGCGAGAGTGCGGATGTGTCAACCTGCCTCCAGGAAATCCTTAACCGCCTGCCTGCAGATATTGCCAATTTCACCAGCAGCACGCCGCAGCCAATTTCTGCTGCCGGCTTGGAAGGTCTGCAGACCGACATCTCTGGCAGCTTATTTGGCGAACCCATGCTTGGAAGTTTAGCCGTGCTGCACCCTGACGGGCGCTGCTTCAGCCTGGTAGGAATGGCTGCAACCCCCGAGGCTAGCTCCCTCTGGCAAAGCACAGGCAAATTAGCATTCGATGCGCTCTTGAAGCACGTCCGCTTTTTGCCCAATTTGGCTGCCTGCCAGGTTGCCACTGACCCCACCTATGGCTTCAGCCCCGAGAACCCCATCCGCCTGGGCAGTGTGAACCTCTATGATGGCATCGCTCGCATGGAAGCCTACCTCAACACCCTGCGTGGACCGAACTTCGAGGAAATCATCTACAGTCGTCAAAACCCAGTCTATAACAAAGCAGGTCAAATCGTTGACCCGTACGAGATTTCTTACGCAGGCTTATCCAAGCCGCTTACGCTTTATTTTGACTTGTATACTTACGAGTCTCCTATGGCACCCGCCGGCTTTACCTGCGAGGCGGCTTTCCCTCTGCAGCAACCCTAATCAACGTCCATATCGCCATATTCGTCCAAATTTACCCTGCTTATGTTAAGATTGGTGGATACATATTTTTAGGTAGGTATTAACCAATTTGACCGCTAAGCGCCGCTTTCCTGCCCAATTTTGGCTGATGTTTGCCGGATTGGTGATTTCCACTACCGGCACCAGCATGATTTGGCCTTTTATTACCATTTATTCCAGCCAGAAACTTGGTTTGCCGCTTACAGCTGTCACCAGCCTTTTGAGCATCAACGCCTTGACCGCGCTGGCAGCTTCCATTATTGCCGGCTCGTTGGTCGATCATTTCGGGCGAAAAGGGATCATGACCATCGGCTTGTTTGGTCAGGCACTTGCTTATCTCCTTTACATCCCAGCCCGAGAGTTTTGGGTGTTTGCTTTGCTCATGGGCTTTTCGGGTTTGTTTGGACCTTTGTTTCGCGTCGGGACAGATGCTATGCTCGCGGATATGTTCGCCCCGGAGGATCGCGCCCAAGCCTACGCCCTTGTGCGAATGGGGCGCAATATCGGCGTGGCGTTGGGTCCAGTGCTCGGCGGGTTAGTCGTGGTGATTTCTTATAACCTCGGGCTTTATGCCGCAGCCATCGCTCTCTCGATATTTGGACTGATTACAGTCTTATTTCTACGCGAAACCAAACCTCAATCTGAGCAGGAACAAGGCACCAGCTTACGCTCGCAATTGCAGGTCTTTGGCGAAGCGTTTCGCAATGGGCACTTCAACCGTTTGGTAATTGCCTATACATTAATGGAGATAGCTAACACGCTCATTTGGGGTTTCCTTCCGGTGTATCTCAAAACTAACTTTAACGTAAGCGAAGCGCGTTACAGTTGGCTGCCAACGACCAATGCACTTATGGTCGTTTTTCTCCAAGTGTTTATCACCCGGCTCACCCGCCAGAAAGCACCCACAAAAGTCCTGCCTATCGGAGCTCTGTTCTATGCTGCATCCATGCTCATCATCGCACTTGGCAATTCCTATGCAGCTTTCTGGGCAGCCATGGTGGTGATGACCATCGGCGAGATGATCATAGCACCCACTGCCACCGTTTATGTCACCAGTCTGGCGCCGGAAAATCAGCGCGGACGTTACTTAGGGGTCTTCGGGCTCACTTGGAATATCGCTATGTCCATCGGTCCGCTTTCGGCTGGCATCCTCACCGATAACATTGGTATGCGTGCGCCATATTTCTTTGGTATGGGCATCGGCATTCTCTCCATGTTCGCGTTTTTGGCATTAGACCGTTTTGCGCAACGCTCTGCAGCTCAGCCGGATCTGCGTGAGATTTCTTGATTTAATCCTGCCCATCATTAACGATAATTCTAGTTTTCTCCCTTCAGCCTGTGCCATCTTTGGCTTGACAAAGCTTGCTAAACTTCGGATAATAGAACATATATTCTATTATGAAGCGCAGGCAGCCGTGACCCAGGTTTTTATTTTCAGCCCCAATGACACCGTACGCGTTTTGGAAATCCCACAGCATCCTGAGAGTA
>ENA-UOWE01005522-UOWE01005522.1-activated-sludge-metagenome-genome-assembly--contig:-NODE-5522-length-11520-cov-4.703707_pt1 | contig 11520 bp, 10 predicted proteins | sample MGYA00249841_ERZ761562 | MGnify/ENA primary metagenome ERZ761562 (study PRJEB28883, sample SAMN05720200) | activated sludge metagenome | isolation source: Anaerobic digester | place: Japan... | reverse complement strand
AAGATGACAATCTTCACAACTTCTCGTCGCGCGGCCCGCGCGAGGATGGCGGCTTCAAGCCCGAGGTCGTCGCTTCCGGCGCGGCCATCTCCAGCATCCCCATGTGGCAGGCGCAGGGCTGTCTGGCCCAGGTCTGCCCGGTCGGCTACGCGCTGTTCAACGGCACGTCGATGGCTGCTCCGCAGGCCACCGGTGGCGTTGCCCAGCTGATCAGCGCCGCCCAGCAGGCCAAGGTGCAGCACCTGCCGGAGCAGATCCGCCAGGCGGTGCGCTCCAGCGCGCGCTACCTGACCGGCCGCTACCAGGCCTATGAGCAGGGCAACGGCTTGATGAACGTTCCCGACGCGTGGGACGTTCTGAGCGCCAAGGTGACCACCGTCGACATCACCTCGTCGGTGCCCGTCCACACCGCGCTGAGCGCCTTCCTGGCTACGCCGGGCTACGGCGTGGGCATCAACGACCGCGAGGGCGTCATGGCTGGCGACAGCTATAGCCGCACCTACACCTTCCGCCGCACCAGTGGCGCGAACGGCAACAAGCTCTACAACGTGAATTGGGTCGATAACGACGGCACGTTCAGTTCGGCCGGCACGATCGTTCTGCCCAAGAACGCCAACGTCTCGTTCCCCGTCAACATCAACCCGACGACCAGCGGCGCCCACTCGGCTATCCTCAATCTGGACGATCCGGGTAACCCCGGCATCGAGTACCAGACGATGAATGTCGTCGTGGCTGCCGACCAGTTCAACGCCGGCAACAGCTACACGGTCACAAAGAGCGGTTCGCTTGGGCCGGGCCAGTTCGTGACCTACTTCTTCAACGTTCCGGCCGGCACGCCTGCCTTCAAGGTGGACATGACCGGCGGCGGCGCGACCGTGGGCGCAGGCGCGATCCGCTTCATGCGTTGGCACCCCTATGGCGTCGGCATCGACAACAACGGCGTCAGCAACTGCTACAACCCCAGCATTGGTGGTTGCACCACCGGTAGTGCCCTCAGCCGCACGACCACGAACCCGTTCCCGGGCGTGTGGGAAGTGACGGTTGACGCGCGGCGCAACTCCGACGCCGTCAGCGCGCCGTTCACGCTGACCGCGTCCATCCTGGGGGCGACGGTTGCGCCGAACCCGGATGTCATCGCCTCGGCGACGGTTGGCGTGCCGGTGGCCCGTAGCTACACCATCACCAACATCTATGGCGCGTTCACTGGCAAGGCTATCGGTACAGCGCTGGGTAGCGCCTACATCGACACGCCCACCATCGCCAACGGAGCCACGCAGTCCTTCAACGTGACCGTTCCCGCCGGCTCGACGGCGCTGCGGGCGACGATCGGCAGCACGTCCGATCCGGCCGCTGACCTGGACCTGTTCGTCTACAATTGCGTCAGTGGGCCTTGTGTGCTGGTCGGCTCCCAGGCCGACGGCGACTCCGAGGAATCGGTGACCGTCGCCAGCCCGGCCGCGGGCGCGTGGCGGGTTGATGTCCAGGCCTACAACGTTCCGAATGGAACGACCACGTACAAGTACATCGACGTGATCAGCAACCCGGCGTTCGGCGCGATCACCGTGACCGACGCCGACGCGCTGCGCGCAGCCGGTGCCTCGTGGATGGTGCCCGCGTCGGTGACGGCCAACGCCGTCCCGGCGACCGGGCGCGTTCTGTACGGCAACGTCCAGGTTCGCACCAACACCAACGTCCTGGTGGGCCAGGGCGACGTCATCGTCCAGAGCGTCACGCCGTAAGGGCGTTTAGGCCCTCTCGCGGCCGGCCGCTCCGCGGCCCGGCTGGCGGTAGGGCAGGCTTCTAATCACAAAGGCCCGCGGGACGAACAATCCCGCGGGCCTTTTGCTCTGATAGTACCGCTGAGGTGACGGCAGCTAGTCGCCCAGCGTGGCCAACAGCTCGGCCAACTGCCGGTAGCTCTTCGCCGCGCCGTCTTCCATGCCCGACTGCACCATGCCGTCTAGGTCTTCGAGGTTGCTGAACTGCTCGATGACGGTCAACAGCGTGCCGCCGGCCTGCTCGCTCAGCGTCATCGTCTCGACCAGGATGTGGCCGGCCCACGGCTCATACTCGAACGTCTGCACGATGCGTTGCGGTGGCGTGACCTCGCGGAACTCGCCGCGGAAAGCGTCTTCGCCATTCTCGCCGCGCTCCACAAAGCGCCACGCGCCGCCGGGGCGCAGGTCGAATTGGTCGACGTGGGTCGTCTGGCTGCCCGCGCCGCCGCCCCACCAGCGGGCGATCAGCGCCGGCTCTGTCAGCGCCCGCCAGACGCGCTCGCGCGGGGCGTCGAAGGCGCGGTTGACGGTGATGGTCAGGGCGTCGCGGTCGATGGTCATTTGCATCTGCTGGGTCGTGTCCATTTCTATTCTCCTTCGGTAGTCGTCGTGATCCATTGCCAGTAGGGCCGGCCTGGGCCGGCTATCGCGTCCCCGCCTAGCCGCGCAGGCTGGCGGCCAACTTATCGAACGACTGGTTCCAACCCAGTACAGCCATGTCACCCATCTCGCCGTCGGGCTTCTGGTCGGTGTAGACGCGCATCCGCGTCCGGCCGCCCAGGTCTTCCAGCAGCACGGTAATGGTCGATTCGGCCGGGAAATCGTCGCCCATGCCGTAGGCCGCGGGCGAGACGACGTTGCCGTGTTCGTCGCTGAAGCTGTCGGTGTAGACCAGCCGCTCCAGCGGAACGACCTCCCGAAAGACGCCGGTTGACCAGTAGTCGTGGCCGCCGGGGTCGCGCATGCCCCAGAGATAGCGACCGCCCGGCCGCACGTCCATACGGGCGGCGGGCGAGGTGAAATGCTCCGGCCCCCACCAGCGCATCAGCCACTCCGGGTCGGTCCAGGCCCGCCAGACGGCTTCGCGCGGAGCATCGAAAATGCGTTCACTGATCAGGTATTGTGTCTCGTTCATCACTCTTGTTCCTTGGGCGGCTTGGCCCCTTCTTCCTTCAGAAGCGCGTCCAGGGCGTCGAAGCGCCTGGCCCACTGGTTGCGGATGGCGCTGGCCCAGTCTTCGACCTCGCGCATGGCCTCCGGGGCGACGCGGTAGATGCGCTGTTGGGCGCGCTTCTCCATGTGCACCAGGCCGGCCTCGCGCAACACCTTGAGGTGCTGGGAAACGGCCGGTGCGCTGACCGAGAAGCGGCTGTGAATCTCGGTCGCCGATAGTTCGCCCTCGCGCGCGAGCATCTCCATGATTTGGCGACGATTGGGGTCGGCCAGGGCGTGGAATGTATCCATGCGCAGCATTATAAATGATTCACTTAAATAAGTCAATACTTAAATTAGTGGCCGGCGGCGCGCCGACCTGACAGGTAGGCGGCCACGCATGAGCCTTTCACCGGAGAACGGCGGGCCGCCCATCTGTCAGGTCAATGACCGCTACTCCCCACTGCCCACCGGCCACTTTTCCACTATAATAGAAGTTAAAGGAGATCGACGTGCAATCGCTGCTTTCGGCCGTCCTGGTCATCCTGATCATTTTTGTGCTGCTGATCATCTTCGTGCCGGCGTGGCTGGAGCGCCGGGCGCGGGCCCATGCCGTTCTGCGCGAGCAATTCGCCGCCGACATTCAGGCCCAGGAGCGCGCCGCGCGGCGTTTGGAGCTGTCGCTCAGCCCCTATGCCCGCGGGCGTTCGGCCCACTTTGTCGCCCGCGTCGACGCGGCCCGCGAGCGGCTGGCCTCGGTGCGGGTCCTCGTCGGCGACGCGGCGGCGACGCTGGACGCGCTGCGCCTGCCCGTGGTCTACAAGTATTTGCTGCCCGTCCAACACTTTGCCCTCGTGCCGCGCGACGCCGGGGCCATCCTGGCCGACACGCGGGCCGTTCGCCGGCTGCGCGGCCAACTGACGGCCGTGGCCGCGGCCGCGGCCGCCGCCGAGGCGGCGGTGGGCGAGCTGACGGCGCTGCCGCAGACGTTGGCCGAGGAGCGCCGCGCTCTGGCCGCGCAACTCGACGGCGTCGACGCCACTCTGCGCGCCGAACGGGCCGCCGGCATTGAGCGGCTAAGCGACCTGGAAGGCGAACTCAACCGGCTGCGCGCGCTGCTGGCCCGGCAACAGACCTGTGGCGACGGCCCGCCGGCGATGCTGGACGATGGCGCCGCGGCGCTGGAGGAGGCCGCCCCCGGAGCGACGGCGCTGGCCGGGCAGGTGGCCGAGGTCGCCGCGGCCCGCGTGCGCCTGGACGAGCGCTTGCGGGCCGTGGCCACCGACCTGGATGATATCCAGGCCGGGGCCAAGGCCACGCCGGCGGCCGCCCCCTCTCAGGTGCGGTCGCCGTTGCGCCGGGCGGCGGCGCTGCTGAACGAGAGCGCCGCCGAGCACCGCCGCGCCCGCGATTTCGCCGCCGCCGAGGCCGACATCGCCGCGGCGGCGCGACTGGTAGTCCTGGCCCGCGATGCCGCCGCTGCCGCGGCCCACGGCCGGTTGCTGGCCGACCGCGACGATGGCGTCAGCCTGGCCGCGCCCATCGCTGACCTGCGCCGCGAGTTGGGCGAATTGCTCGACGGGCTGGAGAACCGGCTTGGCAGCGCCTCGCGCGAGGCCACCCTGGTGGCCCGCGCCGGCGACATTCGCCGCCGGGCCGAAGCGCTGCTCTCGCGGCAGGATGAGGTGATCGCCGCGCTGGATCGCGACGCGTCGGCCGTTCAGGCCCGTCTGGCTCACGGTTGGGAGGCGGCCCGGCAGCTGCTGCCGCTGGCGGCCGACGACCCGTTGGCCCGCCGCTACGCCGCCCTGGCCGCCGCCACCGACGAGGCCCGCCGCAGCCCGACGGCGCTGGAGGCCTACCGGCGCGACGCGGCCGCGTTTGAGGCCGAGATGGCTCCCTGGGTGACACGGGTGCAGGCCGGGCGGCAGCTTGTGGCCGAGTTGCGCGCCCGCCTGCCGCAGCAGATCGACGCTGCCATCCAGTTGGCCGCGCCGTGGGCCTGCTTGCAGGAGCATGTCGCTTTCATCCATCAGCGCGCGCTCGATTTCGAGTCGGCGCAAAGCCAACTGGCCAGGGCCAGCCGTCGTCGCGAGGCCGAGCCGCCCCTCGATGAGTTGGCAGACATCGACAGCCAGGTGGCCGAACGTATGACCTTGCTCGGCTACCAGGCCGACCGGCTGCGCTTTCTGGAGACGGGGCTAGGCGAGATCATCGCCCTGGCCGAGGCCGACAGCGAAGGGTTGCCGCCCGATGACCCGGCCCTCGTCCGGCGCAATAAGGCCATTCGCCTGATTGCCCAGTACTCCAAGCAGGCCCACGCGGCGCAGAAGTACGAGGATGCCTCGTTGGCCCTTTCGCGCGCCGCCGATGTGGCCAACCGGGCGGCGCTGTAGGCGTTGAGGACGGGAAGGGGCAGGGGAGCAGTGGGTCAGTCGTTAGCGGCCGGCCCCCCCCAGCGCCAACAGCAGATACTCCGCATAGAACAGCCCCCACAGGACAAAGTACAACCGCGCCATGGATGGCGGGCGAGCCGGGTCGGTGCGGCGGCTGATGAGCCAGAAGACGGCCAGCAGGGCGACGCGGACGGCGATGAGCGCCGCGGCCGCCGGGCCGGGCCGGGCCAGCAGCGCGCCGATGGGCAGCAGGTAGAGCGCCGTCAGCAGGGCGCGGCCGACGGCAAACGCGCGCCGCACGCCCCAGCGCACGGCGAACGAGCCGACGCCATAGCGCCCATCGCCGGCCCAGTCGGGGATGTCCTTGAACAGGGCGATGACCAGGCCAAAGCCGAAGAAGAACGGCAGGGCGACCAGGAAGCTCGGCGGCGCGCCGCGCAGGCCGCCGGCGAAGTTGCTGTAGACGCCGACGTTGGCCACGACGCCGCGGGCCAGGGCGATGCTGAGAGCCGCCGGCAGCGCTCGCTCCTTAAAGCGCGTCGGCGGCAGCGAGTAGGCCGTGCCGATGAACATCACCGCCGCCAGCGTCAGGGCCAGGGCCGCGCCCTGCGTCGCCGCCAGCAGCAGGGCCGCGCCCCCGGCGGCCAGGACGATGGCCCGCGCCTGCCCGGCCGACAGCTCGCCGCTGGCCAACGGCAGAGCGGGCTTGTTGAGCCGGTCGATGGCCACGTCGGTAAGCTGGTTCAGCCCGACGACATAAAGGTTGGCCGCCAGGCTGGCCGCCCAGGTGAGCAGGAGCGCCGTCGCCGGGGCCGCGGCCGCGCCGCCCGCCAGGGCATAGAGTCCGGCCACCTGCACGCTTGTGGCCACGACCGTGTGCAGCCGGCTGAAGCGCGCCAGGGCGGCCGGGCGTAGGGGCGCGACCGCGGCCTGGTTACCGGTCATGCGTGTTTCCCGCGCGGCAACTACGGTATAATGCGCCCATGTCTTACTCCGACCAGGAAGTGATCCAACGTATTCTGCGCACGGCCAAGCATATCGCTGTTGTCGGACTGACCGACGACCCGACCCGGCCGAGCTACTTTGTGCCCGCCTATCTTCAGGCCAACGGCTATCATATCATCCCCATCAACCCCACGCTCAGCGGCAGCGTGCTGGGCGAGACGGTCTATGCCTCGCTGGCCGACGCGCCGGGGCCGATTGACGTGGTGCAGATCTTCCGCCGCAGCGAGGAGGTGGAGCCGATTGTCGAGCAGGCCATCGCCGCGGGAGCCAGGGCGGTGTGGATGCAATTGGGTATCAGCAACGAGGAAGCCGCGGCCGTCGCCCACGCCGCCGGGCTGGACGTGGTCATGAACCAGTGCATGAAGGTGCAGCACTCGCGACTGAGCGGCGAGACGCTGATCTAGAACTCGCGGCCGCGCCGGTGCCAGATGACCAGCAGGAGGGCGATGCCCAGCGTGATGGGTGTCAGCACAAAGAGCGCCGGGAATAGCTCAAATTCCATTCACTACCTTCCTTCTCCCCTCCACCAACCAGGTCGGCATCTGGCCCTTGCCCTTGATGTCCATAATTCCACGCGGGTGGCAGATGAAGTCGTCCTTGATCAGCGCGTGGGTGCGCTCGCTGACCTGGATGCAGTCGGGCAAGCCCGATGATTCCATGCGGCTGGCGACGTTGACCGGGTCGCCCCAGACGTCGTAGCTGAACTTGGCCCGGCCGATGACGCCGGCCATGATCGCGCCGCTGTTGATGCCAATGCGGTGGCGGATGCGTGGTGCATAGGGCGACGGCCAGTCGCGCACGAAGGCGAGCATCTCCAGGGCGGCATCGACCAGGGCGTGGGCGTGGTCGGGGCGGGGCGTGGGCACGCCGGCAACGACCATGTAGCCGTCGCCGATGGTGCGGATTTTCTCCAGACCGTGGCGGGCAACGATGGCATCGAAGGCGCTGTGGATGTCGTTGAGCAGATCGACGACAACCGCCACGCCCAACTCGGCCGACAGTGGCGTGAAGCCAACGATGTCGGCAAAAAGGATGCTGGCGTCGTCGTAACATTCGGCGATGCGCCCCTCGCCCGCCTTCAGCCGCGCGGCGATCGATTGCGGCAGGACGTTGAGCAGCAATTGCTCTGATTTGGCCTGCTCTAGCAGCAGTAACTCGCGCGAGCGGTCGCGCTGGCGCGTGGAAAAGGCCAGCAGCAGGAAGACGACAACTGACGGGCCGATGATATTCATGATGAAAAATGTCGTCGTCAGGTCCATCGTCGGCAACGTGGCCACGGGGAAGGGTGTCGGCAGCACCCCGCCGTCGATCAGCCCGGCGACGAGGACAAAGACGGCGAACGCGGCGAACCAGCCCGTGGCCTGGCGCCGCCCGGCGAAGAGCATTGCCCCGACGGGCGAGGTCAGTGACCAGAGGATGACGCCGCTGGAGTTGATGAAGCCGCCGAGGACGAGCATGAGCATGGCCGGGAAGACCAGCGTGAGCAGCAGCTGGGTGAAGCGGAAAAAGTGGTAGCGGCCGGTCAGGGCATAGGAGCCGACGCTGGCGAAGGACAGGGCCGCGTAGACGATGGGGATAGCCCCGGCGGTGACGGCGCCGATATAGAGGTAGATCAGGCCCCACAACAAGCTCAACAGGGCCATGATCGTCGAGGAGGTGACGAGCAGGTCCTGGTGGAGCTGTTCGCGCTCGGCGCGCTCCGACACGCGCACGGCATCGGGCACGGCCAGCAGGGGGCCGGTGATGGTCTTCACGCCCTCCAGTATAGCCGATGCGCCGCTAATGGGCAGTAGCCCAGGCTACAGCGGCTACGGGCATTGTCAGGGTGGGAGAAGCGCTCACGCAAAGTCGCAAAGTAAGCCAAGGCCGCCAAGAAGGAACTCTGTCATCGGCTCTTTCTTCTTGGCGCCTTTCGCCCCTTAGCGCCTTGGCGTGAGCTGTGCGTGCGCTTCTGTAGACCGGGCGATGCCCCGGTTACAGCGGCGGGCGCGCCGGTCGCGCCGGGCGCGCGGATGGCGGCGGGCGGCGCGGCGGGCGGCTGGGTTTCTCCGGCGGCCGGGCGACGCCGAAGCGCTCGTCCAGGCGGCGGCTGATGATCTCCGGTGGCTTAATGTAGGTCTGGGCGTTGTACCACGCGCCGCTGATCTGCGTGTAGCGTTCGCCGTCAAACTCGACGATGATGCGATTGTCGGCCATCTCTTGCTGTGTCCCTGGGGCGCGGGATTCCCCGGTCGCCGCGCCGCCACTATCCCCTTTTATCCTTACCTGTCTCTCATTTTAGGGCGGAGACATTACAATGCGTATAACAATGGGGATTAGGGATTGGGGATTGGGGGATAGGGGTCAGGGAGCGCACATGCGGGTGCGTCCCTACGGGTAGGCGGGGGGCGGGGGCGGGGTGTAGGCGGCGGCAGTGATGAGGGCGACCCAATCGGCGGCCGAGTCGGCCGGCGGCGAGCCGAGGGGCAGCGCGCCGCCGGCAGCGGTCAGGGCCAGCGGCTCGCCGGCGAAAACACCGCTGCGTGGGTTATACCAGCGCAGGGTGTAGCCGCCGTCGGGCGCGGCCAGGCTTGCCGGCAGAGCGGCCGAGGGCAGGTAGACCGCGTAAACCTCGCCCGGCCGGGCCAGCACCTCGCCGCCGCCATAATCGGCCGCCTCGCCGCTCAGCAACTCGTCGGCCGGGGCCATCAGCCAGAAGGGCGCGTTGTCCTCCAGAAAGCGGCGGGCGTAGAGCGAATAGGCCCACATGTCCGCCCGCGTGCGGAAGTCTTCGACGTTCAGATCGCCGCCGACGGGCAGGGCATGGTCGCCCAAATACCACTCCACGCCGCCCGCGCCACTGAAAAGGGCGTCGTAGAGGACGGTTTTGCGTAGCGCCCCGGCGTTGTCGGGCGTCAGGCCCTCCTGCGCCGGGCGGTTCTCGTCCAATTCGACCACCCACGGCCGCCCCGCCCGCGCCGAGTTGGCCCGCCACGCCTCCACCAGCGCTCCGGCTTCGTCGATCTGGTACTGGATGGAAGTCAGGGAGAACTCCTCGCGGCCGAGGATGTCCTCCAGCGGCCCGAACCAGTCCGCCGGGTTGTGGACGGCGATGGGATGGTCGGCCCAATCGAGCGCGCCCAGATAGCCGGCCAGGGCGATGGCCTCGTCGCGGCTGAAGACACTTTCCTCGCTCAGGTTCCACTTGATGGCCGGCAAATCGGCAAAGCGGGCCACCAACTCGCGGTAGAAAAGCTGGCGCGGTGGGCTGAGGATGTCGTCCACGACCGCGCCGCCGTCGAACCAGCGCCGGTTGGCCGACTCGGTCTCGTTCAGCACGATGTGCAGGCCGATGCCGCGGCGCTGGGCATGCTCAAAGACAACCCGCCACTGGGCCAGCTTGCCGACGTCGTAGTGGGTCACGTCTTCGGGCGAGAGGAAGGGCCAGGTGTCGTTGCCGTCGCCGCCGAGGTTCATGGGCAGGAAGTAGATGGAGTTAACGCCGGCGCCGGCCAGGTAGTTGAGGGCGCCGATGATGCCCTTGCCCTCGTCGGCCGCGCCGGGCAGCGTTGGGTCGCCTGGCCGCCAGTCGGCGATGTGGGCGGCGTAGCTGTGCAGGAAGGCATTGGCGTCGGTGTCGGCCGTGTCCTCGAAGCCGCTGTAGGCTAGGAAGTTCTCAGGGCTGTTCGCGCCCGTCTTTAGCCAGTAAGGGCCGTGGCGGAACTTGAGGTAGTGGCCGCCGGCGTACTCCAGCCGGCCGAGGGCGAAGAAGCCCGGCGCGTTGGGTTCGGCCGGGGCGACCTCGAACGTGCCCGCCGCGCCGTCGAAGGCCAGCGACCTGCCCGCGGCCGGGTCGAGGGCCACGGCCACGCCCGGCCCGGCGCGAAAGGAAGCGCACCAGCGCCAGCGCCCCGGCTCGTCGGCGGCGAAGCGCGCCGCCCATTGGTCGCCCGCGCCGCCGCCCTGGCCGTCGCCGGCGAAGAAGCCGGGCACGCTGTAGGCCCGGCCGGACGGGCCGACGAAGCGGACGGTCAGGCGGTAGTCGAGGAAGGGGTTGGGGTCGCTGCCGGCCTCGGTCGCCGCCGGGCCGGTAAAGCGCAGCCGGAGCGGCTGCCAGACGGCTAACGTGCCGTCGAGCGTCACCGTGCCCGGGCCGGCCGTGGGCGCGCAGTTGAGCGGGGCGTTGCTGTCGTACCCGGAGAGCAGCGCCGGGGAGAAGGACAGGCCGCTGGTGGGCGCGGCCGTCGCGGCCGGGGAGGGCGCGGGCGTGGACGCAGCGGACTGCGTGGACACAGCCGACTGCGTGGACGCAGCGGACTGCGTAGACGCAGCCGACTGCGTAGACGCAGCCGACTGCGTGGACGCAGCGGACTGCGTGGACGCAGCGGACTGCGTGGACACAGCCAACTGCGTGGACACAGCCGGCGTGCGGCCCCACAGCCAGACGGCCGCGCCCACCATGACCAGCCCGAGCACCAGCAGCACGAGCGCTGCGGCGCGACGGCGGGCGTCGCGACGGCGGGCGGAGCGGGGCGGTGGAGGCATCAGCGGCAGGCTACCGGCGAATGACCAGGTTGACCGCCACCGCCGGGAAGCATGCGCCCGTGGCGTTGTCGCCGGTGCAGGCGATGGCGCTCAGCGTGTGGCTGCCCAACATCTCTGACCAGTCCCAGTCGTCGTAGGCGTTGCCGCCCTGGTCGCCGCCCATGTAGAAGGGCGCGGTATTCTCGACGCAGTTGCCGCGCGGGCAGAAGGGCGCGCCGTCGAGGAAGAAGCTAACGCTCTCGACGACCGCGGTATCGACCTCTGCCAAAACGGTCAAGTGGTTGCGGTCGATCTCGCGCAAATCGACGATGTCGTCGGCCCGCAGGGCGCGGATGACGCTGTCGTCCTCCGGATCGATCAGCAGCAGGGCCGTGAAGGGCGCGGGCAGCGGCTCGACCGTGGCCGTCGGCGGCGGTACGGGCGACGGAAAGAGCGTGGGCGAGGGCAGCAGCGCCGGCGTGGGCTGGAGTGTGGGCGTCGGGAGGCCGGCGGTGGCGGGCAGGGGCGTGGGCGTGGCGGTAGACGTGGGGTTGCCGGCCAGAGCCAGTGCCGTGGCCGTCGCGGCGGCGGTTGTGGCCGTCGCGGCGGCGGCCGTGGCCGTGCCGGCGGCCGTTGTGGTGGCAATACTGACGGGCGGCTCATCGGCCGCGCGCGTGCGCAGGAGG
>ENA-UOWE01005518-UOWE01005518.1-activated-sludge-metagenome-genome-assembly--contig:-NODE-5518-length-11521-cov-6.116954_pt1 | contig 11521 bp, 6 predicted proteins | sample MGYA00249841_ERZ761562 | MGnify/ENA primary metagenome ERZ761562 (study PRJEB28883, sample SAMN05720200) | activated sludge metagenome | isolation source: Anaerobic digester | place: Japan... | reverse complement strand
GGCAGCAGGCGGGAGTGATGAGGACAGTCTGCTGCCCGCGCTGTGCGACCTGCTGCTGGAAAAGCCTCTTTTTCGGGGCGCCGTTATTTTTCTCGACGCTTTCAGCGGTTTTACCGGCCAGGAACTGCAGGTGATCGAACGTCTTCTTGTTTCCGCTAGTGTTGTCTACGTCACCTTGTGCACCGATATCCTTTATCCTTTGCCCGTGGATCAGTCGATTTTTGCCAATATCCGGCAGACCGCTCTCAAATTGACCGAAATTGCCAACCGCAACAACGTCAGAATCGCCAAACCCTGGATGCTTTCTTCCGGCAATAAATACAACAACTTCCCGTTGACGCTACAGCGTTATGACGTCGCCGAACTCGCCGCGCTGGAAGCAGGCCTTTTCAACCCTGCCGCGCGCGTGTTTGAAACCCGGCCCGGCGCGGTGACTCTTACGCAGGCGTCAAGCATTCAGGACGAGTGCGATTATGTCGCGCGCGAGATTAAAAAAATGCTGCGGGAAGGCGCCATGCGCTGCAGGGACATCACCGTCATCGCACGTTCCAAACAGGTGTACGAACAGCACCTCGTCGATGCGTTCCGGAAATACGGCATCCCCGTCTTTGCGGACAACAGACAGCCGGTTTCCAGCCAGCCCCTCATCGTGTTTGTCCGCTGCGCGGTGCAGATTGCCGCGGAGGGTTTCGGGACCGATGCGGTGCTGCGCTGGTTGAAAACCGGTCTGACGGGGATACACCCCGATGCCATCGCGTCATTAGAAAACTATGTGCTGATGTGGAGCATCGGTTTTTCGCGCTGGCTTGAGCCCTGGCGGTCGAATCCCGACGGTTTTGGCAGCGAATTAACGGCTGCCGGCCGCGAAACGCTCGCCCTTCTCAACGCGGCCAGGGAGCAGGTTGTCGCTCCTCTCGTTGAACTGAAAAACGCGCTCGCCGATGCGGACGGCAGGCAGGCGGCAGGAGCTGTATTTCATCTGCTTTCCCGGCTGAGTGTTGCCGAGAACCTCAAACAATTGGCGGTCGACCTGGAGGATGCGGGCGAGACTTCCCTTGCCGGTGAACAGCAGCGGCTTTGGGACGATCTGATGGATGTGCTCGATATTGCAGCCGCTGTGATTCAAAAACCCGTCGGCGCAAAGAGGTTCAAAGAATTGCTGGACCTGATGCTCGGCGCCAGGACGCTGGGCAGCATCCCGCAAAGCCTCGATGAGGTGATCGTCGGCAGCGCGGACAGAATCAGAACGCAGTCGCCAAAAGCGGTTTTTGCGGTCGGCGCCAACGAAGGCGTTTTTCCCCTGTCTCCGGTGTCGCGGGGCATGTTTACCGACGCCGACAGGGACAGGCTTTCCGAACTGGGTCTGCTGACGGATACCGGTGAAAGCCGGGTCATACGCGAGCGTTTTCTCGCCTACATCTCTTTGTGCAGCGCCTCGGAAAAACTGTTTGTCTCCTATCTGTCCAAAGACGCTTCCGGCGCCGCGCTGGCGCCGTCCGAAATCGTGATGGAACTGCGGCGGCTCTTCCCGAAGTTGCGGGAGCGTAACTCGCTGCCCGATAATCCGGAGGAAATGATCGAAGCCGAAATACCCGCCTTTGAATTCTATGCAGCCAACATGCGTAAAGTGCAGGAACCTTACATCGCCCTGCGCGCATATTTTGCTTCGCAGGCATCGTTCGCGCCGAAACTTGAGGCGCTGGAAAGGGCCTGCGATAAAAAACCGTTTGTCATGGAAGACAGGCAGGCGGCGCAGCGGCTTTTCGGCAAAAAAATGGTCCTTTCCGCTTCAAGGGTGGAGAAATACTACCGCTGCCCGTTTCAATATTTCTGCCGGTACGGCCTGAAAGCGCAGCCGCGCCGCAAAGCGGAACTCGACGCCATGCAAAAGGGAATGATTCTGCATTTTGTGCTGGAGGTGCTGCTGAAAAAATACGGAGCCGGCATCGCCGGGTTGACGCCGGCGCAAAGGAAGGCCGAAATCAAGCGGGCGCTCAAAGAATATTTCGAGAGAAAAATGGTCGGCGACCCGGACAACCCTAACCGTCTGACTTATTTATATAACCGCCTCGCGCCCGTGCTCGATGAAATCATGCAGCGTTTGGCGCAGGAGTTTCAAAACAGCGATTTTATTCCCGTGGATTTTGAACTCGGCATCGGAAGCCCCGACGGCATTCCCGCTTACCGCGTGGCGCTCGACGGCGGCGGCGAACTGCTGCTGACAGGTTTCGTCGACAGAGTGGACACTATGGTGAAAAACGGTATCACGTATATCAGGGTCATTGATTACAAAACAGGTGTCAAGAAATTCCGCCTTTCCGATGTGCTGGCCGGCATCAATCTGCAGTTGCTGCTGTATCTTTTTGCCATCCGAAGCGGCGGCCGGGCCCGCTACGGCGAGACGGTTCCTGCGGGTATCCTTTATTACAACGCCAACGCGCCGGCGCCTAAAGTGGAGCGCGGCGCCACCCCTGAAAAAGTCATGGTGGAGAAACTCAACAGCGCGAAAATGAAGGGTCTTGTGCTCGACAACGAAACCGTCATCCGCGGCATGGACCGCAGCGGCTGCGGCTGGTTTGTCCCTATAAAAACGGACTCAACGGGCGTTGTCGCGTCGCTCGAACAAATGGGCAAATTGAATCGGAAAATCGACGCTCTGCTGGCGGATATGGCCGCTCGGCTGGCGGAGGGGCAAATCGAGGCGCTGCCGGCGTTCGGCGAAGACGAAAAATCTCCCTGCAAAAGCTGCGACTATGCGGCGGTATGCGGCGCCGACCCCACCGTATCGTTCAGGAGGATAGAACGCCTCAGCGACGCGGAAGCGTTGAGACGGCTTGAAGAAAAGGAGGTGGAACCCGTTGGAATGGACGAACCAGCAGCTCAGGGCGATTGAATCCACCGGCGGTACCGTGCTGGTCTCGGCGGCGGCCGGCTCGGGCAAAACCTCCGTGCTCGTCGAGCGTGTCATCCGCAGAATCACGCAAGGCGAGAAACGCTGCGACATCGACCGCCTTTTGATTGTCACCTTTACCAGGGCGGCCGCGGCGCAGGTACGCGAAAAAATCGCCGGGCAACTGTCGGCCCTGCTGGCGCAGCATCCCGGCGACGGGCACCTGCTTCGCCAGCAGATGCTTTTACCTTTCGCCGATATCTGCACCATCGACAGCTATTTCTGCAAACTGGTCAGGGAACATTTTCACCTGTTGGATATTAACCCGGATTTCAGGATGCTCGACGAGAGCGAAAAAGACATCATGCGCGTCGAGGCGGCGCGCGCGGTCATAGACAGATTGCATCAGGAGGGCAGCGGCGAAATTGCGCACCTCGCCGAACTGCTTATCGAGAGCAACGACGATTCCCGCTTGTTGAAAGTCGTCATCGACTTGTACGAACAGGCCCAGTCCCACCGTTTCCCGCGCCAATGGCTGCTCGACCTGGCCAAACCCTATGAGGAAACGGGCCCGCTGGAAAAAACCGCATGCGGACAGTTTCTTCTGGCGCAGGCGGCCGAGGCGCTCGAGTACCTCATCGGCGCGTCCCGCGCGCTGACGGAATATGCCGCGGATTACCCGGGCCTTGCAGGCCCCTTTGCCGAGACATTCAACGGCGATATCCTGATATATGAAAGTCTGTCGGCGATACTGAAAGATTCCGGCTGGGATGAGGCTGCCGCCGCAGTCGCCTCGGCAAACTACGGCCGTATGAAAAACACGCCGAAGGACTGCGACGGCAGCGCGAAAGAATATCTCAAAAATGCGAGAGAAAAACTGAAAGAGATCTTTCGGAAGAACGTTGCGGGGACTTTTTTTGTCGACAGCGCTTCGCACGCCGCGGATGCGGCGCGGCTGAAACCGGTCGCCCAAAAACTCATCGAAGCGACCCTGCTGTTCGGCGAAGAATACGCCCGGCTGAAAAACGAGGCCAACGCCGCGGATTTTTCGGATGTCAACCATCTCGCGCTGAATCTTCTTGTCGCCGAAGACGGCCTCGGGAATCATGTCAAAACACCGCTGGCAGAGGAACTTTCCCTTCGCTATGAGGAAATACTCGTCGACGAATACCAGGACATCAACAAAGCGCAGGATGATTTCTTCGAGGCGGTTTCAAAGGACAGGAACAACCTGTTCATGGTCGGCGACGTCAAGCAGAGCATTTACCGTTTCCGCCAGGCCATGCCGGAGATTTTTCTCAGCCGCCGCGACAGCCTGCCGGAGTTTGACGGCGTTTCATACCCGGCCAAAGTGTTGCTGGGCGGCAACTTCCGCAGCAGGCCCGGCATCACCGGGGCGGTCAACTTTTTCTTCCGCCGGCTCATGAGCGCGGGCGCGGGCGAACTCGATTATACCGAAGACGAGTATCTGGTCCCCGAGGCGGATTATCCTCCGGGCGACGGACCGGATGCCGAAATCCATTTGCTGACCGTCTCAAAGGATAACAAAACGGGCGATGAGGCGGCCTACATCGCCCGTTGGATTAAAAGCATGGTGGACGGCGGCGCGCAGGTCTGCACAAAAACAGGGACGAGGCCGGCGCGTTTCAGCGACTTCTGTGTGCTGATCAGAAGCCCGAAAAGCAAAGCCGCGGTCTATATCGATACCTTTGACCGGTGCCTGGTGCCCGCAACCTCGGACCTGACAGACGGATTTTTTGAGGCGAGGGAGACGGTGTTCATGCTCTCGCTGATGCGCGTCATCGACAATCCCTCGCAGGACATTCCGCTGTTGAGTGTGATGCTGTCCCCCGTTTTCGGTTTTACGCCCGACGACCTGGCGCGGCTGCGCCTGCTTGACAAAGAGTGTGCTTTGTACCGCTGTGTCGTAGCGGCAGCGGAAAAGGGAGACAGGAAATTCGCCGGCTTTTTGGATAGCATCGCGGCCATGCGGCGGCTGAGTTTGACCATGACCGCGGGCAGCCTCGTCAGGCGGCTGCTCGACTTTACGGGTTTCATGGCCATCGCCGGCGCGATGGGACATCCGGAAAGGCGCAAGGCGAACCTTTATCTGCTCATCGAACTTGCGGACCGCTACGAACAGGCGGGCCATATAGGGACCGCCGGCTTCATTCGGCAAATGGACCGCCTTGCGGAAGAAAACGCTTCGCTGCCGGAGGCTTCCGAACACGGCGGAGCCGCCAACGCGGTGACGGTGATGAGTATCCATAAAAGCAAAGGGCTCGAGTTCCCGTTCTGTATCCTCGCCGACTGCTCGAAACAGTTCAACAAAACGGACCTTTCGCAGGCCGTCGCGGTCAATCCGTCGCTCGGTATTGGGCTTTCCTACAGGGATGCCGAACAGTTTACGCTTTACGACACCGTTTTTAATCAGGCCTGCGGGCTCGATAATTACAAGCGTTCCATTTCCGAGGAAATGCGTATCCTTTACGTGGCCATGACAAGAGCGCGCGAGAAGTTCATTGCGGTCATTTCCGGGGAAAACCCCGGCGGCGGCCTGGCGAAACTCTGCGCGGGCCTCGGCAGCGGAACGCCTCTGCATCCCTTTGCGGTACGCAAAATGAACAGTTTCGCCGATTGGCTGCTGGCCGCCGCCGTCAGCCATCCGAACGCGCAGACGCTCAGGCGGATGGCGAGTTTAAGCGAAGCGGCGGCCATACCGGACCGGTCGCCGCTGGCCATCGTCGAGGCGTCCGCTTCGGTGCCCGCCGCGGAAGAACAGCCGGCTGTTGAGAGGCCCGCTCCGGATGAAGCCGTGCTTGAGCGTATCCGGCGGAAACTTTCGAGCGTTTACCCCTATGCCGAACTGGCCGCCATACCGGCCAAACGGGCCGCCTCCGAGGCGGCGGCAGGATGCGTTGACCGCGTGTTTTTCGCCTCTCGCGCGCCTTCCTTCCTCGCGCCGAAGGGCTTGAGCCCCGCTGAGCAGGGCAGCGCGCTGCACGCCTTTATGCAGTTCGCCGATTATGCCTTGGCTCGGCAGGACCCCGAGGCGGAAAGCGAAAGGCTGGTTCTCGCCGGCCATCTGACCCGGGCCCAGCGCGAAGCGCTCGACCTGGAAAAAATCGCCGTCTTTTTCGCAAGCCCGCTTGCGGGCCGGATTTTTGCCTCGCCGCAGGTCATGACGGAAAAGAAGTTTACCCTCGCCGTTCCCGCCCGCGAACTCTATGCGCAACTTTCGCCGGTCTGCGCAGGTGAAAACGTCGTCGTCCAAGGCGTTATCGACTGCCTGTTCGCCGAAGGGGACAAACTGGTCGTTGTGGATTATAAGACCGACAGGGGAGTGACACCCGAACTGCTGCGCGAACGGTATCGCGGGCAGTTGTCCATCTATGCCCGGGCGGCAGCCGAATGTTTCGCTTTACCGGTCAAAGAGGTTCTTTTATACTCTTTTTGGCTCGGCGAGCAGGTCGAACTGGCGGCAGGGGAGAGCGACGAATAAAATACTTGCATTGCACGCACGGTTGTGATAAAATAACGCCTGCTTTATCCCGGCACTGAATGAGAGGTGTTTATCATGAAAGAGGCCATTCATCCCAAATACGAAAAAACGGTCATTCGCTGCGCCTGCGGCGAAGTCATAGAGACAGCATCGACCAAGCAGAACATGCGTGTCGACATCTGCTCGAAATGCCATCCGTTTTTCACGGGCAAACAGAAGCTGGTCGACACGGGCGGACGGGTCGACAGGTTCAAAAAACGTTTCAACATGCAGGATTCCGAATAACAAAAACAAACGGCGCCCGGCGCCGTTTGTTTTTTCAGCCGGTACCCGGCGTCTCATTCGCGGAGGGTACTTGTTATGTATTTCAAAACGGCGGCGTGCCAAGCGCAAGCAGAACTGACCGTGAAACGTTCCCGCTTCATCGGCCACATCGCGCCTGTACCGGACAGGGAACGCGCGTTCGCTTATATCGAAGGGGTCCGGCAGCGGCACAGGGACGCCAGGCACAACGTCTACGCGTTCCGGCTTATGGACGGCCCTTATGAAAAATATTCGGACGACGGCGAACCCCAGGGCACTGCCGGCCAACCGGTGCTGGAAGTCCTTGCCAAAGAGGGGATGACCGACTGCGCGGTTGTCGTCACCCGCTATTTCGGCGGCGTGCTGCTTGGTACCGGGGGGCTTTCCCGCGCGTACGCACAAGCCGCGAAGGCGGCTCTTGATGCCGCGGGCGTCATTGTCATGAAGGCGTGCGCCGTTTATACACTCTCGTGCGACTACGCCTGTTTTGAGCGTATCGCCTCCCTGGCGCGCGACAGCGGCTGGCCGGTCACCGACGTGCGTTACGCGGACGTTGTCACGGCGCGTGTAAGCGTATGGTCCGACGAAACGCAGGTTTTTGAAAACGCCGTGCTAAGCATAGGTGCCGGCCGGGCGGACTTCGCCCGTGTGGAAGAATCTTTCGCGCCGCAAAAATAAACCGGCGCTGAAAGAGTAAACAGCGCTTCTTTTGCGTATATATATTCAAAAGCAATCGCCGTGAAGGAGCCGTCGCCGTGGTAAAAACAGTCAGGGAGCAGACTTGGGATATCGAGGATGCGGTCCTCTCGCCGCTGGCCGCTCACTCCCGCCGGAGCGCGGGTAGGCTGCGCAGCGAACCGGAATGTTCTGTCAGGACGGTCTATCAAAGGGACCGTGACAGGATCATCCACTCCAACGCTTTTCGCAGGCTCAAGCACAAAACGCAGGTCTTTCTTTCTCCCGAAGGCGACCATTACCGTACACGCCTGACGCATACGCTTGAAGTTTCCCAAATCGCCAGAACCATCGCGCGGGGGCTGCGCCTCAACGAAGACCTTGCGGAAGCGGTCGCGCTCGGCCACGACCTGGGCCACACGCCTTTCGGTCACGCGGGCGAAGCGGCGCTCAACGCCGTTGTTCCGGGCGGCTTCCGGCATTATGAACAGAGCCTGCGCGTGGTTGACGTGTTGGAGAAAGACGGCGAAGGCCTCAACCTGACCAGGGAAGTGCGCGACGGTATCGAAAGGCATACCAGCGGCACCCAGCCGGCAACGCTCGAAGGCAGAATTGTCCGGCTGGCCGACAGAATCGCCTATATCAACCATGACATCGACGACGCGATCCATGCGGATGTTTTATCCGAGACGGCTATCCCCGAAGATATCCGCGCGGCACTCGGAAACAGCAAATCGCAAAGAATCAGCACGCTGGTGATTTCGGCCATCGAAAACAGCGGCGAGGATATTCGCCTCGGTCAGGGAACCCAGGCGGCGTTTGACCAACTGCACGACTTTATGTTTGACAGCGTCTATAAAAACGACAAATGCAAAGACCAGGAGCCCAAGGCGATGGAACTGGTCAAATGGCTGTATGATTTTTTCAAGAACCATCCCGAAGAATTGCCGCCCGGTTTTGCCCGCATCGCGGCAAGCGACGGCGCCGAGCGCGCCGCCTGCGACTATATCGCGGGCATGACAGACCGCTACGCGGTGATGACATTCAATAAGCTTTTCATTCCGAAATCCTGGGAGTATTAGAGCCGTCGGTTTTTCGGCGCAGCGCTCCGCATACAAAGGGCATACAAGCGCAGAGGTGCATCTCTTGGCCATCAGCGAACAGCTTCTGGAAGAATTACGGGCACGCCTCGATATCGAGAGCGTGGTGTCGCCTTATGTCAACCTGCGTAAAAGGGGCAGGACTTCCGTGGGCCTTTGCCCTTTCCACAGCGAAAAGACACCCTCGTTCACCGTCTACCCCGACACGCAGTCGTTCTACTGCTTCGGCTGCACCGCAGGCGGGGAAATCATTACGTTTACCATGCGCATCGAGAACCTCGATTTCGCCGAGGCCGTCAGAAGCCTTGCGCAGAAAGCGGGCTTATCCATGCCGGAGGACGGTTTCGACGATTCCCTGGCCAAACGCCGCAAGGAGATCCTTGAAGCCAACCGCACCGCCGCGAGGTTTTACCATGACTGCCTGAACGGGCCCGGCGGAGAGGAGGCCCTCGCTTACCTCGAAAAACGCGGCATCTCCGAAAAAATGATTCAGCGCTTCGGACTCGGTTATTCGCCGGCAAACGGCTATTCGCTGCACCGGTACCTGCGCTCGAACGGCTTTTCGGATACGCTGCTGCTGGAAGCGAGTCTCATCAGAAAAAAACCTAGAGATCCGGACAGGCCGAGCTATTATGATTTTTTCCACAACAGGCTGATGTTTCCCATCATTGACCTGCGCGGCAATGTCATCGCGTTCGGCGCGCGGACGCTCGGCAACGAACAGCCGAAATACATCAACACCTCGGATACGCTGGTCTATAAAAAGAGCCAGGGTATATTCGCGCTGAACTTCGCCAAAAACGGCAACGACGGCAGGCTGATTCTCACCGAGGGATATATGGACGTCATCGCCCTGCACCAGGCGGGTATCACCAACGCTGTCGCCTGCCTGGGTACCGCGCTGACCAACGACCAGGTGCAGCTGATTACCCGTTATGCCGACAAGATTTTTCTCGCCTACGATTCGGATGAAGCCGGCCGCGAGGCCGCGCGCAAAGCGCTCCGGCTGTTTAACAACACCGGAGCGAAAGTGAAAGTACTCCAACTGGCCGGAGGCAAAGACCCCGACGAAATTATCAGGAAATACGGCGCGGATTATTTTGTCAGGAGCCTGGAAGACGCCCGCAACGAAATCGAATTCAAACTGGAGGAACAGCGCGCCCAGTTCGACCTCTCCACCGCCGACGGCAAGCTCGGTTTCCTCACGCAGGCGGCGCAGATCCTCGCCGCCGTACCGGGCGAACTGGAACGGGAGGTCTATGTGCAGAAACTGGCCGCCGAATTCGCCGTTTCGCCGCAGTCGCTGCTGGACAAGGTCAGGGTATTCGCGCAGGCGGGGCGCAAAAAATCGGCGGGCGAGGCCTTCCGTAAAATCCAGCGCTTTGACACCGCGCGCAATCCCGTCAATCCCGACAAGGCGCTCAACCGCCGGGCTGCGAACGCCGAAGAACGTATCATTGCGGTGCTGCTGAACGACCCGGATTATTTTCCCAAGTTAAAAAGAGAGATGACCCCCGACCTCTTTATTACCGATTTCAACCGCAAAGTCATCACGGCGATTTTTGAACGGCTCACAGTGGATAAAGAAATCAGTCTGACCGCGCTGGCCGCGGAGTTTACCCCCGCCCAAATGGGTATCATCGCCGGTATCCTCGCCGCGGGCGCCGCTATCCGTGGAAGCATGGAGGAATGCCTCGACTGCATCGCTGTTCTACGCGAAGAGAAGGCAAAGCGGGAGATGCCGGATCCCGCGCAAATGAGCGACGGCGAATTCGCCCGTTTTTTCGAACAAGCCAGAAACAACCGGTCCGGCACGGGCCGAAATACGGATAAGGAGTAATGCAAGTGGATCCCAACGAAAAAAAGAACCCCGTCAACATGCTTCTCGAAAAAGGCAGGCTCAACGGCAGCCTCTCGACGCAGGAGATCGATGCCGCGCTCGGCGAGATGGATTATGATGTCGAAAAACTCGACGAATTGTATGAAATTTGCGAAAAGCAGAACATCGACATCATTGACGATTTCGGGGAACTGGGCGCCGACGTCATCTCGCTCGATTTCGACATGGGCAAACCGGTCGACCAGATCGCGGCAATCGACAAAAACTCCGCCATCGACGATCCCGTCAAGATGTATCTCAAAGAAATCGGCGTCGTTCCGCTGCTCAACGCCGAAGAAGAGATTGAACTTGCCATGCGGGTCTCCGAAAACGACCCCGCGGCGAAAAAACGGCTCGCGGAGGCCAACCTGCGCCTCGTCGTCAGTATCGCCAAACGATACGTCGGCAGGGGCATGAATTTCCTCGACCTGATTCAGGAGGGCAACCTCGGCTTAATCAAGGCCGTCGACAAATTCGACCATACGAAGGGCTTCAAGTTTTCAACCTACGCGACCTGGTGGATCCGCCAGGCCATCACGCGGGCGATTGCCGACCAGGCGCGCACCATCCGCATTCCCGTGCATATGGTGGAGACCATCAACAAGGTCAAAAAGACCAACAGCCAGCTGCTTCACGAAAACGGGCGGGACCCCACCGCGGAGGAGGTCGCGGCCAAACTCGGCATCACCGTCGAAAAGGTGCGGGAAATCAACCGCGTCGCCCAGGAGCCCGTATCGCTCGAGACGCCCATCGGCGAAGAGGAGGACAGCCATCTCGGCGATTTCATCCCCGACGATGATACGCCGGCTCCGGCCGACGCCGCTTCGATGCTGCTGCTCAAAGAGCAGATTGCCGAAGTGCTCGGTACGCTGACGCCCAGGGAGGCGAAAGTTCTCGCGCTACGCTTCGGCCTGGAGGACGGCCAGTCCCACACGCTCGAAGAGGTCGGGACGGTGTTCCATGTCACACGCGAGAGAATCAGGCAGATCGAGGCCAAAGCCCTGCGCAAACTCAGGCATCCCAGCCGCAGCAAGAAACTCAAAGATTTTCTTGACTGAACGCGCCGCGGAAAGGCGGCGGGCAAACAGGCAGCCGGCATCGGCTGCTCTGCTGTCCGCCGTTTTTGTTTCATGAAGCAGGCGGCGGTACGCTGCCGGTTATAAACGCATTGG
>ENA-UOWE01005512-UOWE01005512.1-activated-sludge-metagenome-genome-assembly--contig:-NODE-5512-length-11525-cov-4.859983_pt1 | contig 11525 bp, 5 predicted proteins | sample MGYA00249841_ERZ761562 | MGnify/ENA primary metagenome ERZ761562 (study PRJEB28883, sample SAMN05720200) | activated sludge metagenome | isolation source: Anaerobic digester | place: Japan... | reverse complement strand
TGCGGCACGGCCATCAGCCAGCACGAGATCGTCACCGACGGCTACTTCGACGTGACCCACGATTCTGTCTTCGTGCGCTTCCCGCTGGTCGACCGGCCCAACGAGGCCCTGCTGGTCTGGACGACGACGCCCTGGACGCTGACCAGCAACGTCGCCGCCGCCGTCGGCCCGGAACTGGACTACGTGCAGGTGCGGGCCGAGGACGGCTGGACGTACTACCTGGCCGAAGGGGCCATGAAGAACTCGCTGGTGGGCAAGAACAACGAGGTCGTCGGCCGGCTGAAGGGCGCGGACATGCTCGGCTGGCAGTACACTGGCCCGTTCGATGACCTGCCGCAGGTGGTCGCCGCCTTTGATGAGAAGGATTACAGCCACCGTGTCATCCCCTGGACGGAAGTTGGCGCGGAAGAGGGCACGGGCATCGTCCACATCGCCCCCGGCTGTGGCGCGGAGGACTTCGCCCTGGGCCAGGAGTTCGACCTGCCCGTCGTCGCTCCGCTGGACGAGAACGGCGTCTATCTGCCTGGCTTCGACTGGCTGACCGGCCGTGAAGTGCTGGGCGGTCCCAACACGCCCAGCGTAGCCGAGGACATCTTCACTGCACTGCGCGAGGGCGGCTTCTTCTATCGCAAGCAGAAGTACACCCACCGCTACCCCCACTGCTGGCGCTGTGGCTCGGAGTTGGTCTATCGGCTGGTGGATGAGTGGTTCATCAGCATGGGGCCGGTCTACGACAAGCCGCGTGAGCAGTTAACGGCCGAAGAGAAGACCGCCAGCCTGCGCTACCAGATCATGGACCGCGTCGAGCGGATCAACTGGGTGCCTGGCTTCGGCTACGACCGCGAGATGGACTGGCTGCGCAACATGCACGACTGGATGATCAGCAAGAAGCGCTACTATGGTCTGGCCCTACCTATCTGGGAGTGCGAGGAGTGCGGCACGTTCACTGTCGTGGGCGACGAGCACGAGTTGGAGGAGCGCGCTGTGGAGGGCTGGGATACATTTGCCGGCCATACACCTCACCGGCCCTACATCGACGCGGTCAAGATTGCCTGCCCCTCATGCGGGGCCACGACCAGCCGCATCGCCGACGTGGGCAATCCCTGGCTCGATGCCGGCATCGTCGCCTTCAGCACGCTGCACTATCGCACCGACCGCGCCTACTGGGAGAAGTGGTACCCGGCCGACTGGATCTCGGAGAGTTTCCCCGGCCAGTTCCGCAACTGGTTCTACAGCCTGCTGGCCCAGAGCACGGTGCTAACCGACGAGCCGCCCTTTGACAACCTGTTTGGCTACGCCACACTGGTGGACGAAGACGGCCGCCCCATGCACAAGTCGTGGGGCAACTCCATCGAGTTCAACGAGGCCGCCGAAGAGATGGGCGCGGACACGATGCGCTGGCTCTATGCCTCGTGCAAGCCGGAGCAGAACCTGCAATTCGGCTTTAACCGCGGCGACGAGACGCGGCGGCGCTTCCTCATCCCGCTGTGGAACGTCTACTCGTTCCTGGTGACCTATGCCAACGCGGATGGCTGGACACCCCAGGCGGCAGCCGAGCAAGGGAGCACAGGCGAAGCATCTTCCCCTGGCCCCCGGCCCCTGGCCCCTGGAACCTCCCAACTAGACCGCTGGATCGTCGAACGCCTCAACGAGACGACGGTTGACGTCCGCGAAGCGCTGGACGCCTGGGACGCGGAGCGGGCCGCGGCGGCGCTGGAGCTGTTGCTGGATGACCTGTCCAACTGGTATGTCCGCCGTTCGCGCCGCCGCTTCTGGAAGAGCGAAGCCGATGCCGACAAGGCCGCGGCCTACGCCACGCTCTATCACGTCCTGGTTGAGTTTATCAAACTGCTGGCCCCATTTCTCCCGTTGACGACCGAAGCGATGTACCAGAATCTGGTGCGCGCCGGGGATGCCGGCGCGCCGCTGAGCGTCCCGGTTTTGAGCGTCCCGCTTCTGAGCGTCCACCACCACTTCTACCCGCAGGCCGACGCGGCCGCGCTCGATCATCGGCTGCTGGACAAGATGCGTCTGGTCATCGACGCGGCCGCGTTGGGGCGCTCGGCGCGCGGCTCGGCCGATGTCAAGCTGCGCCAACCGCTGGCCCGGGCGCGCGTTTTCGTCGGCTCGGAGCAGGAGCGGGCCGACTTGCAGGAGTTGGCCGGCGTGCTGGCCGAGGAGATCAATGTCAAGGCCATCGACATTGTTTCCGAGGTCGGCGAACTGGTCAGCTACAAGTTGCTGCCCAACAACCGCGCTCTGGGGCCAAAGCTGGGGCCGCTGTTCCCGGCCGTTCGCGCTGCCCTGGCGCAACTGGACCCGGCCGCCGCGGCCGTCCGCCTGCAAGCAGGCGCGGGGCTGGAGTTGGCCGTCAACGGCCAGATGGTGACACTGAACGGCGATGATGTACTGGTGCAGACGGAGTCGCGCGGCGGCCTGGCCGTCGCCGGCGGCAAGGGCATCACCGTTGCCATCGATCCGCACCTGACGCCGGAGTTGGTGCAAGAGGGCTACGCCCGCGACATCGTCCGGGCCATCAACAGCCTGCGCAAGGACGCCGGCCTGGAGGTTTCCGACCGGATCGCCCTGCACTACGTGGCCGAGGGGGATGTCGCGGCGACGTTCCAGAACTTCGGCGGCTTCATCGGCGCGGAAACTCTGGCCACACAACTGATGGCCGGCGAACCGGATAACGATGACATTCGTCAGCAGGTCAGCATCGGCGACACGCCGGTGACGCTGGCCCTGCACAAGCTCTAGCTCCGCGTCCTTCCTGGGAAACAACCTCAGGAAGGACGCGCTCATTTAGCCTTCGGGAACGACGACGGTAATGGCCTGCGGCACGACCTGCAGGTAAGCCGGTGTCGTGCCGCATTCCTCGCCATCGATCCACAGCGTCTGCGGCGGGTCCGCGTCGATGTGGATGCGCTTGCCCTGCATGAAGTGGACGGTCGCCTGCTCCTCGCCGCTGCGCACGACACAACTCTTGATGGCGTGAAGGTCGAAAGGGTTCTGGGTCAGCAGAACCACATCGAGCAGACCATCGGTCGGGTCAATTGTCTGCAACATCGGTTCCTCGGCGCTGCTGCTCTCGTCGCCGTCGTGCACCTGCACGTCGAGAAAGACCCGCTCCAGCCAGTCTTGTAGCTGCGGCGCGCGCGAATAGGCGATGTTGTTCACGTAACAGAGAACGCCCGGCTCCTCGATCTTCTCTGTGTCAACCGTTATTCTGAAGGCTGCCGGCGGCTGTTCCTTCAGGAACTGCAACCCTTTAATAGGATAGGCCAGGATACCCAGGTGGTCTTTCAATTCACGCGAGGCGTTGTGGTCGCTACCGATGCCGGTATAGGCCCGCAGCAGGAAATAGCGGCCGTTGACTTCGCCGATGTCCAGTTGCCGCCGCCCCTGACTGGTCGCCACGACATGCAGCGCGTCGGCCAGATTGTGCGGGATGCCGAGGTCGGCGGCCACCGTGTTGCCGGTCCCGCCCGGCAGAATGGCGATAGGGGTTTGGTGGCCGTGGGCCATCAGGCCATTGATGACCTCCATCAACGTCCCGTCGCCGCCGTAGACAGCGATCAGGTCGCAGCCGGCGGCGGCTGCCTGGTGAGCCATCTCCGTGGCATCGCCCGGCCCGTGGGTCACTCTGACATCCCACTGGATGCCGTCGTTCTGCGAGAAGACATCATTGATAGTGTTGAGCACCGGCTCATTGTTGCCGGCGGCCGGATTGATAATGATCTGAATGGTACGGGTTGACTCATTCATACGTCACCTTTACGAAGCCAAGCAGTTGTTCTTCAGACACCTCCAGTTGATAAATGTTCCCGCAACGCGTCGTCGCGGGTCTTCTGAGCGCTACAGCCCTGCGGCCAAATCTTCCCGAACTTGGTGATGCGCCGGCGGATATACCAGATGGAGGGATCGGCCTCTGCGCGGCGCGCCTTGACAAGAAACATGGCCGCCTCGGCCGAGTAGCCCAAGCCGATGAGAATGGCGCAGGCCATGGCTACGCTGCGGTGGCGTCCGCGGCTGCAATGGACGGCCACACCCTGACCGCGCGCGATCACTGGCAGGGCGGCTGTCACCCCCGTGCACAGCTTGCCCATCGGCACGGGCCGCAGGGGCGAGTCGTTGGTGGGCAGGTGCAGCAGCCGGAAGGGCGGCTCGCTCAGTTCCGGTGGCGGCACGCGGTTGGTCATGCTGATGACCAGATGGACATTTAGTGTCCGTAGGGCGGTGATGGCTTCGGCCGTCGGCCAGGCGGCGACCACCAGGGTGTCGGTAATTGCGGTCACGCTCATCGGTCATCATCATAGGAAAAAGCCGGCTGGTTCGTCAAAATGTCAGAGATACATTCGTTCGCCAGTGATGATATAGGCCGGCTATGCCGGTGTGCCTTTTCGGACAAGGGTTGTTATCATTGGCGATTATATGCGTCGCTCGCTTGTTTCCATCTTTGCTCTTCTGGGGCTGATTGTCCTGCCAATGTTCATCGCGCGGGCCTGGGCCGATGATCTACCCTCACTTCAGACGGATGAGCCGCTCATTGTCGCCGAACCGCCGTCGGTCTGGCTGCCCGATGAGGTCCACATCGATGACCTGCCCCAGTGGACGGCCGCGGCTCCGGCGGCGGATACCTGTGCCACGGCCACCCCGCTGGAACTGTCTTTCAGCCATACCGCCGATGGCAGCGGCACGTTGACCAACTCCTTCACTGCCGATGCCACAGACCCGGTTCTCTCGTGCGCCTATGGCGCGCCGACCAGCCCGACCGGCTATCGTACCGCCTGGCACGTACTTGTGGCCGGCGACACCGGCGTCATCACTATCACCACGGAAGGTAGCGACTACGACACCATCCTGGCCGTCTATGAAGGTACATGCGAGGCTCTACGCTCGCTTTCCTGCGCCGATGACACGCAGGGCTTCCAGTCCCGAACGACGGTGCGCGTCATTCGCGGGCACACCTATTACATTCTTGTCGCCGATTACCAATCTGGTGCGCCCGCGTCGGCCATCCTGCGGCTGTCCGCGATCATGCGCGAGGGCGGGCAGCGCTGGCGTCAGGTCAGCAACCTGCCCTTCGGCGGCGTCAGCCGCCACGCCTTCGCCAGCGACGGCGTCGATATGTACGTCATCGGCGGCCAGACGCGCATCCAGGGCGTGCCCGTACTGACCAACCGGCTGCTGCGCTACAACGCTGAGTCGCGCCAGTGGACAAAGTTGGCCGACATACCCGGCACCGGCTTATCGAACACCACCGCTGTCCGGCTGGGTCGGCGCATCTACGTGCCCGGCGGCTTCAATGGCAACACCAGCGACTACGCCAACACCCACTTCGTCTATGACCTGGATACCGACTTCTGGGGCACGGCCGCGCCCATCCCGACGGCGCTGCTGCCCGGCGGCGAAATGTTCGCCTGGGCGTCGGCCGTCGCCGCGCCAGACGAGACGTCCTACTACCTGACTGGTGGGCTGGCCAGCATCCCGCCATTCCAGACCAACGCCGTTGTCCTCAACAACACCTATCGCTACACGCCCAGCACCAATCAGTGGGAAGCCTTCCGGCCCATGACCACGGCTCGCTACGCCCACACGGCCGCCTGGGTCAGCACGGCCAATCGCGGTTTGTGTGTCGTTGGCGGCCTGTCATCGGGCGTTGACACCGCCGGCCAGCCCATCATCGTGCTGCTGACCAGCGGCGAGTGCTATAACCCGGCGACCGGCTCAGACTGGCGACCGACCGGGCCGCTCAACTTCCCGCGCTATAACGCCGGCAGCGCCATCGGCCCGGACGGCAACTGGTACGTCTTCGGCGGCCTGGACGCGCAGGGCAACGGCGTGCCCGAAGTCGAGATCTATGACCCGCTGGCCAATGCCTGGCACGTCCTGGACAGCGATTTCAGCTGGGGGGGCCGGCCGACGGACCCGCCTTTCGACTGGCCGCGGGGCGCGTTCTGGCGGGACAATCTCTACGTCTTCGGCGGCAATACGCCGCGCGAACAACGCGTCGTCTCGACTGTCGATCGGCTCAACGTCGGCTCAGGCGTGATCTGGTATGTCCACCGCGCCCTCATCCCCATTGCGCCCAAGATCGGCAGCGACAATTTGCTCTTCTGGGCGACCTACTTGCCGCTGAACAGCCCGCTGAACGGCAACTTCGTTCGCTCCAACCAGTTCTACAACGCTTACTATTTCGCCTGGCCTGCCTTCGGCCGGGCGACCATCCGTCTGGGCAACATTCCCTCGGACAGCAACTTCAACGTCGCTGTCTACGATGCCAACAAAGTCCTGCGTGGTCAGGGCGACCCTGCCATCTATGGGGGCGAGAAGACCGTCCAGATAACGCTGATGCCGGGCACCTACTACGTCGTCGTCCAGCGCATCTTTCCGAAAGACTTACCTAACCCGGATGACTTCTACAGCCTGGGGGTCTTCACGCCGTGACCCGGCGCGGCGGCAGCGTCTTGCCCACCCGGCCGCGCGGCCGGGCGGGCGCACATTGACCTATGAGCGTGCGCATTCTTCACTTCGCCGACGCCCACATCGACATTGCCAACTACGGCCGTCACGACCCGCAGACGGGCTTACCGCAGCGCGTCGTCGATTTCCTGGCCGCGCTCGACCAGATCGTCGACGCGGCCCTGTCCGAGCGCGTTGACCTGGTCATCTTCGCCGGCGATGCTTACAAGGACCGCAACCCGCAGCCGACCTTCCAGCGCGCCTGGGGCGAGCGCATCATGCGCCTGTCACGGGCGGGCATCGCCACGCTGCTGCTGATCGGCAACCACGACATTGCCCCGGCCGAGAACCGCGCCCATACGTTGCAGGAATTCGCCACTCTCTCTGTGCCCCATGTCTTTGTCGCCGACAAGCTGAAGCTGTGGACGCCGGCCGAACTGGGCGTGCCCGTGCAGGTGCTGGCCCTGCCCTGGGTGACGCGCAGCCGCTTCCTGGCCCGCTACGACATGACCGGCAAGACGTTGGACGAAATCCACGACGCCATCCTCGACCGCATCCACGAGGCGCTGACCTCGACACTGGAGAACGAGGTCGATCCGGCGCTGCCGCTCATCCTGACCGCCCACGCCAGCGTCCACGGGGCGCGCCTGAGCAGCGAGCGTAACATCATGCTCGGCCAGGACCTGACGCTCAGCGAGGGCCTGGTCAGCGACCCGCGCTTCGACTACGTCGCCCTGGGCCATATCCACAAGCACCAGGTGCTCAACGAGCGGCCGCCGGTCATCTACTCCGGCTCGATTGAGCGCATCGACTTCGGCGAGGCGGGCGAGCAGAAGGGCTACGTTTTGGCCGAGGTGTCGCGCGGGCACACAGACTGGCGCTTCGTCCCCTTGCATACGCGCCGCTTCGTCGACCGGCTTATCTCCATCAAAGACCCCGACAGCTTCATGGACGACATCATGTCCCAGCTACCGGAGGCCGAGCATATCGCCGGGGCCATCTGCCGCGTGCAGATCGAATTTGCCCAGGAGCACGAGGCGCTGCTGGACGAGAAGCTCATTCGCGACCACTTCGCCGACGCCTTCGACCTGCGCCTGCTGAAGCACCGTCTTGGCTCCGAGAAGAGCCGTCTGCCGTCGGGCCTGGCTGTGGAGACGCTCAGCCCCTATGAGTTGCTGGAGTTCTACTGGCGCTACAAAGGCCGGCCAGACGCGGAGATCGATGCGCTACTCGAATTGGCGCACGACGTGCTGGCCGCCGGCGCAGACGGCGACGCCGTTGTCTGAGCGCTGCCGCGACGACACTCGCACACGGCCATGATCCCCCACTACTTGAGCCTGACCAACTTCCTGTCCTACCGCGATACGGCCGTCCTCGACCTGAGCAGCGTCCATCTGGCCTGCATCTCCGGGCTAAACGGCGCGGGCAAGTCGAGCCTGCTGGACGGCATGACCTGGGCGCTCTTCGGCCGCGGCCGCTCCGGCGACGACAACGTGGTCAACCGCATCGCCGCCGGCAACGGCAAGGCTGCCGAGGTGACCTTCATCTTCGAGCTAGAGGGCGCTGTCTACCGCGTCATCCGCCGTAAGGTCGTGGGCAAGACGACGCAGCTGGAGCTGCACGTCCGCGGCGCGCTGGCGGACAGCGACGCGCTGGCGGACAGCGACAAGGGCCAACCGCGCTGGCGCACGCTGACACAAGCGGGCGTCCGCGAAACGCAGCGGGCTATTGAAGAACTGCTGCGGATGCAGTACGACATCTTCACCAACGCCAGCTTCCTGTTGCAAGGGCAGGCCGACGAGTTCACCACCAAGACGCCCAACCGGCGCAAGGAAATCCTGGCCGACATCCTGGGCGTCAATCGCTGGGATGCCTACAAAACGCTGGCCGGCGAGCGGCGCAAAGCGGCTGAGAACGAGGAGAAGGTCATCGACCGCCGCCTGGCCGACATCGACGCCGAACTGGACCAGGAGGGTGAGCGCCGGCGCGAATTGGAGTTGGCCGAGGCGTATGAGCAAGCCGTCGCCGCCCAACAGACAGCCCAGGACGCGCTGGTGGCCACGCTGCGCGAAAAGCGCGCGCTCATCGAACAGCAGCGCCAGCAGGTAACGCAGACGACAACGGAGCTAGAGCGGACGCGAACAGAATTGCGCCGGCTGGAGCGCGACGCCGCGCTGCGCCAGGCCGACCTGGAGGGCCATCGCGCGCTGATCGACCGCGCCGCGGCCATTGCGGCGGCCTATCAGGCGTATCAGCAGCTTGCGGCTGAGCTAAGCATGTGGCAGAAGCGCGCCGACGATGCCAACGCCCTGCTGCGCGAACGCCAGCCATTTGAACTGGCCATCGCGAAGGCCCGCACGGCGCTGGAGGAGCGCGTACAGACGCTCATGGCCCAGGAGACAGCGGCGGCCGATGCTCTGGCCGGCCGGCAGCGCATCGCCGCGCAACTCGCCGAGCGCCGCACCCAACTGGACACCGCTGAGGCGGAGGTCGTCGAACTGACCGAGCGGGAAGTGGCCTGGCACGCCGCCCGTGACCGCCGGCAACAGGCCGAGGCCAACAGCGCTTTGTGGCAGCTGGAGCGCGACCAGTTGGCCGCGCAGGCCGAGGAAGCCGAGCGCAGCCGCGCCCAGCGCGAGATGATCGCCGTTAGCCATGACCAGGCCCAGGCAAGGCTAGACGCGGCCCAGGCCATCCTCGCCACGCTGGCGGGGCGCGAAGAGCGCCGCGCGGCGATCAAGTTCGAGCGCGCCGACCGCAACGGGGAGCTAGAGGCGCTACGGCGTGAGGGTGAGGAGCGCAACGAACGCATTGAGCGCCTGCGCCTGGAAGAGGCCACCGGCGAGTGCCCCATCTGCGGCCAGCCGCTGACCGAGGAGCACCGCGAGGCCGTGCTCAAGGACCTGGAAGACGAGCGCGAGGCGTCGCGGTCACGCTATCGGGAAGTGCAAGCGCAGCTGCAAGCGCTTGACCAGGAGGAGACAGTCCTGAGCGCCGAGGCAACCCGGCGGCCGCACCACGAGAAGGAGCGCGACACCCAGCAGCGCAGCGTGGCCAACTACGCCGCGCAACTGGCCCACATCGATGGGCTGCTAAGCGTCTGGGATAGCCGCGATGGGCGCAGCCGGCTGGCGGCGCTGGAGGCTCTGCTTGCCGCGGCCGACGTGGCTGCGTTGCGGGCCGAGGAAGAACGCTTGCGTTCGGCCACAGCCGATCTGCGCCAGAAGAATCGCGAGCAGCAGCTGCTCGTCGGTGAAATTCGTCGGTTGGAGACGCAGTGCGAGCAGCTGGACAAGACCGCCCAGCAATGGGCGCAAACAGGCCGCCCGGCGCTGCTGGCTGCGCGCCGCGAGCTGGAGGAGCAGCGCTACGCCGCCGACGCGCAGGCCAGGTTGGCCGCCGTCGACAAGCGGCTGGCAGCCGTGGCCTACGACGAAGCCGCCCACGCCGCTGCCCGTGGACGGCTGGCCGAGCAGAGCGCCGCGCCGGAGGAGTACCAGGCCCTGCAACGGGCCGAGGCGGCCATCAAGCCCCTGGCCGACGGGCTGGCCGAGCTAGAGCGCCGGCGCGAGCGCGAGGCGGCGCGCGCGGCCGATTTGGAAACGCAGCACATAAGCCTATCAGCGTCGTTGCGCGACTTGCAGGCCGGCGCTACTGACTTGCGCGCCGCTGAGGCCGAGCTGGCCCGTCTGCGCGACGAGCAGGCCCGCGCCATCCGCGCCACCAGCGCCGCCCGCCAGAAGGTTGATGTCCTGGCCGACCTGCGCCGGGTGCAGAAAGACCTGCGCGCCGAACGGCAGACCGTCGGCGGGCGGATCGGGTTCTTGCGCCAACTGGAAGACGCCTGCGGCCGGAACGGTGTCCAGGCGTTGCTGATCGAGACAGCCCTGCCGGAGATCGAGGAGCACGCCAACGAACTGCTTTACCGCCTCTCCGGCGGCGAGATGCGCGTCCGCTTCGACACGCAGCGCGAGCGTAAGTCCGACGGCGGCCAGATCGAGACCCTGGACATTAAGATTTCCGACAGCAGCGGCGAGCGCCCTTACGAGAATTACAGCGGCGGCGAGAAATTCCGCGTCAACTTCGCCATTCGCCTGGCCCTGTCGCAGGTCTTGGCCCGCCGGGCCGGGGCGCGCTTGCAGACGCTGGTCATCGACGAAGGCTTCGGCAGCCAGGACCCGGAGGGCCGGCAGCGTTTGGTGGAGGCCATCAACGCCGTGCAGCCGGAGTTTGCCTGCATCCTGGTCATTACCCACATCGATGAACTGCGCGACAAGTTCCCCGCGCGCATCGAGGTGGAGAAGACGGCCGCCGGCTCGCGCCTGGCGCTGGTCGCCGTTTAGAAGGTGGGGGCGAATCAGTCGCCTGGGGTATAGAGGTAGCCGGCGGCGCGCAGGCCGAACTGGACCATGTCGCGCACGGCCACCGACCGCTCCTGCTCGGCCAACGGCGAGGAGAGCAAGTTGTAGACGATCTCGTCGAACGCGCCTACGAGGGCCTCAGCCGTGCGGCGTGTGTTCTGCGGCTCAATCTGGTGGCGCTCCAGGGCGGCTGTCAGCGCCCGCTGCCAGGCACGCACCAGCTTCTCGCGATACTCCGCCCGCCGCTCGCTCAACGACGGCACCGACCCCATTCCGCCGACCAGCAGCAGTTGCACCACCGCCGGCTCATAAAAGGCAACGTTGACATACGACTGGATGGCGGTCTCCAATTGGGCCGGGTAGGACGACCGGCTCATGAGCGCCTGGTCGATGGCTTGTAGCAGAAAAGCGGCCGTCTCCTCAAAGAGGTGGACGAAGAGTGTCTCCTTGTCGGGGAAGTAGAAGTAGAACGTGCCGATGGCGACGTTGGCCTCGCTCACAATGTCGCGGACAGTGGCCGCGTGGTATCCTTTCTCGGCAAAGACACGCACGGCGGCTTGCATCATGGCCGTGCGTTTGGCATCCTTTTTCTGGCGGGTCTTGTCGGTGCTGCGGTAGGGCATATAGATCGCCGCTATCTTACCGATATCTTGAGGAGGCCGCAATGTGATCCGGCTGACCGTGGATTCCAACGACGCC
>ENA-UOWE01005508-UOWE01005508.1-activated-sludge-metagenome-genome-assembly--contig:-NODE-5508-length-11530-cov-3.202179_pt1 | contig 11530 bp, 8 predicted proteins | sample MGYA00249841_ERZ761562 | MGnify/ENA primary metagenome ERZ761562 (study PRJEB28883, sample SAMN05720200) | activated sludge metagenome | isolation source: Anaerobic digester | place: Japan... | reverse complement strand
GGGTTGTGGCCCGGGCCGAGCGACATCGACGAGATCGCGGTGTCGACCACGTCGGCGCCGGCCTCGATGGCCTTCATCAGGCTGACCAGCGTGACGCCGGTGGTGGCGTGGCAGTGGACGTTGATCTGCACGTCGCCGTACGTGTCCTTGATGCCCTTGACGATGTCGTACGCGGGCTGCGGCTGGAGCAGCGCGGCCATGTCCTTGAGGGCGATGGACTCGGCGCCCATGTCCAGGAGCTGGCCGGCGAGCTTGATGTAGCCCTCGGTCGTGTGGAGCGGGCTCATCGTGTAGCAGATGGTGCCCTGCGCGTGCTTGCCCGTCTTCTTGACGGCGGCCATGGCGCGGGCCATGTTCCGCGGGTCGTTGAGGGCGTCGAAGACACGGAACACGTCCATGCCGTTCTCGGCGGACTTCTCGACGAACTTGTCGACGACCATGTCCTCGTAGTGGCGGTAGCCCAGAAGGTTCTGGCCCCGCAGCAGCATCTGGAGCTTGGAGTTGGGCATCAGCTTGCGGAAGGTCCGCAGCCGCTCCCACGGGTCCTCGTTGAGGTAGCGGATGCAGGCGTCGTACGTAGCGCCGCCCCAGCACTCCACGCTCCAGTAGCCGGCCTGGTCGATATCCTCGCAAGCACCGACCATGTCCTCCATCGCCATACGGATGGCGATGAGGCTCTGGTGGGCGTCGCGGAGTGCGACTTCTGTCACACCGATCGTTCGCGTCATGAGTCCATCCCACCATCGACCCGATTGTCGGCACATACCCCGTAGGGGTTCCCGACTCCACGCGGACCAGGTGCTTTGACGTCGAGAATCTGCACGTACAGACGGATCTTTCACCGGAGCAGGCGTTTCGGCGACCGTGGCCCGACGTTCGAGCGGCTCCCCGGGAGCCTGGCCGTCCGGTCGGACTAGGTTGGCGCTGTGAGCAGGTTCGCGGTCATCGGGTCGGGGTTCAGGTCGGCGATCTTCTGGTCGGTGGCGGCAGGGTTGCCAGGGGTCGAGTGCGTCGGCGTGGTGAGTCGGCGTCCGCGGGAGCTGCCGGTGCCCTGCTTCGGCTCGGTCGACGAGCTCGTGGCCTCGGGGCAGGTCGACTTCGTGGTGACGTCGGTGCCGGTCGCGGTCGTGACGTCGGTGCCGGTTGCGGTCGTGACGTCGGTGCCGGTTGCGGTCGTGACGTCGGTGCCGCTGGTCGCTCCTCCGGTGCCCGTGCCGGCGTCGTCGGTCAGCGCGAGGATCGCGTAGCCGTCCGCGAAGTACACGTTGCTCGGGGAGTGCGTCGACAGCCCCTTCGGGGAGTCCCACGTCCCCTGGGTCCACCCCGTCGGGGCGGTGCTCGCGTCGAAGTCCTCGCGCCACGCCAGCTCGAAGGCGCCGTTCACGTAGGACGAGTACTGTACCCAGTCGATCTGCTGGTACACCGGGAGGATGCTCGGGTCGAACACGCCGCCGAAGCTGGCGTTTCCTGGCCAGATGTTGAAGCGGATCTGCATCCCGGCGGCCGCGTTCTCGGCGTAGGCGGCGGCGGTCTCCCCCGTCTCCCGTCGGATCTCGGCGCCGTCGAGGAACCACGCGATGTACTCGGGCGTCCACTCGTACGCGTACGTGTGGAACCCGCCGCAGAGGTCCACGGTGACCGGGATCGACATCGTGTGGACCCGCTCGGGATTGCCGTAGAACGCGTTCGTATCGAGCGCGCAGTCCGCGCCGACCTTCTCGATGTCGAGCTCGTTCCAGAAGGTCCCCTCTACCTCCGAGCCGTCTTTCCAGAGAAAGAAGGCCCCGATGACCCCCGAACCGGCGGGGAAGCGGACGCTGGCCTCGAACCGACCGTACGCGTAGGACGTGGTCGTGTAGAACTCGGCGCTTTTCGTCGCGTTGGCGTGCGTGCCCCAGGCGGTGGCGGCGACGGCGCAGGCCGCGGCCGCGGCATATCGAAGCTTCATGGGGGTTCCTTCTCTTGGTCGTTGGCCGCACCCGTCGCGGCGCCCGCACCTGTGGTACCAGCCCGACCGAGGGGGTTCCCAGTGTCAGAACTGGCACCGTCGGCCCCGCTTGCGCGGGGCGCGCTAGCGGCAGCCATCGTTGAAGCGGTCGGCGCCGTCCCAGGCACAATCGCCACCGATGCAATCGACGAGGTTGTTGTTGAAGGCGTTCGAACCGTGATCGAAGATCTTGAACCAGCCGCCGTCGTCCCAGACCTCGGTCGGGACCCCGCGTGGCGCGGCGAACTCGTGGTCGAGCTTCTGGTACCACTGGCGGATGTTGTTGCACTGCATCTCGCTGTAGCGGCTCCCCCAGCCGACGCCCCACTCCCCGATGTAGACCGGCATCCCGGCGCCGACGGAGCTCGCCCATTCGAGCATCGCGTCCATGGGCCCCGCGAGGTTGTCGTCCGTCCAGGCGTCGTCGTAGGTCCCCTGGTTGTCGCCGCAGAACGTCCAGGGATCGTAGTGGTGGAAGGTGGCCATCAGGTACGCATCCTGACCGCCTCCCACGCCCTCGAGGCTCGGCCAGACCTGGGCCATCTCACCGGCCGCGAACCACTGGTTGCCGCCGATCGCCACGATGCGGTGGGGGTCGACCGCGCGGATCTTGGCGTAGGCCAGCGCGGACATCTCGCGCAGATCCGCCGCCGGCATCGGCGAGTTGTCGCCGTCGCTCCGGTGGGGCTCGTTCAACAGCTCGAAGATCAGCCGGTGGTCCCGGTCGGCGAAGATCTCGGCGACGTCCTGCCAGAGCCGCTCGAGGACCCAGGAGCGGCTCTGTGTCTTCAGCGTGGACTCGTGGTGAGCGTTGATGATGACGTACAGGTCGGGCTTGGCGAGCGCGAAGTCGACCACCTGCTCGATGACGGCGAGCCGCGCGTGGCCGCGGTTCACGTCGCCCACGTTGGCGTCGTTCACCAGGCGATCTCCACCCACCGGCTCGGTCCAGGTGATGGGGATCCGGACGGAGCGGAACCCCTTGGCGTAGTACGCGTCGATCTTGGCGCTCGCAGCGGCGAGCGTGCGCGGCTGTTGGGTCGATTCGAACATCTGCCCGAGGTTCATGCCCTTGCCCATCGCCGCGGCCGCGTCGCGCGCGGTCGGCGCCGGGTTGTCGGTGCCTCCCGTCGCGACCGCGCCGCCCGTCGCCGGTGCCCCGCCCGTCGCGGGCCCACCGCCGGTTGCTGGTGCTCCGCCGGTAGCCGGCGTCCCGCCCGTCGTCGGCGCGCCGCCGGTCGCCGACACCCCGCCCGTCGCCGGTGTCCCGCCCGTCGCTGAAACCCCGCCCGTGGCCGGCACCCCGCCCGTGGCCGGCACCCCGCCCGTCGCGGGCGCGCCCCCGCTGGACACCGCACCGCCGCTCGGTCCGTCGCCACCGGTCGCGGTCACGCCGCCCGTCGCGAGCGAACCGCCGGCCGGGGTTTCGCCCCCCGTCGCCGGGGACCCGCCGCTCCCGGCGTCACCGCCGGTGGCCGACACCCCGCCGGTGGCGGGCGCGCCACCGCTCACCGTCGGGCCGGGGTTGCCTCCCAACCCGTGACCCCCGATGGACGGTCCGCTCAAGGCCGCTCCGTCGCCGCTCGGGTCTCCACAACCCACCGCGGCCGCCAGCATTCCCGCGCCGAGCACCGCGCACCACGGGAGGTTCCTCATCGCCGACCCTTCCATCGACCAGGCCAAGAGCGCGCTCACGACTCGCACACTGCCGCCCCCTCGCGCACCCGGCCAGCGACCGGATCCGCACCGTGATGGAGTGCCAGAATCGTCACCGCAGACAGGACAGAATATTCTGGTCCGGAGCCGCTACCCGCACCACCGAGGGTCGCTGGCCCCTGTTCCTCGGCCGGGGATCACGGCGAGCGCACGTACTGCCCGGCATAGAAGACCACCCGTTCGCGCAGCTCCGGGTCCGGAGGGGGCAGCGCGAGCTCGTCGATGCGCCGCCGGAGGTCCTCGACCTCTCGGCGCACCCGCGCCAGGGTCGAGCGCGCCTCCTCGCGGAGCGGGTGCTCCGGCCACACGTCGAGCGACCAGGTGGACCCGCCGACGGCGTCGCGCAGATCCGCCCGCGTCGCCCCTTCGCGGAGCTTCATCGTGATGGCCGCGACCATGGCCTGGAAGTGGTCGAGCACCGCCGCTTCCCAGCCGCGGGACTCACCGAGCGGGACCTCCAGCATCTGGCTCGAGTAGCGCGGCTCCTCGCCGGTGTCGTCGGCCGCGACCCGCCCCGCGGCGGAGAGGCGCTCGAGCGCCTCCCGACAGACCGCCTCCGGGATCCGCGCGTGCGTCTGGATCTCGGCCGCGGTCGCCGGCCCGTGCCGGTAGACGGCGAGCCAGACCAGCCAGTCCCAGGTGTCGTTCGACCCGTGGTTGGCGGCGGCGAAGTCCGCCTCGGCGGCGGCACGGAAGACCGCGCCGTCGCCCCGCCCCGCGCGGTAGACGAGGCCCGAGCTCACCAGGTCGTTGAGCACCCCCGAGACGACCTCGGGATCGTCGCGGACGAACCGGCGATGGATCTCGACGCCGGCCACGGGCTCGTGGGTCCGGATGTGCTCGAACACCGCCTCCCAGACGCTCCGCCCCACCTCGGTGCGGCTCTGTCGCGCCGCCTGGATCTTCCGGTGGTAGGTGCGGAGCGCCATCCCGAACATGTCGGCGATGACCTTCTTGGTGACCCCCTGGCTCTGCAGCTCGGCCGATAGCTCGAGAAATACCTGGTCGGCCACCTGGGCAAGCGGTGCGCGACCCCCCCCCGCGGTGGCGAGCTGAGCGATGAAGACCATCGTCTGCTGGACGACGGCATCCACGAGGACATGGGCGTTCACGGAGCCTCCGAGCGGTGCGGCACCAGGGCCGAGCGGAATTCTTGCCCGCTCGGCGCGCCCGGGCCAGTGCCAGGATCGACACTGCCGGACCAGGCCGAGGAAGGCTACCCTGGGAGCCGTCCGTCATGGAGGTTCGGACCCCCTCACCCCTCCGCGCCGTGGCGCGCCGCGCCGCGCGGGGGCTCGTCCGCCACGGCCATGCGGCGGCCGCGGCGCTCGCCGCGAGCGCCTGCGGCGGCTCCGTCGGCCCGCAGACGACGAGCTCGACCCACTGGCTCGAGTGCAGCGAGGACTCGGACTGCAACAACCTCGGCCTCGACGTGGGCTGCGGCGCCGACGGCTACTGCGCCAACGGCGCCGGGCTGCGCCTCGAGCGACGTCCGGTCTTCGCCCAGGAGTTCGCGGAGGACGCGCTCGACCCGACCGTCTTCGGCTACGAAGTCGGCGCGGGGATCCGCAACGACGAGCCGCAGGCCTACACCGATCGCGCCGAGAACGTCCGGATCGAGGGCGGCGCGCTGGTGCTCACCGCGCGCGCCGAGGACTACGAGGGCGCGGCGTACACCTCGGGCTCGGTCAACACCGAGGGGCGCTTCGCGTTCACCTTCGGACGCGTCGAGGCGCGGCTCGCGGCGCCCTCCGGGCGCGGCTGCTCGACGGCGTTCTGGATGCTCCCCGAGGCGCCGGCGCCGGCGGTGAACACCTGCATCGACCCGGACCCGTGTTACAGCGGCACCTGGCCGGCCTGGGGCGACATCACGATCGCGAACCTCCAGAGCCAGGTCCCCGGGCAGGTGCTCGGCACCGTGAGCTACGGCGTGTGGGACGAGGCCACGAGCAGCGTGTCTCACGGTGTCTTCGCCGGCGAGCCCGCCACCGTCGTCGCCCCCGAGGACTGGCACGTCTACGCGGTCGAGTGGGGGCCCGCGCGCATCGATTGGTACGTGGACGACGTCCGAGTCCGCACGCTCGCGCTGCCGCCGGCAGACCTGTACCTGCCCGACGGGGTCGATCCGTTTCGGCAGCCGTTCCACGTCCGGCTCAACCTCGCGCTCGGGGGCTTCGATCAGGCGCCGGTCGCCGCCGACTACCCCCAGGAGCTGCGGATCGACTGGGTCCGCGTCTCGCAGTGGCTGCCGCCGGAGTGAGCGACCGCCACGGCTCCTCGTGACGGGTGGCGGCGCCCTCGCTCGGGCCGTCCGCCCGCGATGAGCGGTGCCGTTGCAGGGCTCAGAAGAGCCAACCGAGCGAGAGCTCTCCGTACGGCTCGAGGTCGTCGAGGCGACTCGAGTCGCGGTCGAGCGCGGCCTGAAGCTCGGCCGCTTCCGCGGCGTTAAGCGCCCCACCGCCCTCAAGCGTGGAGTCGGCGAGCGCGTTGAACGTCACCAACCCTCCGACCACGATCCCGAGCCGAGGACCGGCCTGGGCCCCGTTCGGGCGGAAGCCGTAGCCGAGGCCGAGGTGTCCGTGCACATTGGTGGAGTTGCGCCGATAGTCCGCGGCGGCTCCGGCGCTGTCGGTCATGTCGGCGGAGATCAGGTAGCGCGCGAGCCCGATCCCCACGTCACCGATCAGCGAGTGGCGATTCATGAACCAGATGCGCGCTCGCAGCGGGACGTTGAGCGCCCAGTAGCGCCCGTCGCCCGTCGTGTTCGGGGGCGGGTTCTCGGCTTCGATCCTGCCAGTCCCGAGGCCCAGCCCCAGGCTCGGTTCGAGCCAGCAGAGGCCGGGCTGAACCGCCCCCGCCAAGCCCAACCAGGAGTTCGGACCGAGGCCGTCGAGGTGGCCGCCCCAGAGCCAGGGACACTCCTTGGCCGCCGCCGGCTCCGGCGGCGGGGGCTTCGGCGCGGGCTCCGGCTCTGGCTCCGGCGCCGGCTCGGGTTCAGCCTCCGGCAGCGACTCGGCGCCGCCGGTGACCCGGAAGACGACACGTCGGTTCTTCGCCCAGGTGTCCTCGCAGGGGGTCGCATCCGCTGGCTCCTTGTCGTCGCACTCGGCGGGCTCTGGCACCTGGGGGGCGTCCTCTCCCTTGCCGACCGCCGTGACCCGCGCCTCGGCGACGCCGTGGGCGATCAACCATTTGCGCACGCTCGCCGCCCGCCGATCGGACAGGCGGCGGTTGTAGTCGTCCGAGCCACGGGAGTCCGTGTGGCCCTCGACCTCGATCGCGACCTCGGGGTGCTGCTTCAGGAACGCCGCGAACTCGTCCAGGGTCCTGGTCGTGGCCTCGTCGCTTCGCAGCTCGTCCTTGTTGTACTCGAAGTTGATGACCCCCTCGTAGTCGAGCTTGCCCTCCTTGTAGACGATGGCGTTCGATGGCGCTTCCGCCTCGGACTCGGCCTCGACGGCCGCGTCCGTCGTGAGCTCGGCGCCGGCCGTCGCCTCCGCTCCCTCCGCCACGTTGGCCTTGCCCGGCGCCGAGGCGCTGAACGAGCAACCCTGCGCCCCCACCAGGGACCAGCAAGATAGGACGAGGAGGGGAAGGGCGCGGTTCGTCATCGAAACCACCGGTCTGGGGCCTGCGACCACCGGCACAGTGTACGCCCAGCTCCACGGGAGCTTCCCCCCCGGGGACGGGGCCCGGGCGCGACAGTGCCGCGGCGTCCCCGCGACGGCGGCGCCGAAGCCAGCATCATCGAGACTTCTTGGTGGCAGGCGGCCTGGGCAGGAGGTTCCGGTGGCACGACGTCCGACACACTTGTGGCACTTCGTTCTTCGCCGACTCGTGGGGGCGTGCGTGGAGTGCCAGTGGAGGTGCGTGACCCCCGCGGGTACAGCACCGTGCGGGTGACCGAGATGTGCGCGCACCTGGCCCCCTCCGACCTCAGCAAGGCGGCAGCGGCGACCGCTCGTACGGAGGTGGAGGCGGCGGGTGGGAGCGCCGAGCCAGCCCAGGTGGCGCTGGCAGATGACAGCGCTGAGCGCGGGGCGAGGCCTAGCCCATGCCCCGCCCATACCCGCGGGCCGGAGCAGCCGAATCCCGCATGTTTTCTGCGGCGCGCCCCGTCCGATTCGAACGGACGACCTACGGATTCGAAGTCCGTTGCTCTATCCAGCTGAGCTAGGGGCGCGAGCGGCGCCGGGTGGGCGCTGCGAGGGCCACCCTCCGTAGAACGCGCCGCCGATCGGGTCAAGCTGGGGGCAGGCGGGCGGGCCTAAACGTCCTTTCAGCCGCGGCGGCGAGGCGCGTGGGCGAACAGCGGCGCTAGCCAGCCCGACCGCGCGCCGATAGCGTCAGGGGCGCATGCCGAGCGCCGAGTCGATCCCGCCGCCGTCGATGCCGCCCGCGACGGTCGACGCCACGGAGGTGCTCGCCCACCAGCGCGTCAACGACCCGGACTTCTGGGTCGCGGTGGTCTGCTGGGCGCTTATCGTCTTCTCGTGCCTGCAGGTCCTGCTCTTCTCGTTCGGGCGCGACCAGTCGATCTACGCGATGGTCGGCGACGGGATCCTGCAGGGCCGGATGCCGTACCGGGACGTCTGGGACTTCAAGCCGCCGGGCGTCTTCCTCGCCTACGCGCTGGCGCAGGCGGTGTTCGGCAAGACGATGCTCGCCGTCCGGCTGCTCGAGGTGGCGGGCCTGCTCGGGGTCGCCTTCGCCTTCCGGCGCCTGGCGGAGCTCGTGCTCGAGCAGCGGCGCGTGGGCGACGTCGCCGCCGCCATCGCCGTCTTCGGGCACGCGCAGCTCGAGTTCTGGCACACGGGGCAGCCGGAGGCCTTCGGCGGCTTCCTGGTCGTCTACGCCGTGCTGCTCGCCTTCGGCGAGCCCCCCGGCCGGCGGCGCTTCCTCCAGTGGGGCGGCGTGGGGGCGCTCTTCGGCGCCGCGTTCCTCTTCAAGCCCACCATCGCCGGCGGCGCCTTCGTGGCGGCGCTCGTGCTCGCCCGGCGAGAGCTCGTGCGGACCGGGCGCTCGCGCTCGGCCGCGCTCCCGCTGCTGGTTGCGGGCGGGGCGAGCCTCCTGCCCATCGCCGCCTGCGCCGCCTGGTTCTGGCTCGCGGGCGCCTGGGCGGAGCTCTCCTGGACGATGTTCGTGTTCACGCCGGGGTACTCCGCGCTCTTCCCCTACTACACGGCCGCGGAGGCCTTCTATTACGCCCTGCACGAGGCGCTCTTCCGCTTCACGCCCGTGGTCGCCGTCGGCTTCCTAGCGGCCATCTCCATCCGTCCGCTCCACAGCCGCGAGCGCGAGCTCCTGCTGGTGCTGCTCGGGATCGTCGCCGTGAACCTGGCCGGCGTGGCGATGCAGAACAAGTTCTTCCAGTATCATTACTCGGCGACGCTCCTGCTCGTCTCGTTCATCAGCGGCGTGGGGATCTACAAGCTGTGGCGGCGCATGCTCGGGGCCGGCGCCGGGGGCGTCACGGCCCTGGTCGCCTTCCTCCTGCTCGTGCTCGGCATGCGCCCCATCGTCCACGACCTCGGCGACTCGTTCTGGGCCCGCTCCGCGCGCCGCCTGCGCTACCTCGCGCACCCGCACTCGCCGGAGGCGCAGGAGGCCCTCGACCGCGACCTCTACCGCGTCGCCGACTTCGTGCTCGACGACGACCGCGCGGTCGCGCTTGAGCTCCAGGCCCGGGTGCCGGAGGGGGCCCCCATCTTCGTCTGGGGCTTCGAGCCGGCGATCTACTGGCTCGCCGAGCGCCCGGCCGCGTCGCGCTTCATCTACGACGTGCCCCAGCGCACCGAGTGGCAGCGCGACCGGTCGCGCGCGACGTTGCTCCGCGACCTCGCGGCGCGCCCCCCGGCCGCGATCGTCGTGCAGTCGGGGGACCGTTTCCCGCGGGTGACCGGGGACTCCCTCGACTCGGCCGCGGCGCTCGCGACCTTCCCCGAGCTATTGCGCCTGCTCCGGGAGGAGTTCACCTACGTGGGGGAGGTGCGAAGCTTCGGCCTCTACGTGCGCCGCACCGAGGCTGCACCGTGAGCCCCGCGGCTGTACCGTGAGCCCCGCGCCCGCGCCGTGAGCCCCGCGCTCACTCGCCCTCGCGCCGCGGTCGCCGCGTTCCGAGCCCGAGGCGGAGCCGCCACACCATCACCACCGCCTCGGCGAAGATCGCGGGCGACATCTTGCTCTGCCCCACCCGCCGGTCGATGAACCAGATCGGCACCTCCACCACCCGGAGCCCCGCGTGCAGGGCCCGGTAGGTGGTTTCGATCTGGAAGGAGTAGCCGTTCGAGCGGAGGGTCCCGAGGTCGATGCGCTCGAGCGCGCGGCGCGTGTAGCCCTTGTAGCCCGTGGTCAGGTCCCGCACGTCGACGCCGAGGATCACGCGGGCGTAGCGCGAGCCGCCGCGGCTGACGAAGCGCCGGAGCGGCCCCCAGCCCTCGACGCCGCCGCCCGGCACCGCGCGGGAGCCGACCACCACGTCCGCGCCGGCGTCGAGCGCCGCCAGCATCGCGGGCAGGTGGCCGGGATCGTGCGACAGGTCGGCGTCCATCTCGAAGAAGCAGCGGTAGCCGGCGTCGAGGTGGGCGAGGAAGGCGTCGACGTAGGCGGTGCCGAGGCCGAGCTTGCCCCGTCGGTGCATCACGCGGACGCGCGGGTCGCGGGCGGCGAAGGACTCCGCGAGCTCGCCGGTGCCGTCGGGGGAGGCGTCGTCGACCACGCACACGTGGGCGCCGGGCAGGACGCCGAAGACCGCCTCCAGCAGCCGCGGCAGCGTCTCGCGCTCGTTGTAGGTGGGGGTGACGATGAGGACGCCCGCCCCGAGGGGCTCCGCCTCCGGCCCCGGCTCCATCGGCCTACGGCTCCTGCTTGCGGGCGCGCCAGGCGTCGTTGAACTCCTTGATGGTCGAATCGGTGCGCGGGTTCTGGAGCATCTTGCGCAGGATCGCAGGTGGCACCGTGACCACGTGCGCCCCGTGCTGGAGCGCGTCCACCACGTCTCCGGGCTGTCGGATGGAGCCGACGATGATCTTGGCCGGCAGCGCCTCGCGGTCGAGGATGGCCCGCGTCTCGGTGATGATCGGGCCGACGTCGTAGCCCATGTCCCGGACGCGCCCGCTGAAGAGGCTGATGTAGGTCGCGCCGGCGAGCGCCGCCAGGTAAAGCTGGCTGAAGTTCATCATGCAGGTCGCGTTGGTGGCGATCTCGCGCCCCACCAGCTTGTGCATGACCTGGAGCCCCACCTCGCTGAAGGGTACCTTGATGCAGATCCGATCCGGCGCCCAGGCGTGGTAGGTCAGCGCCTCGTCGAGCATGTCGTGCGCCGTCTCGGTGGTGAGCTCGACCGACACGGGGCCGATCGAGCGGGCCACGATCTCGCGGATGCACGTCTCGAGATCCACGCCGCCGAGCTCGCGGGAGATGATGAGCGGGTTGGTGGTGACCCCGGAGACGATGCCGAGGTCGAAGGCGGTGGTCACCTCGTCGGGGATCGAGCTGTCGAGGAAGAGCAAGGGATTCTCCGCGTTGGCGCGCCGCCCCGGGGCGGAACGCCTCCGAGCATGAGGGGACCTCGCGGCCGCCGCAATAGGGCCGATGACCCCGCGCTCGGGCGCCCCCGGTCGTCAGCCGCGCGTCGCGGCGGGTGGACTGCACAATCGAAAGCAGATAGGCCGAAACCGAAGGCTCCATGCCGACTTTCTTCATATTGTCCTGAAGCTCAAGCACTTCTTCGCAGCGGATCTCCGGCTTGAGCGAGTCGAGCGGGTCGAGGTGGCGGCGGTCGAACAGCATTTCGCGCTCGGCCTCCTCGTCGGGATACCCGAGCGA
>ENA-UOWE01005496-UOWE01005496.1-activated-sludge-metagenome-genome-assembly--contig:-NODE-5496-length-11550-cov-5.091518_pt1 | contig 11550 bp, 11 predicted proteins | sample MGYA00249841_ERZ761562 | MGnify/ENA primary metagenome ERZ761562 (study PRJEB28883, sample SAMN05720200) | activated sludge metagenome | isolation source: Anaerobic digester | place: Japan... | reverse complement strand
GGCAATCGGCAGCATCGGGGTCGTTGAACTGTCAGACAAAGACGAGCGCGCTGTCGCCGGTTACTGCCTGGGGTATGATTATTGGGGCAAGGGGCTGATGACCGAGGCGCTTTCGGCTGTGGTTGCCTATATGTTCGAAACAGTGGGCTTAAACCGTCTGTATGCTTATCATGATATTGAAAACCCCGCCTCCGGGAGGGTCATGATCAAATGCGGCATGCAGCCTGAAGGCACCTTCCGGGAGCATTTGCGCCGAAAAGACGGCACCTTCGCCGACGTGCGTGTCTATGCCATCCTCAGGAGCGATTATTTATCTGCCCTGTGACCGTTAAAAATATAAGCGCTCTTACCCGTACGGGCAGGAGCGCTTGTTCAATAATCGATATATCATGAGGATATTGTGCCCAGGTCGATCACGCAGCCTTCGACGACTTCCACGGTACGGTTCGCTTTGCTGCCGTCGGGGTAGCGCAGCGTCAGTTCAGCGTTCCCCGCCGGCAGAATGAAGCGGAAGCCGCCGTCCTGCGCTGCCGAGAAGACGAACAGCCGGCCTCCGGCGAGCGCCTCGATTTCGCACGGCAGCGGACGGCCGTCCCTGCCTGCGGCGATTCCGGATATTTCTCCTGTCGCATAAAGGGTTTTCACGGCGGCTTCCACCGCCAGTTTTGCGTTGACCAAACTGAGGGTATGGAAGCGAACACTGTTCCAGTAAGGGTTCGGCGCGGGCGGCACTTCATAGCGGCAGTTTTCTTTCGCGCAGACAATCGCCTTCACCTGCGCGCCGCTCAATTTCGGATTGACGCTCCAAACCAGGCCTGCGACAGCCGTAACGATAGGCGCCGCCATCGAAGTACCCGATTTATAGGCGTACGAACCGTACTCCTGCATATCGCAGCTGTAGATCCCCGAACCCGGGGCGCATAAGGATACCCCGTCGCCCCCGTTGGAGAAGGAAGACTGCCTGAACGAACCGGAGCCGAGATTCGTAGCGCTGCCGACAACGATAATCCTGTTGAGAATATCCGCTTTCAGAACACCGGGTATGCCTGCAAAAGCGTTGTCTTTGTTAATGCAGCAGAATGAACCGTTGTTGAAACTGTCAACAGGATTTCCGTTGCTGTCGCCGTTGCCGGCTGATTGCACAACGACGAAGTCGTAACCGCGGGACAGGAGGATGCCGAAATAGGCGGATACCAGAAGCGCTTCGGTATCCATATAAATTTTTGGGTAGGCGCTTCTGCCCTCCTCGATACTGCCCGAGGAACCCAGCGAAAGGTTGACAACCCTGGCGCCGGCGGAAACAGCGTACCCGACCCCGAATATAATCCGCAGGTCTTCGATCCAGTGCTGGTCCTCCTCCGGTTCCCAATCGACACAGCATAAATCGGCACCGGGGCAGATGCCGCTGATTCCCTTGCCGTTATTGGCTTTCGCCGCGATCAGCCCCGCGACATGGGTACCGTGTGAACCCGGTCTGTTCTGGCGCTGCAGCAGCGCGTTGGGAAAACGGATTTTCCCGCTCAGCTCCGGATGATCCGTTTCGAAGCCGCTGTCTACAATTCCGAGGGTAATGTCGTTAAAAAGCGGAGCATAACCCCACGCGTCCCTGGCATAGACCGCTTCCGCCCACCAGGTGCTTCCGGACGGGTTGGCCTCGTCAAAGCGGTAAAAGGGGGCAACGCCGGCCTTGTTGAAGGGATCGTCGGGCGTCATATCCGGTTCGTATCGAAACGCGAAACTGCCGGAGGCGAAAACAACGTGTTTGTTTTTCTCAGCCGGCTGCAGAGCGCCTGCATTTCCTCCCGGCCGTCAAACTCGGCGCGCAGCACAAAGAGCCCTGCCGGCGCAAGAGTGCCGATACACACGCCGTTCACGCTCCGAAAGGCGCGATACCGTTCAAGCAGCGAAGTTTTCTTGTCGAGGAAACAAAGAAGCACATTGTCAAGCAGTCCTACGCCTGAGCCGAGATTGTCAATTTCCGGGGACTTTTCGCCGGAAAGAAACGAGTCGTCTGTTCCGAGCAAATAATAAGGCGCTCCCGTCAGGGCAATGCTTATGGAATCGACCAAGCCGGCTGCGCCGGGCAGCTGGGATGCCAGGAACACAACGAGCGAAAGAAAAACGGATACGATTTTCGCCATACAAAAACCTCCGGAATGTTGGATTCAGCGTCTTCGTCATTTTTCAAGGAGCTGCCGCCGCGCTCAGGTCGCACCCCAAATCATACCTTGCGCGGTTAAAAGCGGTATCCGAATAGGTGTAATCGGTCAGGGACGCCGTCACCTTCGCTATAGCTTCTTGCGTATAGCTGCGGCCGAACCGGTTTTGCGCCAGTGTCAGGTATTCGTAATCTTCGATGCCGTCAGTCACCGCCTCAAGCCTCAGCGAAGATACGGGCCCGTCGATACCGATTTTATTGCCGTTATACATCAGCGAACCGTCCCCGAACGCGCTGTCTCCCGTCCAGGGCGTTGTCAGCGCTTCGCTCCACGGGTCTGCCACATCGTTCCAATAAGTGGTGCACCAGTAAAGCAGCCCGGAAACGTTGCGCTCTTTCTGCTGCCAGAACAATATTCTGTGACGGATACCTTCCCAATGGATAAACAGGTTGCAGTAATCCCCCTGCGGCCCGCAGCAGACATACCACCAGCTTTTATCGCCTGTAGCCGTCCTGCGGGCAACCTCTTGGGCAAAACCGTCCGTATCATAAAGGTTCGAGACCGCGCAGATGATATTGCTGCGGCCGTTTTGCATGACCAGGGAGTTGTATTCCCTTCCTCCGTCGGTAAATTTGTAGATATAGAAAGGTGTTACCATATTATAGCCGGGGCAGACCCTTGCCAGCCGGTCGGTAATCGCTGCGTACTGCTCGTAGGCCGCGGCGGAGGACGGTTCGTCAATCGGGTAAAAATAAGCTTTGGCCGCCCAAGCCGGGTTGGAGCGGACTTTATTGTAAAGTGCGGCAAGACGTTCGTCGTCTGAAACATAAGGGATGCAGAAGGATGTCAGTCGTTCATCGCTCATATAAGCGTCCGCCTCGCTGCTGAGGATATCGAGGGGGATAGAATAGGGTGAAATCTTATGTTCAAGCATCATTTCATAATATTTTTTATATAGCTGAGCCGCCTGAGGGCCTGAAGGATCCACCCCGTGTTTGACGACAATCGAATAACCGCTGATACCCATCGCGGTTTCGCAGGAAGGTTTTACGGGCAGCGCAAACGCCCAAACGCGCACGCAAATGCGAAAAATACATGGTTCGCTTCCGTCGCTGCCGCCTACTGTTATAGTCGAAAAATATTCGCCCGCCGGCGTGTCCTCCGGGGCATATAATCTGATGTAGAAAGGATTGTTCAAACCGCCGTCCGGGATGGAAAAAGTTTCCTGGGTAAAAGGAATCAGCGCGTCGGGATAGTTCATGCGGATGCCGTTCGTGACGACGGAAATGTAGGACTCCTGGAACACCTCCGTCCGGATTGCGGCCTGAGCCGGGCCGGTAAAGGGTGTCATTCCCCACTGCAGCCCCTCCTGCGGCCTCCGAGATTTCAGCACCAGCTGAAAACCCTCGTATTCGTTGCCTGCCATCGACAGGTTCAGGTATTGTGTTGCGCCGATTCTTTCCGAATCGATGATTTTTCTAAACGAAGCGTACAGGCAGCCAGTGACCTGCGCCCCGGGCAAACCCGCTCCTTCTGCCGGCGTCCGGTATCCGAGCAATGAAAGGACCGAAAAGAGGAGCGACAAAGCAATCCCCAGCGTCCTGCGGGTGTGAAACAGAAACTTCGAGAAACCAAAACGCATCTGAGGGCCCTCCGCTTCATATTATTATATTTTATATTGCCATTTTACCGCAGCGATACCGATATGGCAACCTGCCGGCAAAGCAATCTGCCCGTCCCTATCGTTGCCGGAACGGGCAGATGAATTGATGCCGGTTTATATTCACACGATGTCCCTGACGAGAGAAGCGGCGGCTTCGTCAAGGAAAATGCTGACATTGTCATGCAGTTTGAGAATCGAGGCCGGCCAGCGCGGCGTAATTTTCCCTCGGAGCATCTCGTTGACGGCCTGCGCTTTTTGCTCGCCGAGAGCAAGCAGGATTATTTTACGCGCGCGGAAAATCGAGCCGATTCCCATGGTCAGGGCGTATTGCGGCATATCCCTGCCTTCAAAATAGACAGAGTTTGCATCAATCGTGCTTTGCGACAGTTTCACCTTGAATGAACCCTCGGTGAAATATTTTCCCGGTTCATTAAACCCGATATGGCCGTTGGGACCGATCCCGAGCAACTGGATGTCGAGGCCGCCTGCGGCTGCGATTTCAGCGTCATAACGGCGGCATTCCGCGTTGTAATTTGCTGCGGTGCCGTCGAGAAAATGAATGTTTTTCGCCTGGATATCGGTTTGTGAAAACAGGTTTTCCTGCATAAAGGCAAAAAAGCTGTTTTCGTCGTCTTTCGTCAAGCCGCAGTATTCATCAAGGTTGAATGTTTTCACTTGCGCAAAACTGACTCTGCCCGCACGATATTCCGAAGCCATATAGGAATATACCCCCAAAGGCGTGCTTCCGGTTGCGAAGCCGAATACAGCCTTCGGTTTACGCCTGGCAAAACCGCAGAATATTTCGCCTGCCGTGCGGGCAATTTCCTGTTCGGATGAAAATACCGTTGTTTGCATCATAAACTCCCTGTTGTTTGTAAATTAGTAATCGATGGCGATCTCCCGGTGGCTTTGCGAAGAATCATACACCGCCTGCATGATTTTCGATGTGAGAATGGCATTGTCGATATCGGCCTGATTCTTTTTGCCGTCAATGACACATTCGATAAACGAATCAATTTCGGCCTTGTAGGCGTCGTTGCCCTTGAAGTTCGGCACAATTTCGACCAGCATGCCGTTCTTGACGCCGTACATGACGAATCCCCCGCCGTAGTCAAGACGTACGCCGGCTTTATCGCCGATGAAATCGATATAGGTTTCGCTTTTGCCGATGTTCTGTGCCCAGGCGCCATGGAAGCTGATGACCGGACCCATCGTCCTGACAAGCCCGGTGACGGAGTCGTCCACATCATACACGCCGTCGTCTTTCGCCGAATCGCGCGCCCACATGCCGTTATAGACGTAATTCTTGATGTCTCTGCCCAGTTTGCAGAACGCTTCGCCGGATGCGGTCAGCGGCTTGGGCTCTCCGCAGCAATACATCACAAGGTCAATATAATGCACGCCCCAGTCAATCAGCGCGCCGCCGCCGGATACGGCTTTGTTGGTGAAATCTCCGCCAAGGCCCGGAATGGAGCGGTGCGCCCTGAAACTGGCGAAAACATGGTAGACTTCGCCCAGCTCGCCGCTGTCGATGATCTCTTTAATCCGGTTAACCGATGTTGCAAACCGGTTGCATACGCCAATGCTGAGTATCTTGCCCGTTTCGTGCGCAGCGCGCTGCATATCCAGCGCCTCGGAAAGAATCCTTGCCGCCGGTTTCTCGCACAGCACATTTTTGCCCGCGCGAAGGAAGTCGATGGATATCAGCGCGTGCGCGTCGTTATGCGTGCAAACAGAAACGGCGTTCACTGCCGGATCCGCCAAAATCTCCTTGTAATCATAAACCGCTTTGCCGCAGCCGTATTTTTCAACCGCTTTATCCGCTTTCCACGGCACGATATCGCAGAAATATAGGATTTCCGCGTCTGGATTTGCAAGATAATTCGGGATATGGGCGCCGTTCGCGATACTTCCGCAGCCGATGACCGCCGCTTTCACTTTCGACATGACAAAACCTCCGATTGATGTTACTGGTCGGATAAACCGCTCAATATGATACCACAAAATCCCCAAATGTAAAGGCGGAAAACGATTTACACCGGCAAAATGCAAAGCATTGATTTCAAATCGAATATATTCTATACTTCACTCAAACACAATCCGGCGTCGGAAAACATCTGAAAAAGGAGGCCGCTATGCAAAAAGCCATTGAAGTCAGCAACCTTAAAAAAAGTTACGGCGAAATCAAAGCGGTCAATGATATCAGTTTTTACGTCGAATGCGGCAAGCTCTTTTCTTTTCTGGGTCCCAACGGCGCCGGAAAGTCGACAACCATCGATATTCTCTGCACGCTGCTGAAAGCGGACGCCGGCGAGGTGAAGGTGGACGGTATGCTCGTCGGCAGAGACGACGCGAAGATTCGCCGCAGCATCGGCGTCGTCTTCCAAAACAGCGTGCTTGACCCGCTGTTGACAGTCAGGGAAAACCTTTTTATCCGCGCCTCTTTCTACACGAAAAATAAAAATGAAGCGAAAGCTGCAGTCGAGGCCGCTGCAGCGGCGGCGGAAATCGTCGAATTGATCAACCGCCCCTTCGGCAAATTGTCGGGCGGGCAGCGCAGAAGAGCCGATATAGCGCGCGCCTTCCTAAACACGCCGAGAATTCTCTTCCTTGACGAACCGACTACCGGTCTTGACCCTCAGACAAGAAAAAGCGTTTGGGAGACGATACGCCAGCTGCAGGGAAAGACCGGGATGACGGTATTCCTGACGACGCATTATATGGAAGAAGCCGCGGATTCCGATTATGTCATTGTCATCGATAACGGCGTTATCTCAGCAAAAGGCACGCCCGGCGAGCTGAAAGAACAATATGCCCATGATATTCTACGGTTGTACGCCAAAGACGAAACGCAGCTTGCGGCTGCTCTGGAACGGCTTCGTATTGACTGCCGTTCGGCCGGCAGACAGTACATTATCACGCTGCCTTCCACGCTGGCGGCTCTTCCGGTCCTGCAGGAGTGTTCCCCGTACATCGACGGTTTCGAGGTGCTCGGCGGAACAATGGATGATGCTTTTATCGGAATCACCGGGAAGGAGATTCGGGAATGACCGCTTTGATAAAAAGGAACCTGCTGCTGTATTTCCGTGATAAAGCCTCTGTTTTCTTCTCGCTTCTGGCGGTGCTGATTATTATCGGGCTTTATCTGCTGTTCCTTGGCGACTCTTGGGTTAAAAGCATGGATGACATTAAAAACGCCAAAGTGATTATGGACAGCTGGATTATGGCCGGTCTGCTCGCCGTCGTATCGCTGACGACAACCATGGGCGCCTTCGGCATTATGGTGGAAGACCGCCATAACGGGATCAGCAAAGATTTTTACTCCTCTCCGGTTTCGAGGCTGAGCGTGACAGGCGGCTATATTTTCAGCGCCTGCCTGGTCGGTATGATTATGAGTCTTATCACTTTCGTTTTCGCGCAAATATATATTATCTCGAAGGGCGGCGACATGCTCGGCTTCGCCGCGATTTTGCAGGTGCTGGGCTTGATTGCCCTGACGTGTCTGGCAAATACGGCAATGGTAGGATTCGTCGTTTCCTACCTGAAAAGCCAGAATGCCTTCTCAACGGCGAGCACAGTGATTGGGACGCTGATGGGATTCATCGCCGGCATCTATATGCCGATGGGTATCATGCCCGAAAGCATCCAATATGTCATTAAGGCTGTCCCCGTCGCGCACGCAGGCGCTTTGTTCCGCCAGATTCTGCTTGAAACTCCGCTCAACGAAGGTTTTGCGCTCAACCAGGCAGTCAATCCGGCCGCCGTTCAAACGGCGCGCGAAGAATTCTGCAAGACAATGGGAATCAAATTGTTTGCCGGAGAAACCTTCATCAAGCCGTCGTATTCCATCGCTTATCTTGCGGTGACTTCCCTGATTTTTTTCAGCTTGACGGTGCTGGCCTACCGCCGGAAAAAGAAAGCATTATGATTTCGCATTCATCGTTCCGGTACAATCTTCATTGAGGTGTCCCCTGTGAGAAAAAAAATTGCCGTCACACTGGCCGTAACGCTGGCTTGCCCGGCGTTGCTCGCGGTTTCGCTATCGGCAGGCAACCGCATGATTGCGACAACCCGCGTTACCTACACAAGCCCCAGATTGCCCGCCTCGTTCAACGGTTTCACCATCGCGCAGGTTTCTGATTTACACAACAAGGTGTTCGGGGAAAAACAGAAACGGTTAATTCAACTTATCAGGGACGCCGAGCCCGACCTCATTGCCGTCACTGGCGATATTATCGACAAACGCAAGCCGGATATCGACGCGGCAATGTCCTTCATCGACGCGGCCGTTGAAATTGCGCCGGTCTATTTCGTATACGGCAACCACGAACTGCAATCGGGTATCTGCAGCGAATTAACCGACAGGCTGCTGCAATCGGGCGTTATCATATTAGATAATTCTGCGCATCAGCTTGACAGGGACGGCGGCGTTATCGACCTGCTGGGCATTTCCTATTACCCCGGCGTTGATGCCATGCCGGCAAGAATCCACAGCAGTACGGAAAGCATTGACAAGCAGCTGCAAATCCTTGCAGCGGAAACGCACAGCGGCTTCCGCCTGCTGCTCGCCCACCGGCCGGAATTGATCGGCCTATATGAAAAAAACGGTATCGATCTGGTTTTAGCCGGCCACGCGCACGGCGGCCAGATTCGGCTGCCGTGGGTCGGCGGGCTTTATTCGCCCGATCAGGGTTTCCTGCCTCAATATACGGCCGGAACCTATCAAAAGGGCAAATGCACCATGGTTGTCAGCCGCGGCCTTGGCGACAGCATTTTTCCCGTACGCGTATTCAACAGGCCCGAACTGGTTGTCATTACCCTATCGGCGGACTTGACCGCTAAATAATGCTAAGCCGTTATTCATATAGCAAAAAACCGCTCGAAAGCGATTTTTTACGCCAACTGTTTTCTCATATGGACCGAGTGCGCATTCCTTTTCTTATTTCCCACCGTTTGAAAGCCGAGTTTCTCATACAGCCTGCGCGCGCCTTGGTTCGTCGTGCCGACATCGAGGGATACCGTTGTTTTGCCCATGCTCTTGAGCCTTTCAAAACAATGGTTGAGCATTTCGCTGCCGATGCCGCGGTTTCTGTCTTGCGGGGCTACACAGATGTTTTGAATATAAGCTTCCTCATTTTTATATGAAACGGGCACGCGGTAGCGCGCCTGCCTGAATGCCAGCGCAGCCAGTTCGACGGGGCTGAAACAAGCCAGATAATCGGTACTTTTGAGCGAATGCCGCATTTCCTCGCGTGTAAACACAATCATCAGCGCGCGAACGGCGTCATCGCACCACACCCAAATGAAGCGGTGCGAGAAATGGTTGCTATCCAGCTGAATCAATTTTTCGATGGACGAGACCGCTTTTTCCCGAGGGCCGAACATACGAGCGAAACCTTTAGAGTCGGTATCATAAATCAACCGCGCGGCTGTCTTTAAATCGTCGCCCGGCAGCAATTGCCTGATCATCATTTTTCACCTCGTCAAGCGGCTTTTCGGCTTCAGGTATAAATGCCTTCGCGCTCCCAAACAGCGTGCATCAGTTCGTAACGCTTCAGGCTCATGCCCGTATAAATACAGTTGGATGTCGAAAAAATATAGCCGTATCCCGGCATCCCTTCGGCCAGAGACCTCTTGACGTCAGCCGCCACCTGTTCGTCGGTACCGGTCTGCAGGAGTCCGCAGTTGACATTGCCGATGAGGCAGACGCGGTCGCCGGCAACCTTTTTAACGCCGGCAAGGCTAACGCCCGCCTGCGGGTCCAGCGAATGGAGCGCATGGGGTTTGCATTGCAGAATCTGGTCAAGTATGGGCATGATGTTGCCGTCGGTGTGTTTGATGGTATAGAAGCCCAGAGAACGGTAGGCCTGCACAATCTGCTCGAGATACGGCGCGACAAACTCAGCGAACATAGCGGGGCTGAAGAACGGGTTGGTATTAAAGCAGTAATCGGAACACATCGCGAATCCGTCGACAAGACCGGGATAACGCGCAAGTTTCTCCGCTTCGCGGATATGGCCGTCGACGGCTTTCTGCGCATCGCGTTTGACCGACTCGGGCTCTTCCGCGCAGCGCACCGCAAGGCCGGTCATGGCGTTTCCGTCGGGGATGCCGATGGTCGGGTCCCCGTAGATCATCGTGAAATAACGGTCGCCGCCGAGTTCTCTTACGGTTTCATAGAAAAGAATCTGCTCTTCAAAACTGCTGCCGTCGGGTGCCCCGATAAAAACGGCGGAATGATTGTATTTTTCAGCGATTTCAAGATAGCACAAAGCCTGGTCCCTGCGGAGCAAACGCCTTTCGGACGGGCTCATCTGCTTCCACTGGTTGAACTTCCTGTGATCGGGATGCACTTTGCCGATGGCCTCCATAGTCAGGTAAAATACCAGTTCAAAATGCGGCACTCTGCCTTTCAGAGGCCGCCTCTCAAGCGCGTCGATAAACCTCTGGCGTTCAGTCATGCTTTTCTTTTGCCTCCACACCGAATCCGTAAGACCGTTTTGAAAAGAACATACGCGCTTTTTCAAGGCCGCAGCATATGGCTTCCACATTATCGAGCGGAACGTCCGCTGCGCATTCGGCGCTCAGCGCAAGCCCGCCCTCTCTCGACCCGAGCGCTTGCACGCAAAGCATGATGTGCTCCTCAATCTCCGCCGGCGACGCAAACGGAAACATCTGCCTGTCCAGGTCCAGGTTGACGGCTATTTTATACCGCCCCTCTCCCCTGCATGCTGCAGTTAAGTTATCCAGGCCGTTGGCTCTGAACTGCGGATTGACAATGTCCACGCCGCAGTCACGAAGGTCGGGAATGATTTCATAGATGCAGCCGTCGGAATGCATATAGACCAGTTTGCCTGCTTGTTTGCATAAACCGTATAAGCCCGCGAAACACGGTTTCAAGTACTTTCTCCATTTCAGCGGACCCGTCGGGAGCATTGTCTGCATACCGAGGTCATCGCCGAAACTGATTAAATACTCTTTACGTTTCATCGACGCCAGCCGTATTCTTACCTGCCTGATGTTATATTCCAGCACCTTGCCGATCAGGATATCCAGTTCCGGCGGTTCTTCGGCAAAATCAATCATGCATTCTTCATACCCACGCAGATAGGTCAGTCTCAGGAACATGAAACCGTGAGGCAGTCCGGCATCGACTTCGGGGATTCGCAAAGCATGAATATCCTCGCGTGTTTTGACCGGATGCCCGATACAGATAGAATCGTAACCCTCGGCGACAGAATCCCACACACAGCCCCATTCGTCTGTCTTTTTCCCGCGCGTGTAGAGCCCGGAGAGTTTCATGTTTCGGAAATCGCCTTTCCGGTAGTCCGGAAAAATCTGCGGATGCGCTAAAACGATGTTTTCAAGCGCTCCCCCCCATTTCAGCCAGGCGGCGGGGAGAATACTCAAGCCCACCGGTATCCATTCGGGGGATTGAAATGTCGCGAATTTGAGGTAGTTGTCCATGGCGCACCGCTTTCTTACTGGATAATTCAATCATAATTGTATGCCTTTGAAAAGTAAATGCCGGATTTATCTGGCTGTTTTCTGTTTTTTGCATTTTGAGTCAACGGCGCTGATACGAGGGGCTGTATCAGACGCCGAAAAAGCGAAGAGATACAGCCCCCTTGTTCTAATCGCGCCGAAATACATCCGTTTAGATGATGACGCCTGGATTGGCCTGGTCGAGCACCCCCGTGTAGCTTGTCGCCGCGGATACGATGTTCA
>ENA-UOWE01005495-UOWE01005495.1-activated-sludge-metagenome-genome-assembly--contig:-NODE-5495-length-11552-cov-4.115856_pt1 | contig 11552 bp, 10 predicted proteins | sample MGYA00249841_ERZ761562 | MGnify/ENA primary metagenome ERZ761562 (study PRJEB28883, sample SAMN05720200) | activated sludge metagenome | isolation source: Anaerobic digester | place: Japan... | reverse complement strand
CTTCCTTCTCATGCATCCATTGCACTGGAAAAAAAGGAATACAATAAGATCATTCACAACAATGATGTAACCAGCAGCCTGATGGATTATCTGAAAGGCCGTGAATGGGAAGGCATTCACAAACCTGTTGTCACCAAGTTAAATGACATCCTGTATTTTAATACCGTTCAAAACGGACTGGAAGAATTATTAAGGTACAGCGACAGAAATGCAATGGCACATGGAAGAGAAGTAAGGCTTCCCTTTTTATACGACGAAATGGTAAAATTTGTATTCTCGCTGCCATCAGGGTTTAAAATAAAAAACGGTTTTACAAAAGCATTTTTGCGAACCCTAATGGATAATAAGCTTCCGAAAAACATTGTGTGGCGTACAGATAAGGTTGGATACGAGCCACCACAAAAAAAATGGATGGAAGATCCGTTGATGAAAGATTTTTTGTATGAAGCAAAAGCAAAACTTGTAAAAGAAGATATCTTAAAACCACATGTACTGGCAAGAAAACCAAAGGCACACCATGCACATGATGCCGATAATTATGATTGGCGGTATTTATCTGTAGCGCAAATGATGCACAAATAAAATTCGAAAAAAATCTTTTGGTTTCCCGAAAGTTGTGTTTTATGTTTTGAACACATAGATAATATTTCGCAGATTTCATAACTATCTGCCCTATGATCCTATGTGGTTGGAATGTTTATGGCTATACAGGCTTATATTTTTTATTATTTTGAGTTTTTCCACTCAAAACAGAAATCGATCTTACAAGTTTGATTGTTTTTTATTTCACAAAGCATATATTAACTAATTTTGTCTCTCAATAATTTCATTAAAAATGAGCGACAATAATACACTTGCTAATAAAAAAATTGCTACCCGTATCATCCATGCAGGAGCAGAACCCGATCCAAGTACGGGTGCCATCATGACCCCGATATACCAGACATCCACTTATGTGCAATCTGCACCAGGTGTAAACAAAGGTTATGAATATGCACGTTCGCAAAATCCTACAAGATTTGCCCTGGAAACTGCATTGGCAGTAATAGAAAATGGAAAATTCGGCCTTGCATTCAGCAGTGGTGTTGCTGCTACTGATGCGGTGATAAAATTACTATCTCCGGGAGATGAAGTAATTGCAGCCAATGATATGTACGGAGGCACTTACCGCTTGTTCTCCAAGATATTTGAAAAGTTCGGCATCAAATTCATTTATGTAGATACAACCAATACCGCAAATATTGAAGCTGTTGTTACTGCGAAAACAAAACTGATCTGGATAGAAACCCCCACCAATCCGCTGATGAATATCACTGATATTCATGCGGTATCAAAAATATCAAGAAAGGCCGGCGCAATACTTTGTGTTGACAATACTTTTGCTTCACCTTACCTGCAAAATCCATTGGACCTTGGTGCAGATATTGTTATGCATTCTTCTACAAAATATCTGGGTGGTCACAGCGATGTGATACAAGGCGCACTGATCATGAATGATCAAACGCTGCGTGACCAGTTGTATTTCATTCAAAAGAGTTGCGGTGCCGTTCCCGGCCCAATGGATTGTTTTTTAGTATTGCGTGGCATTAAAACATTGCACGTACGCATGAAACAACATTGTGAAAATGGATATGTGATCGCTCATTTTTTACGCAAGCATCCCAATGTTGACAAAGTATATTGGTGTGGTTTTGCTGATCATCCCAATTATGAAATTGCAAAAACACAGATGCGGGCCTTTGGCGGCATGATGAGTTTTACTTTAAAAGACGATAGCATAGAAGCTGCTAAAAAAGTATTGTCATCCACAAAATTATTTTCACTCGCAGAAAGTTTGGGCGGCGTTGAGTCATTGATCAATCATCCTTCGAGCATGACACATGCCAGTATACCACGTGAAGAAAGGATAAAAAATGGATTGTCAGATGGACTGATCCGTTTAAGTGTTGGTATCGAAGATGCTGATGATCTCGTGGAAGACCTGAAACAGGCGATCGGTTAATGTTACTTTTATTTTTTATAACAGATGGCATCTTTTGATAAGATGCCATTTTTTTGTTCAACACTTAAAATCCACAATTCAATAAGCCATAACAGCAGTTCATGTTCTTTCAGGTTATCGTTTCGTAACCTTGCGTTTACTTTTGAGCCCTACCAAACTATTAGTAAGCTCAAAATAAAGTTATGAAACAACTGATACGAATAGGCATTTTTGTTTTTACTGCTCTGCTCAATTTCAAAGGGTATGCACAAACCGAATTAAGTCAAACAATTAAAGGGATCATAATTGATGCCGATTCTAAAAAACCATTAGCGGCTGCAAGCATTTCATTGTTGGGATCCGAAAAAATGGTTACGGCTGATTCGGCTGGAAACTTTAAGATCTCCCAAGTGCCTATCGGAAGACATTCTGTAAATATCTCACTGGTTGGATATGAACCGGCAACAATCGCTGAAATGCTGGTTACTTCCGGAAAAGAGATATTCCTCACTATACCATTGAGGGAAAAAGTAAAACAACTTGAAGAAATAAAAGTGATGAGCAGGAAAAACAGGGTGAAAGCTTCCAATGAGTTTGCCGGTACAAGTGCCCGTAATTTTTCTGTTGAAGAAACAAAACGTTATCCCGCAGCTGCGTTTGACCCTGGCCGTATGGCTCAGAATTTTGCCGGTGTAAGCAATAACGGTGATGGAGATAATTCTATCGTGGTAAGAGGGAATTCTCCCAAAGGGGTACTATGGAGACTGGAAGGAATTGAAATTCCCAACCCGAATCATTTTGGCGGATCAGGTGGCAGCGGCGGCGCAATCAGTATGCTCAGCAGCAGTACATTGGGTAATTCTGATTTTTATACAGGAGCTTTCCCTGCTGAATTTGGAAATGCTTTATCAGGCGCTTTCGATCTCAAATTCAGGGATGGCAATAAAGATAAGAGAGAACATTCTTTCATGATCGGTGGAATGGGAATAGAACTGGCATCAGAAGGGCCATTTAAAAAAGGAGGAAATTCATCTTACCTTGTCAACCTGAGGTATTCAACCTTATCATTGGTGAAGGGATTTATAGATCTGCAGGGCATCGCACCAGAATACCAGGACCTTTCTTTTAAATTCAATTTCCCGACAAAAAAAGCAGGAACATTCTCACTATTTGGTATTGGCGGTTTAAACAAAGCAGTAAAGGATCCAGACAAAGACAGCACAAAATGGGATGACGACAATCCGAATTTTGTACTGAACAGTAAAGGCATAACGGGTGTTGCCGGTCTATCACATCAGTTATTCCTCACAGAAAGATCTTACCTGCGAACAGTTATTTCAACCAGTATAGAAAAGTATGATCAAAAAGGAGATACGCTCAATACAAAGAACAACTATGCAGTGGTGCCAACTTTCAAGTCAAAATTAACCGACAATGCGTATCGCATATCGGTACTGTATAACAATAAGATCAACAGCAGGCAGACATTCAGGGCGGGCATTATTGCAAGCAGGCTATCATTCGATTACAACAACAGTTATTTTGAAGAAAATGAGAACAGCTGGAAAACAGTTTTGAACAGTGAAGGAAATACCATGTACTACCAGGCCTATGCACAGTTTAAATACAGGGCAAATGACAAGATCACCATCAACACGGGTTTGCATGGTTCATTCTTTGCACTGAATGATACAAAAAGCATCGAGCCAAGGGCATCGGTAAACTACCAGTTGAGCAGAAGCCAGTCGCTGACACTGTCGGCTGGTTTACATAGCAAACCCGAACATCTTTCCACTTATTATTACGAAAAGAAAGATCCCGGTCAGGCATTGACGTTACCCAATAAAAACCTAGACCTCACAAAAGCATTCCACCTTGTACTGGCTTATGATAAAACTTTTAAAAACGGGATCAGGTTCAAATCAGAAGCTTATTATCAACATCTATACCATGTACCGGTTGAGAAAAAAACGGATGGCTTCTTTTCAACAATAAATTCATCAGATATCTATAGCCTGTATGAAGCCGATTCTACACTGGTGAGTAAAGGAACGGGCACCAATTATGGTATTGACCTGAGCCTGGAAAGATCATTCTTAAAGAACTATTATTTTCTTATTACCGGATCTTTGTTCAATTCTACTTATACAACCTATGCCAAAAAAGAATTCAGTACAAAATTCAACAGGAATTACCAATTGAATGTAGTGGCAGGTAAAGAATGGAAAATAGGAAAAGGCAAGAAGCAGGTGATTGGCCTGAATGGCAAGATTTTAGCCAGTGGATCGCTGAGGGACTCTCCTATTGATGTCACTGCATCTCAACAGGAAGGCGAAGCGGTGTATGTAAAAGATAAGTATTATACCAGCAAAGCTGATGCATATTACCGGATAGATATTGGTATTAGCTACAAGATAAATATGAAACGTGCAACACATTCCATCACGTTTGATATACAAAATATAACGAACCATAAAAATCTGTTCTATTCTTATTATGACAAGAATGACCAGGCAATAAAGAAACAAAATCAAATGGGATTTTTCCCTATAATAAATTACCGCATTGAGTTTTAAATTGAAGGGTAATTAAAATAAAGGCCGCTTCTATTGGAGCGGCTCTTTATTTTTGTATAATATGCCGGTAACTGATCTGAAAGAATTTTTAGAAACCAAAGTGAAAGAATACGATCAATCTTCTTTTATATTAACCGACCCGGTTTGCATACCTCATTCATTTACCAAAAAACAGGATATAGAAATCGCAGGTTTCTTTGCTGCTATTTTTGCCTGGGGCAACCGCACAACCATCATAAATAAATCAAAGGAACTGATGCAATTGATGGACAATGCACCGCATGCATTTTGCCTGCAGCATTCAGACAATGACCTGAAGAAACTGCTCTCTTTCAAACACCGCACTTTCAACCCAACAGACCTTTTATATTTTATTTCATTCTTTAAAATGCATTATGAACAGAGCGATTCTTTAGAAACTGCTTTCTCACAATGGATGCAAAAAGGCGACAGCAATACTGAAAATGCATTGAATGGTTTTTATCCGTATTTTTTTTCTTTGGAACATGTTCCCAAAAGAACACTGAAACATATTGCGAGCCCTGCAAAAAAAGCTACCTGTAAACGGCTCAGCATGTATTTGCGCTGGATGGTGCGGCAAGACAAACACAAAGTTGATTTCGGCATCTGGAAAAAAATTTCGCCATCACAATTGGTCATACCTTTAGACTTGCATGTAGCCCGGGTTGCCCGGCATTTTAAATTACTGAACAGAAAAGCAACCGACTGGAACGCCGTGCTGGAGCTTACTGAGGAGCTTAAAAAATTTGATCCCAAAGATCCTGCTAAATATGATTTTGCATTGTTTGCCTTGGGCATACTGGAAAAATTTTAAACCATGGAGACAGCCATTATAAAATACCTGAATGAAAAATTTGAAGTAAGCATTCCACACAGAACAACGATGGAAGAAACAGCGGTTTTGCTGGCTGCACGGATCAATTATCTTATCACGAACGATTTCACGCAATTGGTACAAATCCTTTACAGGATAGATGTAAGCGAACCAAAATTAAAATCATTGCTGAAACAAAATCCCGATGAAGATGCAGGAAAAATAATTGCAGCCCTGGTGATAGAAAGGCAGTTGGAAAAAATAAAATCGAGGGAACAATTTAAAAAAGGAGGTGAGGGTATCAATGAATCCGACAAATGGTGATTCACTTATTTTTTTGTGAACATTAACTGCTGTACTTTTTCTTTATCCTCTTTTTCCTTCTTTAGGTCAAACATGGTTCCAAAAACATGGTCCCACAATGTACTGCTGACACCAAAACCACGTTCATCATTTTTATAATGATGCAGGTGATGGTTTCGCCACAGTCCTTTCATCCATTTAAATGGAGGGTTCCAGGCATGAATGGCATAATGCATGCTTCCATAGATCAGGTAACCAAACATAAAACCCGGGAAAAAAGGAAATACATTTTTACGCAATACCAGGTACATCAATATAAATAAAACAGAAGCAATAATAAGGCTTGGCGCAGCAGGCATGAACAATCTTTCTTTATCCCTTGGATATTCGTGGTGATTGCCATGCAGGATATAATTCAGTTTTTTTCCTCTTTCTGTTTCTGCGTGATAATGAAATGCAAAGCGGTGAAGAATATATTCGGTCAGTGTCCAGAAGAACATTCCGCCGATAAAAAACAGGAAAAGTGAAGTACTGTTAAAATGGAGAGTATGGAATGAATAATAAGGGAGCAGGATGAGAACGGGTAAATACATGCCCCAGATCACCAGCGGATGCGTTTTAGTAAGATATTCTACATACTGATTTTTAAAAAGCCTTGCCTGACCTTTGTTATGTATTTTCTCAAATTCCATTAATACGGTTTAACAATGCAAATATACAAAATCATTTTTTTTACATGGAAAGGGTATCAGTAAATTTGCCACCTTAACATATTTATATGAAACTCGTTAGCTATATCAAAGAAGGTCATGATCAACTTGCATTATTGGTAGATGGCGCTTTATACGACACCGATCTCCTGCATCCCGATCTGCCGATCAGTATGGCAATGTTTCTAAATTACTGGGATGATGTCTTTCCGCTTGCATTGGCGGTTGAGCAACGCATAAAAGACGGACATGGAAGAACGATCATGTCAACTCCTTTTGATGAAGCTTCATTACTGGCGCCTGTGCCTCATCCTACCAGTTGCAGGGATGGTTATGCATTCAGACAACATGTTGCTGCTGCCAGGCGTAACCGGAAAGTTGAAATGATACCCGAATTTGACCAGTTCCCTATTTTTTATTTTACCAATCACAACAGCATACAAGGGCCGGGAGATATCTATTGCATGCCCGATCATTTTGATAAACTCGATTTTGAACTCGAAGCTGCGATCGTTATCAACCGTGCCGGAAGAAATATAAAAGCCGCTGATGCCGATGATTATATTGCCGGGTTAATGATCATGAATGACATGAGTGCAAGAACCTTGCAGATGGATGAAATGAAACTAAATCTTGGGCCGGCTAAAGGAAAAGACTTTTCAACAGTGATCGGCCCAATGCTTGTAACGCTGGATGAATTGGAAAAATATGAAGTGCCATGTAAAGAAGGTCATACCGGAAAGGCATGGAACCTTGGCATGAAATGCTGGGTGAATGGCATACAGGTAAGTGAAGGAAATGTAAGTGATATGGATTGGACATTTTCCGAGATCATTGAACGCAGCAGCTATGGGGTAAATTTATTTGCAGGTGATGTAATTGGCAGCGGCACTGTTGGCACAGGTTGTTTCCTTGAATTAAATGGCACCGGCAAACTAAATGATCCCAATTACCAGGAACAATGGTTAAAAGACGGCGATGTAGTTGAAATGGAAATTGATGGATTAGGGAAACTGAGTAATACAATTGTGAAGGAAGAAAGTGATTTTTCAATATTAGGTTTGAAGAAAGGGTAACCGCTAAGTCGCTAAGACGCTAAAGAAAGATTAGTTATCAGTAAATAGGTATTTAATGGTTGCTGCGTAAATTGAAGAATTAATTACTTCAAACACGCAATGTGTATGACAAAAGAGCGGTACAATGAATTGGCAGCCCAAATTGTTGATGCATGTTTTCATGTTCATAGAGAATTAGGTCCGGGATTATTAGAATCGGCTTATGAATATGCTTTATTAAAAGAATTTGAACTCCGGGATATAATTGCCCAAAACCAAAAACAGATCAAATTGTTTTATAAGGGTATTGATACAGGCAAGTATTATATTATTGATCTATTGATTGAAAATGAGATAGTGCTTGAAATTAAATGTGCCGATACAATACCTCCAGTTTATACAGCTCAGATAATTTCTTATTTGAAATTATCTGAAAAAAGATTAGGCTTTTTAGTCAACTTTCATGTACCGGTCATTAAGAATGGAATAAAAAGATTTGTAAATAATTTTTAACTCAGCGTCTTTGCGCCTTAGCGGTAAAAAAAATGATACTCAACTTAAACGAACTAAAACCTGCCGACATTCAAAATTATTTACAACATGCCATTGCGCCGAGGCCGATATGCTTTGCTTCGACAATTGACAAAGCAGGTAATGTTAACCTTAGTCCATTTAGTTTTTTCAATTTATTTTCTTCCAATCCACCAGTTGTAATCTTTTCTCCTGCCAGGAGAGTACGGGATAATACCACCAAACATACTTTACAAAATGTTGCGGAAGTGCCGGAAGTAGTCATCAATATTGTTGACTATGACATGGTACAACAGGCATCTCTTGCAAGCTGCGAATTTCCCAAAGGAACAAATGAATTTATCAAAGCCGGATTTACCGAAGAGAAAGCAACCATTGTTTCTCCCCCAATGGTAAAAGAAAGCAAGATAAAACTTGAATGCAAAGTGATAGAAATAAAACCACTGGGAACAGAAGGAGGCGCCGGCAACCTGGTGATATGTGAAGTACTATGCATGCATATTGATGAAAGCATCCTTGATGAAAATAAAAAAATTGACCAGACCAAAATTCATCATGTAGCAAGACTGGGCGGCGATTGGTATGCCAAAGTAGATGAATCCAGTTTATTCAAGGTTGCTAAGCCCAATACCCAAATAGGCATCGGTGTAGATGCGCTGCCGGAAAGTATCAGGAAAAGCAGCATCCTTAGCGGAAATAATCTTGGACAATTGGCCAATGTACATGAAATGCCATTGGTTGACCCTGCTTTTAATGATGATAAGCTAAAAAATATTTTCCAATACTATTCTATCACTCCCGATGAAATGGAAAAAGAACTGCACAGGTATGCCAAAGAACTCCTGGAAAAACAACAGGTTGCAGAAGCATGGCAGGTTTTACTTGCTGTAAATTAACAACCGCAGGTATAAAAAGCACTTGCATTTTCTCCTGTTTTTTATTACTTTGTTGTACCAGTACAGCATTTCATTTACCAGGTTACCCGTATGAAAAATATAACCATCATTTTAATATTATTGGTACAACCCATCTTTGTGCATGCGCAAAATGATTCAATTCAAAAGCAGGAACTGAAGTACAATGACTATAACCTGCTGAGGAATTTCTTATCCCAGCAAAAAAACAATCCGGGTATATTTTCAACCCATATCAAGGTTCAATGGAACTCGAAACTTTACCAGGACCAATACGAACAATTACTTGCAATCAATAAGAAAAAAGAATTTTATCCTGAACTGCTGTTCGACAACCGTTTTATTTCACACTCCTATCCTTCCCGCTTCGGTTCTCAAAACTATATGTGGGTCTCAACGCAACGACAGTACAATAGTATTGGCGAACAAATTGCCAGTGACATCATCAGTGATGTTGTAGGCGGCATGCTGAAGTCAAAAAAGCAGCGTTTTAATACAAGGAATAAAAAAGGGTATTATACCCCTGCAGGATTAAAATATTAGCATATCTTATCTACCAAAAGATCCAAATACTTTTTTAAGAATATCCGTTGTTCTTGCAGCAAAATTGCTTCTGATATTTTTTTCTTCTTTTGCAACGAGATCAAACAAAGCTTCTGTTGCCTTACCGGTAACAAAACTTGTAAGATCGGGGTTTATCTTTTTGATGGTTGTAGGAAAGTTATTGTATGTATTTACCAGCTCGCCGTAATATTTAGTTGCACTCACTTTATCGAGAGATGATTTTATAACAGGTGTGAATGCGGCAATTAATTTATCTGTTGTCTTTTCCCTGAAAAAATGAGTGGCACTTGTATCACCGTTCCTTACGAGGCCGATCGCATCGCTTAACGACATATTCATGATGGCATCAACAAAGATAGGTTTAGCAAAACCTGCTGCATCTTCGGCACCACGGTTTATCTGCAGGATCGCTTTGTCTACCTGGCTGCCCATACCAATTGTGCGCAAGGTGTTTTCTATTTTTTTTGCATCCGGTGGTAACAATATCTTATAAAAAGCATCTTTGAAAAATCCATCTGTAGTATTTAATTGTAATACTGCTTTTCCCAACCCCTGGCCCAATGCTTCCTTAATTCCCTGGGCAGCTTCAGCTTCAGTAATTCCCCCTACTCCTGTAGTGGATGTAGGTAGTTGATTTAAAACTTCACAGGAAGAGAGTGTAACAATGATAGTTAATAGTGTAAGTATTTTTCGCATGATTATAGGTTTATAATTCAACTTACAACTTTATTGCCAAACTATCATAAGGAGTGAAAAACGGGATGTATCCATTTGAATTTTAAGCACAGAGACAAAGCAGTCTTGCACAGAGGTTGCGAAGTCAATATGGCAAATCCTTTTAAGCCTTGTAATTACCCTGTGATTCTCTGTGAAAATAACACTGTGTGGTCAGTGCTTAAGAAAAAGAGATCTTCAAATAGGTATTGTTTGCCTGCCTCACAAGATTTACCTTTGCAACCCAATACAATTTTAGCATTATCAATCATTTTATGAGCACACAGCATTTATCAGAGCAGGAGATCATCAGGAGAGAAAAATTAACAGAACTTACTAAACTAGGCATTGATGCATATCCTGCAGCGTTATACCCGGTTAATACAAGCGCTGCATATATAAAAGAACATTATAAAGGCGAAGAGAACAAAGCCGATTTTGCAGACGTATGTATAGCCGGCCGCATCATGAGTGTTCGTGATATGGGAAAAGCAAATTTTGCAGTATTGCAGGATGCCAGTGGAAAGATACAGTTCTATATCAAGCAGGATGATATCTGCCCCGGAGAAGATAAAACACTCTATCAAACCGTTTGGAAAAAATTAGTCGACATTGGCGATATCGTTGGTGTAAAAGGATATGTATTCACTACTAAAACAGGAGAAACATCTGTTCACGTAAAAGAGTTTACCATTCTTACTAAATCGCTAAGGCCACTGCCGATCGTAAAAGAAAAAGACGGTGAGGCATTTGATGAAGTAACAGATCCTGAATTCCGTTATCGCCAGCGTTATGCCGACCTTATTGTTAACCCTACAGTAAAGGAAGTTTTTCTCAGGCGTACAAAGATGATAAATGCCATCCGTGAATTTTTAAATGAACGTGGTGCGTTGGAAGTTGATACACCGGTGTTACAAAGCATACCGGGCGGCGCTGCGGCAAGGCCGTTTACTACACACCACAATGCATTGGATGTTCCCATGTATATGCGTATTGCCAATGAACTTTATCTGAAGAGGCTGATCGTTGGTGGTTTTGAATGGGTATATGAATTCAGCCGCAATTTCAGGAATGAAGGAATGGACCGCACACACAATCCGGAATTCACCATATTGGAATTTTATACTGCGTATAAAGATTATGAGTGGATGATGGATACCACCGAACAATTGTTGGAGAAAACAGCTATAGCTGTGAACGGAGCATCAACATTTACCATGGATGGAAAAGAGATCAGTTTTAAAGCGCCCTTTAAAAGGATCTCCATGTATGATGCGATCAAAGAACATACCGGTTTCGATATAAGTACAATGGATGAAGCAGGCATTAGGGATGTTTGCAAACAATTGCACATTCACGCAGATGAAAA